>Ga0075472_10000148_pt1 | contig 28075 bp, 24 predicted proteins | sample DEB19_08_DNA_3_FD_77014 | JGI IMG/M metagenome (GOLD analysis project Ga0075472, IMG submission 77014) | Aqueous microbial communities from the Delaware River and Bay under freshwater to marine salinity gradient to study organic matter... | ecosystem: Environmental > Aquatic > Marine > Coastal ...
CATTGGTGGCTGCGCAAAAGGGCTTTGAGACCTGGCGCGACATGCCGGCGATCGAGCGTAGCCAGATCATGCGTCGGGCAGCTTCACTCATGCGCGAGCGGGTAGACGCCAACGCCCAACTCATCACCCAGGAACAGGGCAAACCGCTGGCTGAGGCGCGCGCCGAGGCTGGCGCTGCGGCTGACATCATCGAGTGGTTCGCAGACGAAAGCTTGCGCGTCTATGGTCGACTGGTTCCCGCTCGCGGAAATCTTTCCTTGCGACAAATGGTCTTGCGTGATCCGGTCGGACCGGTGGCAGCTTTCACACCCTGGAACTTCCCGATCAACCAGGTGGTGCGTAAGTTGGCGCCGGCCCTGGCCGCCGGCTGCTCGATGCTGGTCAAGGCGGCAGAGGAGACGCCCGCCAGCCCGGCTGCGCTGATCAAAGCCTTTGTCGATGCCGGTGTGCCGGCGGGCGTGGTCGGTTTGGTCTATGGGGACCCTGGGGAGATCTCAAGTTATCTGATCCCTCACCCGGTGATCCGAAAAATAACGTTCACCGGTTCGACGCCAGTGGGCAAGCAGTTGGCGGCCATGGCCGGCCAGCACATGAAGCGCGTGACCATGGAGTTGGGTGGACATGCCCCGTTCATCGTGGCCGATGATGCCGACCTTGACTTGGCGATCAAGATCGCCGGTGCTGCTAAGTTCCGCAATGCCGGTCAGGTCTGCATATCCCCGACCCGTTTTCTGGTGCATGAAGGGGTTGCCAAAGCCTTTGCCGAAGGGTTGACGAAAAGAGCGCAAAACCTCAAGGTTGGGGATGGTCTGGCCGAAGGGACCCAGATGGGTCCGCTGGCCAATCCGCGTCGCATCGAGGCCATGCAGAAATTGACAGAAGATGCTGTGAAGAAAGGGGCCAAGTTGCTGGCCGGAGGCGAGCGCGGGCAGGGGGCCGGTAACTTTTGGCAGCCCACCATCCTGACCGATGTCCCCATGGATTCGCAGGTGCTCAACGAAGAACCGTTTGGTCCGATGGCCGCCATTCGCACGGTCAAGAATCTGGAGGAGGCCATTGCCGAGGCCAACCGCCTGTCTTATGGGCTGGCCGCTTATGCCTTTACCAGCTCGTTGAAAAATGCGGATCTGCTGACGCGCCGGGTCGAATCGGGCATGCTGTGGATCAATACACCCGCCCTGCCCTCGGCGGAGATGCCGTTTGGAGGCATCAAGGACTCAGGCTATGGTTCAGAGGGGGGTCCTGAGGCCGTTGAGGCCTACCTCAATGTGCGCTCGGTTGCTGTGATGAATGTTTGACGGTGTGAAACTTCGCGCGACCTTCTATCCTTTAACACCCGGACGCTTTGCTGCAAAGGTTCACCTTGGGGAAACCAGACATGATCGAATCGCTAAACCATTTTTCAATTCGTACCACCGATCTTGAGGCGACCCGTCGTTTTTACGAAGATGTGCTGGGGCTGAAGGTTGGGCCGCGACCAGACTTTCCCTTTCCAGGCCTGTGGATTTATTCGGGCGACACCAGTAAACCCTACAACGCGGTTGTGCACATCATTGGCATTGACCGTGATGACCCATCGGGCCTGAAGGCGTATCTGGGTGATCGCGAAGAACAAAGCCTGCATGGCAGCGGTGCACTGGACCACATTGCCTTTTTTGCCAGTGGGCTGGCAGAGATGCAGCAACACCTGCAGGGCCTGGGCATTGAGCCACGCTCCCGAACAGTGCCCAGCCTGGGTTTGCATCAGTTGTTTCTTGATGACCCCAATGGCATTGTGATCGAGCTCAACTACCCGGCCAACGAAAAATAAGGGACGCGCCGGTCCGGCAAGATGTCTCGTATTCTGGTCGTCGGGGGTTCGCTGGGAGGTCTGATGCTGGCCAACATGCTCCTGCGTGATGGCCATGATGTGCAGGTGCTGGAGATGGCGGCAGGCTCGCTGGACGGGCGTGGTGCCGGCATTGTGTCGCACCGTTGCCTCGAGCGGGGCCTGCGCCGCGCCGGACTGCCAGCTGACGCTTCGCTTGGGGTGGCCGTTCCCGCGCGGGTGCTGCTGGACCAGCAGGGCAACACAGCCTACAAGCGGGATCTGCCGCAGGTGTTGACCTCCTGGAGCCGGCTCTATCACCTCCTGAGAGAAATCTTTCCAGCTGAACGTTATGTGCAGCCAGTGACGGTCAGTATGGTGCAGGCCAGCGAGATCGGCGTTTCTGTGGGCAGCGGCCCGAACACCTGGCGGGCTGATCTGTTGATCGCTTCGGACGGCATTCGCTCTGCGGTGCGACAGCAGTTTGCGCCAGACATTGAGCCTCAGTATGCCGGCTATGTCGCCTGGCGGGGTATTTGCGATGAGGCGATCTTGTCGCGTTATGCCTTGTCCTCCATGTTTGACTATTTTTCTTTTGGCCTGCCCCCTGGCGAACAGATGATTGGTTATCCGGTGGCTGGAGCCGGGCACGCGCTGACGCAAGGGCGTCGCAGCTACAACTTCGTCTGGTACCGACCGGCTGACCAGCAGACACTGCGTGATCTGCTGACAGATGCCGATGGCCACTTCCACCCCAACGGCATCGCCCCGCAAAAAGTTTCATGGCGCTGCATTGCTGCCATGCGGCAGGCGGCGCGTGATTTGTTGGCCCCGCAGTTTGCCGAGGTGATTGAAAAAACCGCCATGCCCTTTCTGCAGCCCATTTACGATGCCTGCTCCACGCAAATTGTTTTCGGCCGGGTGGCCCTGATGGGCGACGCAGCTTTCGTTGCGCGGCCCCATGTCGGCGCTGGCGTCGCCAAGGCGGCTGAAGACGCTCTGGCCCTGGCCGATGCCATACGCGAACACGGCGCCACGCCAGCCGCTTTGCTGGAATACCAACGCAAGCGGCTCCCGGTGGGACAGGCCATCGTCGAGCGGGGACGCCGACTGGGGACTTATCTGCAGTCTTGGAGCACGGGTGGCCAGGCTCGGCGCAGCCTTCTGGCCGAGCAGGATGTGGTGAATGAAACGGCAATTGAGGTGAGCGATTTCACGATTGATGACTTGTTGGCGGTTCAATGCCGGCCGTAATGGGATCGTCACAAAAAGTCAGCATTGACGGCGCCTTGGCTGTAGGACAATCGAGCTCATGAATTGGCGAACGAGTTTGCTTTGGGTGGGGGGCGTTGTGATGGTCGGCGCGGCCTGGCGCTCTTATGGATGGCCCGGCGTGGCGCTGGTGGTGGGCGGCCTGGTGTTCTGGTTGCTGTTGCACTACTCACGGTTGATGCAGGTCCTCAAGCGCGCCTCCAATCGGCCGATCGGCTTTGTCGACAGTAGCGTGATGCTCAATGCCAAGCTGAAACCGGGCTTTACCTTGTTGCATGTTGTGGCCATGACCCGTTCATTGGGCCAGTTGATGAGCCCAAAAGATGAGCAACCTGAATTGTTTCGCTGGACCGATGGCGGCGACTCGCATGTCACTTGCGAGTTTCAAGATGGAAGGCTGACACGTTGGGAACTGGTGCGGCCCGGCGCCACTGAGCAAATGCCCCAGACGGCTGACCCGAATCTGCCGGCGTCCAAGCCGTAGAATTGTGCCTTTATTTTTCTGATCCCCGTTTTTCCAAAGGAAAACTTCATGATTCCGCAACCGAGCTCGATGTCTGACCGCGACGGCAAAATCTGGATGGACGGCGAGTTGGTCGATTGGCGTGACGCCAAAATCCATGTGCTCACCCATACCCTGCATTACGGCTGCGGTGCATTCGAGGGGGTGCGCGCCTACAACACGGTCAACGGCACGGCAATCTTTCGCTTGCAGGAACACACAGAGCGGCTATTTAACAGCGCCAAGATCCTTCGCATGAATATTCCATTCACCATGGCGCAGGTGATGGAGGCGCAAAAAACCGTTGTCCGTGAAAACAAGCTCGAAAGCTGCTACATCCGTCCGCTGACCTGGATCGGCGACAAGAAGCTGGGCGTATCACCCAAAGGGAACACGATTCATCTGATGGTTGCCGCCTGGGCCTGGGGCGCTTACCTTGGGGAAGAGGGCCTCAAGCGAGGCATACGTGTCAAAACTTCAAGTTACACCCGCCACCATGTCAATATCACCATGACCCAGGCCAAGGCGGTCAGCAATTACAGCAACTCAATTCTGGCCAATATGGAGGCCACTGAAGATGGCTACGACGAAGCCCTGTTGCTGGACGCCTCCGGCTTTGTCTCGGAAGGTGCGGGCGAGAACATTTTTGTCATCAAGGGTGGCGTCATCTATACGCCAGACCTCTCGGCCGGCGCACTTAACGGTATTACCCGCAACACGGTGTTTCATATCGCCAAAGACCTGGGTCTGGAAGTGGTTCAAAAACGCATCACCCGTGATGAGATTTATATCGCGGACGAGGCCTTCTTCACGGGCACGGCCGCAGAAGTCACCCCGATTCGCGAGCTTGACCGGGTGGAAATCGGCGCGGGCAGTCGCGGACCGATCACTGAAAAAGTGCAGAGCGCGTTTTTTGACATCGTCAACGGACGCAATGCCAAGTATGCGAACTGGCTGACCAAGGTCTGACAGCCCAGATCCGGCGCCTGAATCGCACACCCAGTCTGCTATCAATTCAGCCATGACGACACCAGTATGAGCAATCAAGAAGTCCAGCTGCTGGCCAGTGAACTCAACCCGCAGGGTGGTGTGTACTGCCCACGTCCTCAGGCGGGCATGGCCTTGTGGAGCAACCATCCCCGGGTCTATCTGGATGTCGCGCACACCGGACAGGCCCGATGTCCTTACTGCGGCACGCTCTACAGGCTCAAGGCGGGTGAGCACTTCCAGGCCCATCACTGAATCCCTGGTCGTAGCGCCGCAGTGGATCGGTGACGCTGTCATGACCGAGCCTCTGTTGCGGCGTCTGGCCGCGCGCGGGGAGCGCATCTATGTGGGGGCACTGCCTTGGGTGGCGCCAGTTTACCGGGCCATGCCGCAGGTGCACGCGGTGATTGAGTTTCCCTTTGCCCATGGCGGCTTGCAGTTGCGGGAGCGCCGTAAGCTGGCCCGGCAACTGACCGGACGCTTTTCAACGGCCTATGTCTGCCCCAACTCATTCAAGAGCTCCTTGCTACCTTTCCTGGCGGGCATTCCCAAGCGGGTTGGCTATCTGGGTGAAGCGCGCGTTGGATTGCTCACCCATCGACTGAAAAACCCGTCCAAGGGCCTTCGACCCCCCATGGTGGCTTTTTACTCGGCCCTCAGCGGCGAGCCGGGGTTTGATTCGGATCGGCCGCGCCTTCACCTCGAGCCGCCTTTGGTGGAGGCAGTGCTGCGGCAGTACGGCCAGTCGCAAGGTGACTACTATGTCTTTGTCCCGGGTGCGGAGTACGGCCCGGCCAAGCGCTGGCCGGCGGCACATTTCGCAAGGCTGGCGCAACAACTGGAGGCACCAGTGCTACTGCTTGGCTCGGCCAAGGAAGCTGGCCTGGGGAAGGAGATTGCCGCCCTGGCGCAGAGCGCGGCGGTCATCAATCTGGCGGGAAGCACCGGCTTGACCGAAGCCTTGGCCTTGATTGCTGGCGCCCGGCAGGTTGTCACCAACGATACCGGCTTGATGCATGTGGCTGCCGCGCTGGATGTGCCTCAGGTGGCGATTTTTGGTTCGTCCAGCCCCCTGCATACGCCGCCCCTGAGTGACCGGGCCCAAGTGCTCTGGCTCAAGAACGAGGCCAGTTATCAGCCCCCGCTGGATTGCTCACCCTGTTATGAGCGGGTCTGTCCGCTGGGCCACCTGCGCTGCCTCAATGACTTGGAGGCCAGCCAGGTCTTGCCTTTGCTTGACAAGTCGGCTGCTGGGAAAACGGCTTCACCTTAAATGGGTGGAGGTGAAAAAAAAGCCACTTGGAAGTGGCTTTGAGGTCTTGGAGGAGACACTTGATGCAAGGCCTTGCCGCCGTTTTTTTATTGTTGGCTGGCAACCCAATCTGATTTTGACTTTGTGAGACAGCTTTAACTGCCACAACTGTACCCAAGCCAGAGACAAAGCCCTATCCCCTGATAGGGGCATGTGCGGCACCGTCTTGCCAGGAAATTCAAGGCTCTTGCTCTGACTTTGACCTTGCCAGTTGCTGACCCATGGTCCTGCTGGCCAACCAGACCAGCACAAGGACTGGCAAGCCCAGTACAGCCGTGCTGGTGAAAAAGTGGCTGTAGCCATAGGCATTGACATACTCCCCGGAAAAGCCGGCAATGAATTTGGGAGCCAGCAACATCATGGAGCTGAACAGTGCGTATTGAGTGGCGGAGTAGCTCACATTGGTCAGGCTTGAGAGGTAGGCAATAAAGCCAGCCGAGGCGATGCCTGAAGAAAGATTGTCTGCTGAGATCACAAAGATCAGAGCGCTCAGGTCGTGCCCCCGGGTGCTGAGCCAGGCAAAAAGCAGATTACTGGCGGCGCTCAAAATGGCTCCCAGCATCAACACCCGCATCACGCCCAGGCGCATGGCCATGGCGCCGCCGACAAAGGCCCCAAGCAGGGTCATGATCACGCCATAAATCTTGGTCACAGCCGCCACTTCGTCCTTGGTATAGCCCATGTCCACATAGAACGGGTTGGCCATGATGCCCATCACCACATCACTGATGCGATAGACGGCAATCAGCGCAAGGATCAGTGCGGCATGCCAGCCGTAGCGTCTTAAAAAGTCGGCAAATGGCTCGACCAGGGCCTCGCGCAGCCAGGCCACCAGAGTGCGCGCTGGTGCAAGTGCCGGTTTGCGTGGCTCGGGCGACAGCAGCACGGTAAGCACCCCAGGCAACATGCTGGCCGCCATGATCAGGTAGGCGCTGGCCCAGGCCGCCTGCTGGTAGCCCCCCGCCTGGCTGACTTCGGCACGGGCGGCCAGCCAAAGTACCCCGGCGCCGGCCCAGATCATGGCCAGCCGGTAACCGGTCTGGTAGGCAGCGGCCAGGGCGCCTTGACGTTCTGCACCGGCGGATTCAATGCGATAGGCATCCAGCGCAATGTCCTGTGTCGCAGAGCCAAACGCGACCAACAGGGCGCACCAGACCAAGGGCTCCAGCCCCTGACGGGGATCCTGCAGTGCCATGCCGATCAACCCAGCCATCACAGCAATTTGTGAAATCAGCAGCCAACTGCGCCTGCGCCCAAGTGTTCTGGTCAAGCCGGGCAAGTTAAGCCGGTCAACCAGGGGCGCCCAGACCCATTTGAAGGCGTAGGCCAGGCCCACCCAACTCAGGTAGCCGATGGTGCTGCGATCGATTCCGGCTTCCCGCAGACGAAAGCTCAGCGTTCCCAACACCAGCAGCAGGGGCAAGCCCGCGGCAAACCCCAACGCCACCATCCGCAGGGTGCCGATCTCCAGGTAGACGGCCAGCGCCTGGCGCCAGCTCGCCGCAGAACCCGAGCCCTTGATTGTTGAGGAATTGGCGGCATCTGATGACATGAGGGAATAATACGCGGGGATCCTGTGCAGGTGATTCAGAAGGCAGATCAGTGGTTATGAATAAATGGTGTGGGCGTTTTGCGGTGGTGGCCATGTCCCTGGGAGCCTTGCTGCCGGCCCAGGCGCGTGAGGGCGTGGACGTGGGGGGCAACTCGGCCTTCAGTCAGTTGGTGCCAGCAGCGCAGGTCGAAAATTCAGCCGGTCAGCAATACCAGCAGCTGTTGAAGCAGGCCCATGAAAAGGGGGCCCTTGCGGGCGCTGACAATTCACAATTGCAGCGCTTGCGTCGGATTGCCAAACGAATCATTCCTCATAGTCACGACTGGAATCCAAGAGCGCGGGAATGGCGCTGGGAGGTCAACCTGATTGGCTCGCGTCAGATCAATGCCTTTTGCATGCCCGGCGGAAAGATCGCCTTTTATTCCGGCATTCTGGAGAAGCTGCAGCTCAGTGACGACGAGGTGGCCATGGTGATGGGGCATGAAATTGCCCACGCCTTGCGTGAGCATGCCCGTGAGCGCATGGGCAAGAGTGCGGCCACCAATATCGGGGCCAGTTTGCTGGGCCAGGTGCTGGGACTGGGGCAGCTCGGCCAGACCCTGACCAACTATGGGGCTGAACTGCTGACGCTCAAATTCAGCCGCGAAAATGAAACCGATGCTGACTTGGTGGGTCTTGAGTTGGCCGCCCGCGCCGGCTTTGATCCCCGCGCCAGCGTCACCCTGTGGCAAAAAATGTCTGCAGCCAATTCTGGGGCGCCTCCGCAATGGCTGTCCACCCACCCATCAGGCTCAAGCCGCATAGAAGAGCTGGAGCGCTCCCTGCCCAGGGTTATGCCTCTCTACGAGCGCTCCCGTCAGCCGGCAGCGCAGGACGCAAGCAACCCGCCGCGCTAAAGCTCAGGTCCCTTTGACAAACGGGTTGCTGCGACGTTCTCGACCAAATGTGCTTTCAGGCCCATGACCGGGGATGAACACGGTGTCGTCCCCCATGGGCCAGAGGCGGCTGACGATGCTGTCAATCAGCTGGTCATGGTTGCCCTGAGGAAAATCGGTTCGGCCAATCGAACCTGCGAACAGCACATCCCCCACAAACGCCCGGCCAATCTCGGCGGAATGAAACACCACATGGCCCGGAGTATGTCCAGGGCAGTGTCGAACCGAGAGGCTGCAGTTGCCCACACTCACCGTGTCACCATCGAGCAGCCAGCGGGTGGGCGTAAACGGGGTGCTGGGTGGAAAACCAAACATGCGGCCTTGCTGGTCGAGTTGGTCAATCCAGAACTGGTCACCCGGATGCGGCCCAATGATTGGCAGTTCCAGTCGGGTTGCCAGCTCGGCAGTGCCACCTGCATGGTCGATATGCGCATGGGTCAGCCAGATCTGCTCCAACTTCAGGCCCAAGCGCTCGCTCAGGGCCAGCACCTGGTCCAGATCTCCGCCGGGGTCGATGACGGCCGCTCGCATGGTTTGGTCACACCAGACCAGGGAGCAGTTTTGTTGAAAGGGGGTGACGGGCAGAGTTTGGTAGCGCAACATTGAATTTCGAGGCAGATTGGACAGTAATGCAGGGTGCCGGCTTTACAACCCCAGCAGCTTGAATGACAGTCCGGCCAGGGCGCAAACACCAATCACCTGCATGACGCCCCGCTTGAAGTAAAAAAGCGCGATGGCAGCACCCAAGGCGATCAGCAGTGAGGGCCAGTCCAGGCTGGCACCCAAACCTTGTGGCCACAACACATGGTAGCCAAAAAACAGGGCCAGGTTGAGTATGACACCCACCACCGCGGCGGTGATCGCGGTCAGTGGCGCGGTGAACTTGAGGTCATTGTGGGTGGACTCCACCAGGGGACCACCCGCAAAGATGAAGAGAAACGACGGCAAGAAGGTGAACCAGGTCACCACGCAGGCGGCCACCGCGCCGGCTAGCAGCAGGTTGCCAGGCCCAAAAACAGCTTGCTGGTAGCCGCCCAGAAAGCCCACAAATGCCACCACCATGATCAGAGGCCCCGGGGTGGTTTCGCCCAAGGCCAGCCCGTCGATCATTTGCGATGGCGACAGCCACTTATAGTGGTCTACCGCGCCCTGGTACACATAGGGCAGGACCGCATAGGCGCCGCCAAAGGTGAGCAAGGCCGCCTTGGTGAAAAACCATCCCATCTGGGTGAGCGGGTGATTCCAGGCAAAGGCCAGGGTCAGTAGCGCCATGGGGATGGCCCACAGCAGGCTGCCCACCAACAGCACCCGCAGCAGTCGTGATGTGCTGAAGCGCGCATGGGGTGGGCTTGGGGTCTGGTCGTCAATCAGGGCCGGACCGTAAGACTTAGTTTGAGAGTCGTGACTGGCGCCCAAATTGAACTGGGAGGGTGCCAGCGGCCCACCAAAATACCCGATCAAGGCTGCGGCCGCAACAATAGCTGGAAAGGGGATTTTCAGGGCGAAGATGGCCAAGAAAGAGCCGGCGGCAATCGCCCAGAGCAGTCGGTTTTTGAGGGCGCGGGTGCCGATGCGGTGGGCAGCGTGGGCCACGATGACGGTCACTGCTGGCTTGATGCCAAAAAACAAACCCGCCAAGATTGGCAAGTCGCCCATGGCGACATACAGCCACGACAAAATAATCAGCAGCAGCAGCGACGGCAGAACAAACAGACCGCCGGCCATGACGCCTCCCGCCGTGCCGTGCATCATCCAGCCCAGGTAGGTCGCCAGTTGCTGCGCTTCGGGGCCGGGCAGCACCATGCAGTAGTTCAGCGCATGCAAAAAGCGTTTTTCAGAAATCCAGCGCCGTCGTTCCACCAGCTCCTGGTGCATGATGGCAATCTGCCCGGCGGGCCCGCCAAAACTGATAAAACCAAGCTTGAGCCAAAACATTAGTGCCGATGAAAATGAAATCGATTGGGGCGTCGTCCAAGCTTGCGAGTTATCAGGTTCAATCATGAAAGCGATTCTATGAGTGGTACGGCAATTCGCTTTCACAGCTGGCGGACCACATGAACATTGGTGCTTTAGTGTCAGTTCTCCTGGGTGTGTCAGTGGTTACGCTGGACATTTCGCTTACCAGCACGGCCATACCAGCCATTGCAATAGGCCTGAATGAACCGGCTGCAAAGACCATCTGGATCATCAATATCTACTACCTCGCTGTCATAGCGGCGTTGCTTCCCCTGGCGGCGATGGGGGAGATATTTGGTCATCGACGTATATTCTTGGGCGGATTGGGCGTGTTCTCCCTGGGGGCGCTGCTGTCAGGCGGTGCGGACACATTGCCCGGCCTAATGCTGGGGCGTGCACTGCTTGGGATCGGCTCGGCCGCAGTGTCTGCGACCACGCCTGCCCTGATCCGCTCGATCTACCCGGCAGAGAAGCTGGGTCGGGGATTGGGCCTGTACGCGATGATCGTTGGTATTGCCCTGACGGTGGGGCCTTCAGCGGCTTCCACGATCCTGGCGTTTGCCGCATGGCATTGGCTTTACTGGATGAGCGTGCTGCCAGCCTGTCTTGCCCTGATCACAGGATTAGGTGCCCTGCCGCACACAGACAAACTTGTCAGACCCTTTGATCCTTTGTCGGCATTCATGTGTGCAGCAGTATTCGCCAGCCTGCTTTTCGGCATTGCAAGTATCGCGCATCTCGGATGGCAAATCGCTGCACTCGCTTTGCTCGTGAGCGTCGCTTTGGCTTATGCGCTGAGCCGGCGTGAATCGGGCCGACCCGCGCCCATTCTGGCGATTGATCTTTTCAAATTACCTGTCTTTGCCTTGTCGTCCCTGACGTCGGTCTGTGCATTCACTGTTCAGGGTGTTGTTCTGGTTGTCCTGCCATTTTTCCTGATGCTCAAGCTGGGCTATACACAGGTGCAAGCCGGCTGGATGATCGCCCCCTGGCCCGCTGCCTTGGCCTTGATGACGCTGTTTGCGCCCAGGCTGGCTGAGCGCATTGCGCCAGGCATTTTGGGCGCGTTGGGCTTGGTATTGTTGTCCGTTGGCCTGATCTTGCTGGAATGCATGGACCCTTCGGCAGCGGCATGGCAAGTTGGGTGGCGACTGCTTCTTTGCGGTGTTGGTTTTGGCCTTTTTCAATCGCCCAATATGGTGGCTCTCATGACGAGCGCCCCGCTTGAGCGCAGTGGAGGCGCTGGCGGCATTCTGGCAACTTCCCGCCTGCTGGGGCAGTCCCTCGGTGCGGCGGCGGTCGCCTTTTGTCTATCCACCTGGCCTACACAGGGGGTCAGTGCATCGATATGGTTTGGTGTACTGGTGGGCTTGTTAGGCGCCGGTGCCAGCGCGCTACGACTTTGGCCCGCTTTGCGACAGGCTCATTGAATGGTTGACGAGTCAAGGCTGAATCTTTCACCTGCTCGGCTTCAACACTCCATGCACTTGCCAGGTGAACCGCCAAGGGACAATATCTCCCCGTCTGATCGAATCAAAGCCTGAAGTCATATTCAACTGTGAGCGGCGCATGGTCACTAAAGCGTTGCGTCTTGAAGACCGATGCGTGGCGGGCACCGCTGGCCAGGTGCGGGGTCGCCAACTGGTAGTCCAAGCGCCAGCCCACATTCTTCGCATAGGCTTGGCCACGGTTGCTCCACCAGGTGTAGGCGCTGTCGGTGGCATCGGGATGCAATCGACGATAGACATCCACCAGGCCGCCTTCACCGAGCAGTTGGGTCATCCAGGCGCGCTCCTCGGGCAGGAAGCCGGAATTCTTCATATTGCCCTTCCAGTTTTTCAGGTCGATCTCCTGGTGCGCAATATTCACATCGCCACACAGGATGAGTTCACGTTGGGCTCGCAACGACTGCAGATGCGGATAGACCGCATCAAGAAAGCGAAACTTAGCCTGTTGCCGTTCCTCACCGGAGGAGCCGCTGGGAAAGTAGCAGCTGATCAGGGAAAGCTTGGCTCCGGGCGTGTCAAAGCGCAGCTCGAGGTAGCGGCCTTCATCATCAAATTCGGGTATGCCCAGGCCGACCACCACATCGGTGGGGGTAAGGTGGGTGTAGATCCCCACTCCCGAATAGCCCTTTTTCTGCGCAAAGTGAAAGTAACCCTGCAAACCGGCCAACTGCTCGAACCGCCCGGCAATGTCGTCGGCCTGGGCCTTGACTTCCTGCACGCAAATACAATCAGGCTGGTGCGACTCAACCCATTGCGCCAGCCCCTTGCTGGTGGCAGATCGGATGCCATTGAGATTGAGGCTGCTTAATTTGAACAAGGAATTTCCCATGGCGGATGGTGTGAAAACGGCAATTGGACAGGACGCCTTGGCACAAGACTTTGTGCAGTTTGCAGTGGACTGCGGTGTCTTGCGCTTTGGCGAATTCAAGACCAAAGCTGGCCGTATGAGCCCCTATTTTTTCAATGCTGGCCTGTTTGATGATGGCATCAAGCTGGGTCGGCTGGCTGAATTTTATGCCCGACGCATTCTGTCCTCAGGCATCGAGTTCGACATGATTTTCGGGCCGGCCTACAAAGGCATTCCACTCGGAGTGGCGCTCGCGGTGGAATTGGCACGGCGCGGCCGCAATGTTTCATTCGCCTACAACCGCAAGGAAGCCAAGGACCATGGTGAAGGTGGGACCCTGGTCGGGGCGCCGCTCAAGGGGCGGGTGCTGATCGTGGACGATGTGATGTCTGCCGGCACGGCAGCCCGGGAGTCGATCGCCTTGATTCAAGCGGCCGGGGCCACCCCCTATGCCATGGCAATCGCCCTGGACCGGCAGGAAATGGCCACCGAACAGCTTGCCGATGGCACAACCCGGGATGTGCCGCACAGTGCCGTGCAGTATGTCCAGCGTGAGCTGGGGCTGCAGGTGTGCGCCGTAGCCGAGCTGAAGGATCTGCTGGAATTTCTGGCCCGTCAGGACGGCGCTGAGCTGGGTCAGCACCTGCCCAGGGTGCAAGCCTATCGTGACCGTTACGGGGTGTGATCTGGACCAGCTATGTCTGGTTTACTGCCCTGCGCCCACCAGAAAATCACTCTTGCCCAGTGCGACGCCGTTGTGGCGCAGGATGGCATAGGCGGTGGTGATGTGGAAAAACATATTGGGCAGGGCCCAGGTCTTGAGGTAGTTTTCTGCGGTCAAGGTGCGTGAACCGGTCTTGCCCACCGGAAAGGTAATCTCTTTTTCTTCCAGGCCGTCCAGCGCGCTGGCGGGCACGGTTTGCAACCAGGCCAAGGTCTTGTCGATTCGGGCCATCAGATCGGCTATCGTGTTTTCAGTGTTTTCGTATTTGGGTGCATCCATGCCGGTGATGCGGGCAACGCACAGCTTGGCAGCGTCACAGGCGATGCAGATCTGGGTTTTGAAGGGCAGCATGTCGGGTGCCAGCCGGTACTGCACCAGGGCTTGCTCGTCATAGCCGCGGGTGGCTACATCGGCCTGGGCCTTGCTCAGGAGATGGTGAAGATTGCCCAGAAAACGATTGAAGACAGGCAAGGCGGCGCTGGAAAGGGTGATGCTCATAAATGTCTCGATGAAAATGACAGGTTAATAAAATTGATACAGAAAGATGCGGCTTGAAGCGCTTCAACCGCCCAGCTTTTGTTTCAGCAGGGCATTGACCTGGGCCGGATTGGCCTTGCCCTTGCTGGCCTTCATGATCGGGCCGACCAGGCCGTTCAAAGCCTTGGCATTGCCAGCCTTGAATTCAGACACATTCTTGGGATTGGCGGCCAGTACCTCGTCGATGATTTTTTCCAACTCGCTGGTGTCATTCATCTGCTTCAGGCCTTTGGCCTCGATGATGGCGTCGACCTCGCCCTGAGCGCTCCAGAGACCGTCAAATACCTGACGGGCGGCATTGTTGCTGATGGTGTTGTCACAGATGCGACCAATCAGCGCGGCTAGTTGGTCCGCGCTCACTGGCGCTTGCTCAATGGAAAGCTCGCCCGCATTCAGCCTGCGCGATACTTCGCCCATGATCCAGTTGCTCGCCAGTTTGGGCTGCCCGCAAGCCTTGGCAGTCGCTTCAAAGTAGGCGGCCATGGCCTTGCTTTGCGTCAGTGTGGTGGCATCGTAGGCCGGCAGACCATAGTCTTTCACAAACCGATCGGCCATCGTGCGGGGCAATTCCGGCATTTGAGCCCTGACCTGCTCAATCCAATCGGATGCAATCACCAGCGGTGGCAGGTCCGGGTCAGGAAAGTAACGGTAGTCGGCGGCATCTTCCTTGGTGCGCATGGCTCGGGTTTCACCGGTGTCGGGATCGAACAGCACGGTGGCCTGTTGAATCGGGTGGCCGTCCTCAAGTTGCTCGATCTGCCAGCGCACTTCGAAGTCGATGGCCTGCTGCATGAACTTGAAGCTGTTCAGGTTCTTGATCTCGCGGCGTGTGCCCAGGGGCTGGCCGGGCTTGCGCACCGACACATTGGCGTCGCAGCGGAAGCTGCCTTCCTGCATGTTGCCATCGCAGATGCCAATCCATGTCACGATCTTGTGCAGCTCCTTGGCGTAGGCGACCGCCTCCTCGCTGGAGCGGATGTCGGGCTCGGTCACGATCTCCAGCAGCGGAGTGCCGGCCCGGTTCAGGTCGATGCCGCTCATGCCGTGAAATTCTTCGTGCAGCGACTTGCCGGCATCTTCTTCCAGATGAGCCCGCACCAGACGAACTGTTTTTTGTTGCTCACCCAGAAAAAACGACACGTCCCCGCCCTGCACCACAGGGATTTCGTACTGGCTGATCTGATACCCCTTGGGCAGGTCCGGGTAAAAATAATTCTTGCGGGCAAAGATGCTGCGCCCAGCCACATGCGAACCCACCGCCAGCCCAAAACGAATAGCGCGCTCCACTGCGCCCTTGTTCATGACCGGCAAGGTGCCTGGCAGGGCCAGGTCCACTGCACAGGCCTGGGTATTGGGCTCAGCGCCAAATGCAGTGGGCGCGCGACTGAAAATCTTGCTCTGGGTCGATAGTTGGGCATGCGTCTCGAAGCCAATCACCACCTCATAGCCCTGCACCAAGGTGTTCGTCATCTTAAAAGCCTCCTGGCTGGCGCAGGTGAAAGTCGCTGTTCTGTTGGAAGCGGTGCGCCATGTTCAGCAGCCGCGATTCCTGCAGGTAGTTGCCGATCAGCTGCATGCCAACAGGCATTCCGCCCTGGCCAAATCCAACCGGCAGGCTCATGCCCGGCAATCCAGCCAGGGAGGCTGGCAGGGTGAAGATGTCAGCCAGATAATTTGCCAATGGGTCGTCGGCTTTCTCGCCGATTTTCCAGGCCACGGTCGGTGCTACTGGTCCGGCGATGACGTCGCAGGACTTGAATGCCTGCTGGAAGTCCTCGGCGATCATGCGACGAATTTTCTGGGCTTGCAGATAGTAGGCGTCGTAATACCCATGCGAGAGCACATAGGTGCCCACCATGATGCGGCGCTTGACCTCTTCGCCAAAACCCTCGGCACGACTCTTTTTGTACATGTCCAGCAGGTCTTCGTAGCGATCGGCCCGATGGCCGAACTTGACACCGTCAAAGCGACTGAGGTTGGAGCTGGCTTCAGCAGGCGCAATGATGTAGTAGACCGGGATGGCCAGCTCGGTCCTTGGCAAGGTGATCGGTACCAGCTGCGCTCCAAGCTTCTGATAGGCCTGCAAGGCCGCTTCAATGGCACTGCGCACATCCGCTGCTAAGCCTTCACCGAAAAATTCCTTCGGGACACCGATGCGTATTCCCTCCAGGGACTGGTTGAGCTGCAGGGTGAAATTCTCGTCCGGCACTTCCAGTGAGGTCGAGTCACGGTCGGGATCGGGTCCGCACATGGCCGAAAGAATTAGCGCGCAATCCTCAGCGCTGCGTGCCATCGGTCCGGCCTGATCCAGACTGGAGGCGTAGGCGATCATTCCGTAGCGCGAAGCACGACCGTAGGTGGGCTTGATGCCAGTAATTCCGCAAAAGGCGGCCGGCTGACGTATGGAGCCCCCGGTGTCGGTACCGGTGGCAACGGGTGTCAGTTGCGCGGCCACGGCGGCAGCGCTACCGCCCGAGGAGCCGCCGGCCACGCGCTCCCGGTCCCAGGGGTTGCGAACCGGGGTGGCCGCAGCATGACCCAAGGCGGGCACGGCCACATTTTCGTTGGCCGAACCCATGGCGAATTCGTCACAGCTGAGCTTGCCCAGGGTCACCGTGCCCTGCTGCGCCAGGCGGTCGACGACGGTGGCATCAAACGGTGAGCGATAGCCGGCCAGCATGTTTGAACCGGCGGTGGTTGGAAAGCCCTGGGTGACAAAGATATCTTTGTGGGCAATGGGCACACCTGTCAGAGGGCTGCAACTGCCAGCGGCTAGCCGGGCGTCCGCGGCGCGGGCCTGATCCAGGGTGAGCTCTTCATTGAGGGCGACAAAAGCGGCCAGCTGATGGTTGGCGCTGATGCGACTGAGAAAGTGCTGCGCAGTCTCAAGGGCGGAGACTTTCTTGTCGCGCAGGGCTTGGGCCAGCCTGGCGACCGACATCTGGTGCAATTCCTCAGCCATTATTCGATCACTCTTGGAACCAGAAACAGGCCACGCTCGACGGCCGGTGCTGTTAGCTGGTTGGCTTCCCGGTTGTCGGGCTCAGAAGCCCGGTCTTCACGCAGGCGTAGCGCCATCTCGGACACAGTTGCCAGCGGATGGGCCAGGGGCTCGATGCCAGTCGTGTCAACAGCGCGCATTTGCTCGACAAGTTCAAAAAAATTATTGATCTGGGCGAGCATGCGCTGACTTTGGTCCGGGGTCAGCTCGAGCCGGGCCAGGTTGGCGATGCGTGAGATATCAGATGAATTGAGAGACATGGTTGTCGCAGAATGAAACAGGGGACATCAAGCCGGGTAGGGCCGTCCCGCCGACACAGCCTTGGCCGCTGGGGATAAGGTATTATCTCGCCTTTATGGGGCCATTGATTTCTCTGGCTTCTGCAGGTGATATTCAGCAATTTTGGACTGTTGGGCCGGGTGGCCTGATTCCAATCTTGCTGATGCAAAGGATTGTGTAATGTTTGGATCTTTTGGTCGGTATTTCTCCACCGACTTGGCGATTGACCTGGGTACCGCCAATACGCTCATCTACGTGCGTGATAAGGGTATTGTGCTGGATGAGCCTTCTGTGGTTGCCATCCGCCATGAAGGGGGCCCACAGGGCAAGAAAGCCATTCAGGCGGTGGGCAAGGAGGCCAAGACCATGCTGGGCAAAGTACCTGGCAATATCGAGGCGATCCGGCCGATGAAAGACGGCGTGATTGCTGACTTCACCGTGACCGAGCAGATGCTCAAGCAATTCATCAAGATGGTGCACCCGCGCTCGCTCATGCGACCCAGCCCGCGCATCATCATCTGCGTGCCCTGCGGCTCCACCCAGGTGGAGCGCCGTGCCATACGTGAATCGGCACTGGGGGCCGGCGCATCTGATGTCTATCTGATTGAGGAGCCGATGGCTGCGGCTATTGGCGCGGGCCTGCCGGTCAGCGAGGCCTCGGGCTCGATGGTGGTTGATATTGGTGGCGGTACCACTGAGGTGGGGGTCATTTCGCTGGGGGGCATGGTCTACAAGGGCAGTGTCCGGGTAGGCGGCGACAAGTTCGACGAGGCCATCATCAACTACATTCGTCGCAACTATGGCATGTTGATTGGCGAGCCAACTGCTGAATCCATCAAGAAAAACATTGGCTCTGCCTTTCCGGGCAGTGAGGTCAAGGAAATGGAGGTACGCGGGCGAAACCTGTCCGAAGGTGTGCCGCGCAGTTTCAGTATCTCCTCCAACGAAATTCTGGAAGCGCTGACTGACCCGCTGAACAATATTGTTTCTGCGGTCAAGAATGCCCTCGAACAAACCCCTCCCGAGTTGGGCGCAGATATCGCGGACCGCGGCATGATGTTGACTGGCGGGGGCGCCCTGTTGCGAGACCTCGATCGCTTGCTGGCCGAAGAAACCGGGCTCCCGGTGCTGGTGGCGGAAGACCCCCTCACCTGCGTGGTTCGAGGCTGTGGCATTGCCTTGGAGCGCATGGAGCGTCTGGGCAGCATATTCACCAGCGAATAAGACGCGGGGACAGCGATGCCACTGGGTACGCTGGATAGATCACCACCCCCCCTGTTTCGGCAGGGCACATCGGCTCTGACCAAGCTTCTGGTTCTGAGCTCGGCGGCCATCTTTCTGATGGTGGCCGATGCCCGTTTCAAGATGATCCAGCCGGTGAGAACCGTGCTGGCCACAGCGATTTACCCCATGCAGGCCTTGATGCTCCAGCCGCGCCTCTGGACAGAGCGCGTTGCCGAGCTCCTGCGCTCGGTCTCCCAGGACAAGTCGTCCATGGACAAGGCCCAGTTGGAATTGGCAAGTCAGGCGCAACGCGTCCAGCAGGTGGAACAATTGCAGTTGGAAAATGCCCGATTGCGGCAGCTGCTTGAGTTGCGCGAACCATTGGCGTCACCCTCCCTGGCGGCCCAGGTGATTTACGACGCGGCCGACCCCTATTCCCGCAAGGTGGTCATCGACAAGGGTACGCTCAAGGGGGTTGTGGCCGGTGCCCCGGTCATCGACGACCTGGGTGTGCTGGGTCAGGTCACGCGGGTCTATCCGCTCACCAGCGAGGTCACCTTGCTGACTGACCCGGAGCAGTTTATTCCGACGCTCAATACACGAAATGGCCTGCGAGCGCTGGCCTCAGGCAGCGCCAGCCGCAGCAACGGCATGGAGTTGCGATTGATTCCTGCAAGCGCCGATGTCCAGGTAGGCGATCTGCTGACGACCAGTGGAGTGGATGCGGTTTTCCCGGCGGGTTTGATGGTGGCTCGAGTCACTAAGGTGGAGCGCAGGGTGGATTCGTCCTTTGCGGCCATCGAGCTTGACCCGATGGCCCGGGCCGATGGGGCGCTGCATGTCCTGGTTTTGGAGCCGGCAACAAAAACCTTGCCAGCACGTCCGAACGCCTTGTCTAACCCCAAACCGGGCCAGTCTGCCTCAGGAGGGCGTGAATGATCATGCGCCCAGGCCAGCAGCTGCTGCTGCCGGCCAACCCGATTTTTATCTGGACCACCCTGGTGCTTGCCTTGCTGACCAATTTTGTGCAAGGCATTGCTTTCTGGGGAGGCGGCGCGCCGTGGCAGCCCGATGTGCTGGCCCTAGTGTTGGTGTTCTGGAGCGTACATCAGCCGCGTCGCGTTAGCGTGGCCGCTGCTTTTGTGTTTGGCCTCTTGATGGATGTGCATCAGGCCGGTCTGCTGGGTGAGCATGCCCTGGCTTATGTCTGCATGTGCTATCTGGCTATTACCATCCATCGCCGTCTGCTGTGGTTTCCGGTACCGATGCAATCCTTCCAAGTCTTACCTCTGTTCATCGTGGCCCATGGCTTGTCGCTGGCTTCGCGGCTGATGATCGGAGGCAATTTTCCGGGCCTGAGTCTACTGTTGGCGCCCGCGCTGGAGGCGATGTTGTGGCCGATCGTTTCGGTGCTGTTGTTGATACCTCAAAAACGCGCGCCTGACCCAGATGTTGACCGACCGCTATGACGGCGCTGCGCAATGTCGAGCTAGAGCTGGTGCGCTTTCGCCACCGGACGCTGATGGTGCTGGCGGCGCTGTCAGCCTGTTTTTTTATTCTGCTTGCCCGTCTTGTTTACTTGCAGGTGCTGCAGCATGAGCAGCTGAGTCAACAGGCTGAAAACAACCGGACGGCAATTGTCCCGGTGGTGCCCAACCGGGGCCAAATTCTGGACCGAAACGGCATAGTGCTGGCTTCCAATTATTCAGCCTATACCCTGGAGATCACGCCAGCACGCGTGGCCAGTGTCGAGCAGACCATTGACGATTTGGCACAAATCGTGGAGATCACACCGCGCGACCGGCGTCGCTTCAAAAAGCTGCGTGAGGAATCAAAAAGCTTTGACTCGGTTTCTATACGCTCGCGGCTCAGCGATGAAGAGGTGGCCCGGGTCGCCGCCCAGCTCTACCGATTTCCCGGTGTGGCCATCAAGGCCCGACTGTTTCGCAGCTACCCGTATGGAGAATTGGCCAGCCATGTGATTGGCTATATCGGCCGCATCAACCAGGCTGAAAAGCGGGTCATGGAAGACTGGCCGGAAGAAGACCAGGGCAATTACCGGGGCACGGACTACATTGGCAAACTGGGTATTGAGCAAAGTTACGAAAAAAATCTGCATGGCATCACCGGGGTCGAGCGGCTTGAAACCTCTGCAGGCGGCCGCGCGGTTCGCAAGTTGGCCAGCCGTCCATCAACCCCGGGTGATTCAGTAACCCTTTCAATCGACATCAAGTTCCAGCACCTGATCGAAACCCTGTTTGGAGCCCGTCGGGGCGCCCTGGTGGCGTTGAACCCTAAAACCGGCGAAGTTCTGGCCCTGGTTAGCAAGCCCACGTTTGACCCCAACCTGTTTGTCGAGGGCATTGACGCTGACAGCTGGAAAGAGCTTAACGAATCCATCAACAAGCCTCTGCTGAACCGGGCCTTGCGGGGCACCTATCCGCCCGGCTCCACCTACAAGCCTTTCATGGCCATGGCGGCCTTGCAATCGGGCAAGCGCTCGCCGTCAGCCATCATCAACGATGCCGGGAGCTGGACCTATGGCGGCCATGTTTTTCGCAGCCATGGCGACACTGGACTTGGCCCGGTCGACATGTACCGCAGCATCGTCAAGTCGAGCAATGTCTACTACTACTCGCTGGCCAATGAGTTGGGTGTGGATGCAATCCATGACTTCATGGCCCCTCTCGGCTTTGGGCAGCTCACCGGGATTGATCTGTTGGGCGAGGTGCGTGGCGTGCTTCCCAGTCAGGCCTGGAAACGCAATACCTACAAACGACCAGAGCAAAAAAAATGGTACGGCGGGGAAACGATCTCATTAGGTATCGGTCAGGGCTATAACACCTTCACCATGCTGCAAATGGCCAGTGCGACAGCAACCCTTGCCAACGGCGGCATCAAGCATGCGCCCCAGGTGGTGCTATCTCGCCAGGACGCGTTGAACCATACCATTCAGGTGGTACCAGCCAAACCGACCCAGGACCTCGGGTTCAGGCCTGACCATGTGGCGGTAATCCGGCGCGCGCTGGTCGGTGTAACCCAGGAGGGAACTTCGGCCCGGGTCTTTGCCGGTGCGCCCTATCTGAGTGGGGGCAAGACCGGTACTGCGCAGGCAGTCACCATCGGGCAGAAGGACAAGTACAACGCTGCCAAAATGGAAGAGCATCAGCGTGACCATGCCCTGTACATGGCCTTCGCACCAGCCGAAGACCCCACGATCGTCCTGGCCGTGGTGGTTGAAAACGCCGGCTTTGGTGCCGAACATGCCGCCCCCATCGCTCGACGGGCCTTTGACTACTGGCTGCTGGGCCAGTACCCCAGCGAGGAGGACATTGCCGCCGTGCGCGTCGGCCGGGCTGCTGCGCCTATTGGCAAGCCTAGACGGGTGCAAGACATTGCCTGGCCGCCCGCCAAATAAGAACAGATGCAGTCAATTAAAAAGAAAAGGCACCGCGAAGGGTGCCGTTTCGAACCTTCTGCCGGTCAGGGCAGAAATTAAATTTTCTATTTTGGTTTGCTCCTCGGCCTCTCACACTGCGCCAAGGCGCTGTTGATAGGCAGGGAATTTACCCCGGTTTCGTAATTTGCGAATCGGGAATTACCCCTATTTGAACAAATGCATTATTTGCCGGCGGCGTCCTGAATCATCCACTCTGCGGTCTTTTCCGCCATCATCAGGGTGGGGGAGTTGGTATTGCCGCTGGTAATGGTCGGCATGGCGCCAGCGTCCACTACCCGCAGACGGGCGATCAAAGAGTTGTGAGTACGCACTCTCATATTTGAGTCCAGTACAGCGTGAGGATCGGACGCATGACCCATCTTGGTGGTCCCGACCGGGTGAAAGATGGTCGAGCCAATATCACCGGCCAGCCGAGCCAGGTCCTCGTCGCTTTGATACTGCAGGCCAGGCTTCCATTCGCTGGGTTGGTACCTCGCCAAGGCCTCCTGCTGAACAATGCGCCGAGTCACCCGCAGCGAGTCGGCGGCAACCTTGCGGTCCTCGGGCGTACTCAGATAGTTGGGCGCGATGGCAGGCGCGTCCTGGAAATTGTTGGTTTTGATCTGAACCGTGCCGCGGCTGCTGGGGTTGAGGTTGCAGACGCTGGCGGTAAAGGCGGGAAAGGCATGCAAAGGTTCACCAAACGCATCCAGGCTGAGCGGCTGGACGTGGTACTCGAGATTCGGCCAGGCCAGTGCCGGGTCTGACTTGGTGAAGGCCCCGAGCTGAGACGGTGACATGCTCATCGGGCCACTGCGATTCAGGGCGTATTCAATCCCGATGGCCGCCTTGCCCCACCAGGAGTTGGCCAGGGTATTGAGGGTCTTGACGCCCTGAACCTTGTAGACCGAGCGAATTTGTAAATGGTCCTGCAGATTGGCCCCCACGCCCGGACGATCATGCAGCACCTTGATATTGTGCTGTTGCAGCAATTCACCCGGCCCAATGCCCGAGAGCTGCAGAATCTGCGGCGAGCCAATGCTGCCGGCACTCAGGACCACTTCCCGTTCAGCTCGCGCCAGAACCATCTGCTTGCCGTCCCAAACCTGCACGCCGCTACAGACAGTGCTGCCGTCTGAGCGTTGATCGAGCAGCAGGCGAGCCACCTGGGCGCGCGTCCACAAGGTGAAGTTGCTGCGTTCATGGCAGGTAGGGCGCAAAAAGGCCTTGGCCGTGTTCCAGCGCCAACCCCGCTTCTGGTTCACTTCAAAGTAGCCCACGCCTTCGTTATTGCCTTGATTGAAATCATCGGTGGCCGCTATCCCGGCCTGCACCGCCGCCTGGGCAAACGCATCCAGGACATCCCAGCGCAATCGCTGCCGCTCAACCCGCCATTCACCGCCAGCGCCATGAAATTCATCCGCGCCCAGGTAGTGGTCTTCATGGCGCTTGAAGGCGGGCAACACATGCTCCCAGGACCAGGTCTCATCCCCGGTGGATTGAGCCCAGCTCGTGTAATCACGCACCTGACCGCGCATATAGATCATGCCGTTGATGCTTGAGCAGCCGCCCAGGGTCTTGCCACGCGGGTAACGCAACTGACGTCCGTTGAGTCCTGGGTCAGGCTCGGTCTGGTAGAGCCAGTCGGTGCGCGGGTTGCCAATGCAGTAGAGGTAGCCCACCGGAATGTGTATCCAATGGTAGTTGTCAGGGCCGCCCGCCTCGATCAGCAAGACGCGCTTGCTGCGGTCAGCACTTAGTCGATTGGCCAGCAGGGCGCCGGCAGTGCCAGCCCCCACAATGATGTAGTCAAAGGTCGGCTCGCTCATGGATTTACACGCCTGTCAGGCACTAACGCCGACGCGCTGAGTCAGAACAGATTGAAAACCCGGCCCAGTTGCCATCGGTTGATTACTTGGAGACCGGCATGGCGAACTCCGCGCCTTTGCCGATACTTTCAGGCCAGCGTTGCATGATTGATTTCTGCTTGGTGTAGAAGCGAACCCCCTCTTCGCCATAGGCATGCATGTCGCCAAACAGGGAGCGTTTCCAGCCGCCAAAACCGTGCCAGGCCATGGGCACTGGAATCGGCACATTGATACCCACCATGCCAACCTGGATACGGCGCGCAAATTCACGCGCGGCGTTGCCGTCCCGGGTGTAACAGGCCACGCCATTGCCAAATTCATGGTCGTTGATCAGTTTGACCGCCGTGCCGAAATCGGGAACGCGCACACAGGCCAACACCGGCCCAAAGATCTCTTCCTTGTAAATTTTCATTTCGGGCGTGACATGGTCAAACAGGGTGCCGCCCAGCCAGAACCCGTTGGCACAACCGGCCCCGGCGGAGGCGCCCTTGAAGCCGCGACCATCCACCAGCAGCATGGCGCCCTCCTTGGCCCCATGCTCGATATAGCCACTGATCCGCTGGTGGGCAATACCAGTCACGATCGGCCCCATCTCGGCATCGAGTTCCATGCCGTTCTTCACTTTCAGGGCTTGGGCTCTTTCTATCAGCTTGGGCATGATCTTGTCGCCCACATCGCCAACCAGCACGGCCACCGAGATCGCCATGCATCGCTCACCGGCTGAGCCGTAGGCTGCGCCAATCAGCCCATCCACCGCCTGGTCAAGGTCGGCATCGGGCATCACCACCATGTGGTTCTTGGCGCCGCCCAGCGCCTGCACGCGTTTTCCGTGATGGGCGCCGGTCTCGTAGATGTAGTTGGCAATCGGGGTGGAGCCGACAAAACTGACGGCCTTGACATCCGGGTGGACCAACAGGGCATCCACGGCCTCCTTGTCGCCCTGCACCACATTGAACACGCCGTCGGGCAGCCCCGCTTTTTTCAGCAGGTCGGCCATCAGCAGCGAGGGACTGGGATCGATCGGACTGGGCTTGAGGACAAAGGTGTTGCCACAGGCAATGGCGACCGGGAACATCCACATGGGCACCATCACCGGAAAATTGAAGGGGGTGATCCCGGCCACTACGCCCAGCGGCTGGCGCATCGTCCAGTTGTCCATGCCGGTGGACACCTGCTCGGTGAAGTCTCCTTTGAGCAGTTGGGGGATGCCCGTGGCAAATTCCAGGATCTCAACCCCCCGTGTCACCTCACCCTGGGCATCGGTAAATACCTTGCCGTGCTCGGACGTAATCAGGCGGGCCAACTCGTCGCGGTGCGCGTTCATCAGTTCCAGAAACTTGAACATCACGCGAGCGCGACGCAAGGGCGAGGTATCCGCCCAGGCAGGAAAGGCAGCCTGGGCAGCCGCTACCGCCTTGTGCACTTCGGACGCACTGGCCAGCGAAGTTCGTCCGGTGACCGTGCCAGTGGCAGGGTTGAAGACATCCTGGGCGCGCCCCGAGGTCCCGGCAACGATCTGGCCAGAAATGAAATGGTCAATGCTAGTCACGCTCATAAGCTTGCTCCGTGGGGCTGGGAAGAAGGGTCAATTGTCGGGTTAATCCGTGACGGGTCGCTCAGTTCAGTGCCATGCTGAGCTTGCGCCGGTAGGCAGCGATCATGGCGCTTTGCTCATCTTGCTCGACCTTGCTGTGTCCGGCCAGCTCAATACCACCTGCGCTTTTGGCGGTGTCCTGGGCTCCGGCCTTGGGCTTGGGCGGGGTCAGCAGTTCAAGTATGGCGATATAGGTTTTGCGCGGCGCCTGTTCGTCCCAGTTCTTGTCGCGCATGATGATTTCCAGAAGTTCATCCAGGGCGGCCAGCCATTCGTTGTGGGCCATCAAGACACGCGCTTTGGCAAAACGAGTTTCGAAATCACGCTTGTTGGCGCTGATTTTTTCTTCAAACTGGGCCAGTGCCCACTGGCCTCGCGGATCATTGGCAGCAAATTCCAGCGCATTGAGCCACTGTTGCAGGGCCTCAAACTGAAGCTTGACCGGGATTTGTGCCAGTCCTGGTGCCAAGGCTCCTGCGGCTTCAGCCAGTTGGCCTGAACCCAGCAACAACTTGACATAGTCGTAGCGCAACTCGTCGTTGGCTGGGTCGGTGGCCAGGGCCTGCCCCATTTGCTCCAGGGCGCTGCCCACATCGCCTGTATCCAGATGTTGCTGGGCTTCTTCGGCCTCGGCGCGCGCCTGCAGGGCCTCGTCGCTGGGCAGGTGCTTGTCCAAAAACTCGCGCAGTTTGCCCTCAGGCAAGGCACCCATAAAGCCATCAACGGGCTTACCGCCCATCATCAAGACACAGGTTGGAATGCTGCGTATGCCAAAGGCGCCGGCCAATTCCTGTTGTTCATCCGAGTTGACCTTGACCAGCACAAAGCGCCCGGCGTAGTCAGTTTCCAGCTTTTCCAGAATGGGCCCGAGGGATTTGCAGGGCCCGCACCAGGGCGCCCAGAAATCGACCAGCACAGGAACGGACATGGAGGTTTGCAGAACCTCGGTTTCAAAGTTTTCAGTGGTGATATCAAGCATTTCTCGGAGGCCGAAGGCAAAAAAGTAAAATTCAGAGTCTGATCACAAGGCTGGATCGGGCGGCAGTCAGGCCGACTACCCAATCCGCGATTTTATGAAAACACTTATTGGCGTTGTCATGGGCTCCAGTTCTGACTGGGACACCATGCAGCATGCAGTCCAGATTCTCCAACACTTTGGCATCGGCCATGAGGCGCGGGTGGTTTCGGCCCACCGCATGCCAGACGATATGTTCGCGTATGCCGAGGGAGCCGTCGAGCGTGGCCTGAAGGCGATCATTGCCGGCGCTGGTGGTGCCGCTCACTTGCCCGGCATGCTGGCGTCCAAGACCACCGTGCCAGTATTGGGCGTGCCGGTGCAGAGCAAGGCGCTCTCAGGGGTTGATTCGCTGCACAGCATTGTCCAGATGCCCAAAGGCATTCCAGTGGCAACCTTTGCCATCGGGCCAGCCGGTGCCGCCAACGCGGCGCTTTTTGCAGTGGCCATGCTGGCAGTGGATGATCATGAGCTGCGAGCAAAGCTGCAAGCCTTTCGCGCCGAGCAGACCGAAATTGCCCGCCACATGACCTTGCCACCTGCGCTCTGACCATGGCGCAACGGATCATTCTTCCTGGCGCCACCGTCAACGGCCAGCCTGCCACCCTGGGTGTCATGGGCGGTGGACAGCTTGGCCGCATGTTTGTCCAAGCTGCCCAGCGCATGGGGTACTTCACGGCGGTGCTGGATCCGGATGTGTCCAGCCCGGCCGGTCTATTGAGTCACCATCACATCCAACGGGACTATCTGGATCAGCAAGGGCTGGCGCAGCTGATGCAGCGCTGCGCGGCGATCACCACCGAATTTGAAAACGTCCCAGCGCCCGCCTTGCTCACACTGGGGGCGCAGCGGCCGGTGGCGCCTGCGGCTGATGCAGTGGCCATTGCCCAGGACCGTGCCAAGGAGAAAGCGCACTTTATGCGCTGCGGCGTGCCGGTGGCGCCCCACGCCGTAATCGAGACGGCTGAGCAACTGGCAGCAGTGACAGAAGACTTGCTGCCAGGCATTCTTAAAACGTCGCGTCTGGGTTACGACGGTAAGGGCCAGGTGCGGGTAAGGACGCAGGCCGATCTGCTCACCGCTTGGGATGATTTGAAGCGAGTCCCCTGCGTGCTGGAGAAGATGTTGCCGCTCAAGTCGGAGTGTTCGGTCATCGTGGCGCGTGGCTGGGACGGCAAGATGGTCAACTTCCCCGTGCAGCGCAACCTGCACCGGAACGGCATTCTTGCGGTAACCGAGGTGTATGAGGGCAATCTGTCTGACGCCCTGGCCCAACAGGCTGTCATGGCCACCCGCTCGGTCGCCGAAGGTTTGCAGTATGTGGGTGTGTTGTGCGTCGAGTTTTTCCTGCTGGAAGATGACACCCTGGTGGTCAACGAAATGGCGCCACGCCCGCACAACAGCGGCCACTACACCCTGGACGCCTGTGACCAATCGCAATTCGATTTGCAGGTCAAAACTCTGGCCGGTCTGCCGCTGGTGCAGCCGCAAGCCTACTGCCCAAGCATCATGCTCAATTTGCTGGGGGATGTGTGGCAAAGGGATTGGGGCCGAACCAAATTGGACTCTGACCCCGATACCTGTCCGCCCTGGGACCAGGTGTTGGCCTTGCCGGGGACCCATTTGCACCTGTACGGCAAGCTCAAGGCCAGCAAGGGCCGCAAGATGGGGCATCTCAACATCACCGGTCGTTCTGCTGAGGCGGTGCGCGCCACA
>Ga0075472_10000149_pt1 | contig 27995 bp, 55 predicted proteins | sample DEB19_08_DNA_3_FD_77014 | JGI IMG/M metagenome (GOLD analysis project Ga0075472, IMG submission 77014) | Aqueous microbial communities from the Delaware River and Bay under freshwater to marine salinity gradient to study organic matter... | ecosystem: Environmental > Aquatic > Marine > Coastal ...
AGGTGCCGCGCACCAACGTCGAAGACACCTACGCCAAGCGGTACGGCAAGCTGGCCGGCATGTGGGTTCCCCAAGAGGTGCTGGACCACCTGACTGCATTCGACGACTCGATGCAGAGCGAGGTGCTGAAGATGTATCTCAAGGGCATGAGCATGTGGAAGGAAGGCAAGACCGTGCTGAACCCGGTCAGCCACGCCAACAACGTCATGTCCAACGTGACCATGGCGCACTTCGCTGGCGTGTCCTACTGGGACGCCAACAAGTATGTGGCCGCCACGCGCGACATCATCAAGGGCGCTCCGATGCTGCAGGAGGCGAAGGACGCCGGCCTGTGGCTGGGCACCATGACTCAGGCCGAGATGACCCAGCTCCTGCCGGATCAGCTCAAGGTGCTGGCCGCCAAGACCGAGAGCAAGGCAGGCCAGGCGGTGGAAGGTGTGTGGAACGCGCTGTCGTTCTGGCTGCGCAAGCCCATGGGCAAGGCCTACGAGGCCGAGGACCTGTTCTTCCGCTACCTCATCTACCGCGATGCGCGCGACAAGGGCCTGACCCCTGCGGAGTCCGTCGACTACGCCCAGAAGTTCATCTTCACCTACGACGACCTGCCAAAGAACGCCAGGCGCATCCGCGACTTCGCCCTGCCGTTCTTCGCCTACACCTACAAGGCGATCCCTGCGATGGCCGAGACGGCGCTGACCTACCCCTGGCGGTATGCCGCACCGGCCGCGGCCCTGTACACGATCAACGCGGCCATGTACGCGATCGCTGCAGGGGCAGGCGAGGACGACGACTGGTGGGAGCTGGTCAAGCGGCGCTTCACTGACGAGGACTTCGCGGCCAAGGCCAAGGCCCTGGAGGCGGACGAGCGCAAGAACCTACCCGAGTGGATGAAGGGCGCCAGCCTGACGCTGGGGACCTACAAGTCCATTCGCCTGGGCATGGACGAGGCGACCGGCCTGCCCGTGTTCCTGGACGTGAGCCGGATCTTCCCTGGTGGCGACCTGTTCGACGCGGTCAACAACGCAGGTGGCATCCCGCTGATCGCGCCGATCACGCCGAACAACCCGATCCTGACCACGGCCTACGCAATGCTGGCCAACAAGGACACGTTCCGCGGCAAGGATATCGTGACCGCGGCCGACACCGACGCAGAGGCTGCGAAGAAGCGTGCCGACTGGGCGTGGAAGCAGTTCTCTCCCGCGGTTGCGGTGGGCAACACGCACTTCGAGCGGGCGATGAACGTGATCGCCAACCAGGTGGGCAAGCCTGTGGACCTTGGCATCGCCGAGTACACCGGCGTGGACAAGCAGGGCCAGCCGGTGTCGCTGGCCTACTCTGCCATGCAGACTGTCGGCATCAAGGCCAGGCCCATCGATCTGGAGCTGTCGGAGAAGATCCGGCAGTCGCAGACGAACAAGCTCATCCAGGAGATAGAGGCCAACATCCGCAGCATCCGCCGCCTCGAGAGCAAGGGCGCGATCAGTTCGGAGAATGCCGAGCGTCAGATCGATCTGCAGCGGGAAAAGAGAGACCGGCTCAGGTCCGGCCTCACGGTCGAGGGCAAAGAGAAGGACTGACCTACTCGGCCCGATCGTCGTAGGTCACCGTGACCGTGTCCCCCAACCTCCACTTCGCGGTGTTCTCCACGCGGAAGATCCTGGTGCACACCTTGAAGTCCGGCATGCGCAGGTTGGAGTGCGTGATCGACGGGTCGAAGAACCTGCAGCGGTTGTTCGGCTGCAGGGCGAACTGGCCGTTGTCCAGGCGCAGCAGGTTGAAGCTCTTGTGCTCCTCCGGCGTCTCGGCAAAGCCGAAGTCGGGGATCCGCGGGTCGGGGTTGCACGAGTCGATCGTCAGCATGAACTCGCCCTGGTGAAGCTGCTTGTCCTTGCCGAAGAACTCAGCGCGCAAGCCCTTGAGGAAAGGCTTGTCGATGACCTCGATGTGGTAGCTCATGCAGTCCCAGATCTGGAGCACGTCCAGCGGTAGCTGGTCATCCTCCTCGAGAACGTCGTGCCACACGAACGCGCTCAGGGGCAGCTTGTCGTACAGCGCGCCGAACTCCGGCAGGTAAGTCTCAAAGCGGAAGGCCTGGCCGCGGATCGACTTGGCGCTGACCCAGATCCCTTCGATGAGCTGGCCGACCCGGGCTGGGTCGTGGTCGTACAAGTACTCGGCGCGCACGAAGACCTTCTCCGGCGGCAGTGGACAGACAAAGCTCATGCGGCCTCCTTGACGAACGTGCCGTCGGGCATCAGCGTGCCGCGGCGGTCCTTGATCTCTTCGTAGGCCAGGGCCAGGCAATCGACGAGGTCGATGTCCTTGAGCGCGCAGTAGTTGATCAGGCAGACGACGACGTCGCCGACGCCGTCCTTGACGCCAGGCATGTTGCCCTGGCTCTCCGCCTTGAACAGCTCTGCCAGTTCCTCGAGGGCCTTGTTGAGCTGAGCCTGGGGCTTGGCGTTGGGGATGATGCGCCTGGCCTCGGCCCAGCGCACGACCTGGAGCTCGACCTCGCGGTAGCTGTTGCGGTTCATGGCCTCTCCCGCTGAATAAGCATGGCATCGGCTATCTCGTAGGCTTGCTCCGCCACCTCGTAATTCTCGAGGTTTGATGACGCGGCCAGCATTCCCTCCATCGCCTTTGCTGCGAAGTAATCGCGTGTGGTCATGCCGCGGTAGATCCAGTTGTAGGTCTTCTCGGCGTCGTTTGCGCAGGGGAACGCCGGCGAGTGTGTCCTGAGTTCTCTCATACCTCACCCCCTTCGCTGTCGGCCGCGGACTTGGCGCGCAGCCAGGCGGGCAGGATCGGGTAGACCTTGCCGTCGTGGTCGATCAGCACCGGCTCGGTGACCGTGTCCTGCCGGGTGACGTGGCAGCCGTGGATCTCGCCAGGCTCGAACCCGGGCGGCACGCCTAGCTCCTGCCTGACCTCTTCCATCCACCAGCCCGGGGCGGCGATGACGGGCAGCGGGGTCTCGCCCCACTGGTCGGATGGGATCTTCTCCTTCAGCGCCTGCAGTGCGTGCTGCACGTTGGCGATGGCATAGGTTGCGCTCATCAGCGGCCTTCCTTTCTGCTTCTAACTTTCAAGGGTTGCGCCCAGCATTGGTGCTGCCTGCCGGGCGATAGGCATTGTGATATGTTAGAACGAGCCGACCAGCCGAACCGGCCGGAAACCCGCATGGATACTGGCTCTCGGGCCTCCGGTGGCACCGGCCTGCAAAGCCGTGGACGCCGGTTCGATTCCGACTCCCGCCTCCAATGAAATCAAGCACTTACGAACTCCATCATTGTGATGGGTTAGAAGTACTTCTAACAATTTTGGCAGCCTCCGAGACCTGGCCGCGGCGCTGCGTGGTGTAGTGGGCGGTCATCCGCTCGGTGCTGTGACCCAGCAGTCGGCGCGCCGCGTCCATGCCCTGCGCATCCAGCATCGCCAGGCCCGCCATCGGCCGCAGGTCCCGGAGCTGGAAGTCCTGGTGGTCCAGCCCCTCCGCCTCGGCCTTGGCCATGGCATCGGTTCGGGCCTGCAGGAAGCGGTAGCGGAAGGCCCCCAGCGGGTTCAAGGCTGCGCCGTTTTCGTCGACCAGTACCTTGCCCTTAGGACGGGCCAGATCGCCTCTCAGGCGGGCCAGGATGGCCTCCAGCTCGGGGTCTGCGATCACGGTGCGCCAGCTCTTGACCTTGTTCTGCCATACCTTGACGGTCATCGGGGCTGCGGCCAGGTCGATCTTGTCCCACGACAGGTCGAACACTTCCTGCGGGCGCGTGCCCAGCCGGGCGGCCAGCTCGAGGACGTCCTTGACCAGTTGGTCGCCGCACTCCCAGACCAGCCAGTAGTCCTGCGGCCGGACCTCGATGTCGCGCCCCTCCTCCTTGGGCATCTTCACGCCGGCCACCGGGTTCGACAGCCGCGTGATGCCGCGCTCGCGTGCCCAGTTCCAGAGCACCGACAGGAACCGCATCTCCTTCTTGGCGCTGATCTTGGCGCTGCGCTTGTCGATGTAGAGCCTGACGTGCTGGGACTCGATGGCCTCGAAGGGCTTGCCACCGAACACGGTGAGCATGACCTTCTGGTACTTCTCCCGGTCCTCGTAGGTGCGAGGCGCCAGGGTGCCGTCTTCGACCGCGGCCCGGGCCCACTTCATGTACTGCCCGATGATCGCGTCGAACGACCCCGCCTCAGCCGGCACCGGCTGCATCTCGAACTCAGCCCACTTGCGCAGCGCTGCCGATCGGTCAGTGCCCAGGCTGGTCCACACCACCTTGTCGCCCTTGCGCACGACGTGGTAGTACGCGACCCAGTTCTTGCCGCGCTTCTCGTGGAAGTGGGGGATGCGCTTTCTCACTTGAGGCCGTCGAAGTTGAAGACGAAGTCCTTGGCCGGCTTCTCGTCCGGCACCACGCCCAGTGCGCGCTCGATCGCCTTGCGGTGCACACGCGGCCAGCCCGATCGGGCGACGAGGTAGGGGATGCCATTGGACTGCAGCCAGGCCAGCATGGTGGGCCTGGTGCTGGCGTCGCTGATCACCATCAGCTCTTGCTCGGTGAGGATCTCGCTCATGGCCACGACCTCCAGCCGATCATCACTAGCTCATACATTGAGCGAGCGATGAAGCCCATTCCGATCAGCGACAGGAACCATAGGCTGGCAATGGCCAGCATGCTCGCGAGGTTCTTCATCACTTGCTCATTTCCTGGATCAGTCGTTCGATGTACCAGCGCGCTTTCTCCAAGTCCTGGACGCCGTTCTTAAACTTCCAGCGCCAGAGGTACTTCATCGCATTGGCAGTGCAGACCGCCTCCATGCCTTGCAGATCTGCCGTCGCCACGGCAATCGCGTCGATGCACTCAATGTCGCCCTTTGCGTAGTGCGGCGGGCTGTTGACCATGTCAATCGTCATGTCTGGCTCCCGTCAAAAAGGTATTCCGTCCCAGCGCCACTCGTCGCATCCGCTGGCCACGATGTCGGGCGGCGGTGCTGCGTTCCACTTGTCGCACTCCGGCATCGCGTAGTGCTCGCACGTCCTGCAACCGACCTCGATGCTCTCGAGTCCCTTGAGCATTTGGCGGTGCATGTCGATGCGGATCTTCAGTTCGGTCTTGGTCATGCTGGCTGGTCCCACTGGTGAGACACGATGGTCGGGTACTGCCCGGCCCGGTTGACGATCACGGCCGCGGGCCTGCGCAGGATCTGGTCGTCGTACTCCAGCCACTTGAGGGCTTCCTCGGTGTCGTGAGGCACGGCGTCGATCTTGGCGCGCATGGCCCACCAGGCCTCGGCCTTCTTGCGTGCGTAGCCCTCGTGGCTGAGGCACACCCACTCAGAAGCCACGCGCTGGAAGCCGTCGTAATACTCCACGCGCAGGCTCTCGGTGCCGCCGTCTTTCTGGTGCAGCCGATAGCGCACGTCGGTGACTGGCACCATCTCCATCATCGTCTTGGCCTGGCTGCTGAGGATGGCCGCGCTCGAGGCCTGGTCGCCGTGCTTGATGCGCTCAGGCTCCGGGAACTTGAAGTTGCAGTCGACGCACTGCGTCGCGGCCGCCAGGTTCTTGCTGCCGCACTCGGGGCACAACTTGCTGGGCGCCTCGCCCTTGCGCTTGGTGCTGGGCATGCGTCCCTTGACCTCGTCGACCGGGCCCATCTCGATTGTGGTGTCGGTGAAGTCGGCCCACAGACAGTCGGTCTTTCCGTCGACGATCCGCATCCCGCGGCCGGCGATCTGGACGTACAGCACCGGGCTCTTGGTCGCACGCAGCAGGGCTATGAAGTCCACCTCCGGGACGTCGAAGCCGGTGGTCAGCACGGCCACGTTCACCAGGCAGCGGATCCTGCCCCCGCGGAAGGCCGTAATCAGGGCTGCACGCTCTTGTTTCGGGGTCTCCGCACTCACCACCTCAGCCGTCACTCCGCGGCGCTGTAGCGCGTCCCTGACGTGCTCGGCGTGCTCGATCGTCACGGCGAACACCAGCCACCGCTTGCGGTCGCGGGCAAGCTCGACGATCTCCTGGCATGTGGCCTCGACAAGGTCGGCCCTGTCGGTGACCTTGGCCAGCTCGCTGACGACGTAGTCGTCGCCGGATGTGCGCACGCCGCGTGCGTCCACCCTGGCCACGGTCGGGGCTGGCACCAGTGGGGACAGGAACTTCAAGCCCAGCAGTTCCTTCATCGTCACCCTGGTGGCGACGTTGGTGAACAGCGGCTCTTCTCCGGCCGTGGCCCACACGCCGTTGCCGCGGAATGGGGTGCCTGTCCAGCCGATCACGCGGGTGTACGGGTTGTACTTGGTCAGGTCAGCCAGGAATGTGCGCCACATCCCAGTCTGTTTTGGGTTGATCAGATGGCACTCGTCGGCCAGCACGATGTCGATGCGGCCGAGGCGGTGCGCCTGCTTGTAGATGCTGCCGATCGTGGCGTAGGTGAGCTGGCACCCCATCTGCTTTTTGCCGATGGCCGCCGAGTACAGGCCCACGTCCGCGGTCGGCCAGATCTTCAGCAGCTTCTCGATGTTCTGCTCGAGCAGCTCCTTCTGGTGGACCAGCACCAGCACCCTGGTGCCCGGATACTGGGCGTCAGCGCGCTGCGCCAGGGCCGCGATCATCAGGCTCTTGCCGGCGCCGACGCAGGCCTCGACGATGGGGTTGCCGCCCTCGTGCCGGCTGAACCACTCCCAGAGCTCGTCCAGGGCGCGGGCTTGGTAGTCGCGCAGCTTCATGCGACCCCCTTGATCAGGAACATTGGCGTGCGCGGCCCGACGTAGGCGCCGGCAGTGTTGAAGCTGAACCACTCCTCGGCCTCTTCGCGGTCCATGCCCCCCAGCATCAGGCTGCTGATTACCTCGTCCTGGTCGTACACCACGACCGGCTCCATGCCGCAGCGGTGCGCCACGCCAACGATGCAGCGATCGAAGGACTCCGGCGGATCCAGGAACAGAAGCTCTTCGCCGAACTCCTCGGCCAGCTCTTCGCGATTCACTTCACGACCCTCGCATCGAAGAAGCCCTGCTTCTGCAGCTCGCCCTTGAGCTTCGACGCATCAGCCAGCATCACCTTCTGCTCGCAGGCCTTGATCTCCAGCGAGCTCAGCGCGCCGTCGCCCTGGCCGTTGGCAAACGTGCCGTGCTCGTGCTCGTACACGACATCACCATTGACATAGTACTTCTGCGTCGCGAAGCGCTCGAGCAGGATGGGGATGTAGCGGTGCGTGCTGCACTGGTGCGACTCACGCTGGGCGATCAGGCCCACCTCGCCAAACTCGCGGCAGTTCCACTTGCCGTCCTCGCCTTCGACCACGGGCGTGCTGTGCGCGCAAGTGCGGCAGTTGACGTCGGGCGCCTCCTCGCCATGGCACAGGGGGTGGAAGTCGCACATCTTGCAGACGTACCAGCTCGGGTCGTTCGAGCAGCGCAGCGGCGGCTCGGCCGCAGTGATCACGCGCTCGGCGCGGGCCATGATCTTGGCGAACTCGACCTCGTCAAAGTGGACCCACTCAGCGTAGAGCTCGCTGGTGTCTTTGTTCTCCGCGATGTACATGGCGCGGACCATGCCGGTCAGGCCCATGTAGGTCTGCATCTGCGCGTAATGCTGGGGCTTGGACTTCTGCACACCATCCTTCAGCAAGGCCGCAAAAGACTTGGCGTTGTGGGTCTTGAACTCGACGACCGACCACGCCTTGGGCGCCTCGGGGAATCCCCTTGCGGCGCCGTCCATGTGGCCAGCGAAGTGGCCGCCGATGCTCGACACGCGCCACTGCTTACCGTCCGGCGCAACATCGTGGACCTCGACTCCGATGCGGCGTAGCTCGGCCACGATGCGCGGCTCGAAGTCATTGCCGGCCTTGAACAGGCGCAGCATCCGGCCTGAATGCTTCTTCGATCCGGCCCATCGGAAGGTCAGCCACAGGTAGCGCTCGCAAGCGTGGCCGATCAGGGATGCGCCCAGGTGCGGGCGGTGGCCGTCGTCTGCGTCGGACTCGTAGGCCCGGTAGATCATCTCGGCAGTGGTGTGCATGGGTTCGGGCACTGTGGCCATGGGGACACTCCTCGTGTCGTTGCAGGGGTGAGGGGCCTGTTACTGGCGCGCGGGGCGGCCCTCCCCGGCCGGCCCCTCACCGCTGCAGGCCCTTGCGGGCCTACACGGGTCATGGCGTTGACGGGTTCTCGTCGGCGCCTGCCGTCTCGATCTGCACGCCGTCCTTCATGGCGGCCACCAGGGTCTTCTGGTTGGCCACCGAGACGGTGAAGTGCTTCTCGGCGACGTGTCGCAGGGCGCCGACCTTGGTGCCGGCCTCCACTAGGTGGAAGCCCTGCGGGCCCTCGACGGCGTAGATACGGGTGCTCATTGCTGCGGTTCTCCTTCTTCAGCGGGTTGCGCGTCCTGCGCGGCCTTGATCACCGCATCGACACGGGACTTGATCAGGTCGATGTGCGGCTGGGCCTGGTCATAGGGGAACTTCGACAACGCCACCAGGGCGGCGTTGATCGAGTCGATCGGTAGGGTCACGGTCACTTCATTCACAGGCTTCTCCTGTTGTTGCGGGAATCAAGCGGCGCGCTTCTGCCACGGGGGCACGGCCGCGCCGGCCGCTGGTGCGTTGGCTGCAGGTGCAGCGGTACGAGGTGCGGCGGCAGCCATGGGAGCTGCGCCACCGGCCGCGGGCTTGAAGCCGTTGACGTCGTTCTGGTCTTCGTACTGGCCGGACTCGTCCTTGCGGATCTTGACCTTGATCTGCATCGGCTTGTTGTGCAGCTCGCTGGTGTCGCGAAAGCGCGCCAGGCCGATGGACTCGCAGAGCTCGCGCAGTTGCTGCTGAGCGATGCTCTCGGCCTGCTGGTTGGTGTGCCGCACGTTCAGGCGGGCCCACACCTTGCGGCCGCGGTAGCCGTCCTGCAGCACCTCGATGGTGAGCTTCAGGGCCTGGCCGTTGCCAGACTTCAGGGGCACGATCTCCGACTCGGTGACCTGCGCGGTGTACCAGCCTGCGGGCAGCAGCTCGTAGCTGTTTTCGCGCTTCTGAACGCTGTCGGTGTTGAACTCAAATTGCGCCATGATGGGTGTCCTTTCGGGAGTTAGTTGGCGATGGTGGAGATGACCTTGGCGGCGATTGCCGACAGGTCGGGGGACTCGAACATCTCGAGGCTGCCGGAGCGGTCCTTGGCCTCGTAGTTGTAGTCGCGGCTGGTCTGCAACCAGCGGGTCGGGTTGCCGTCCGCATCCTTCTCGATGCGCAGGGCGAACACGAAGTCGAAGAAGTAGCCGACGCCCTGCTTGAGCATGTTGCCGGGCATGGCGGGGTAGTACAGCATCGCGCCCGACTGCTCGTCCTTGGCGCGCTCCTGCTTGCAGGAGAAGTACACGTTGCGGCCGGGCAGGTCGCGGAAGGCGCGGATCAGATCCGTCATCTTCTCGGCCAGCGCACCGTAGGCCTGGCGCGGATCCTTCGCGACCTTCTTCTCGTGGTTGAGCACCACCTCGGCGATCTCCGAGATGGAGTCCAGGCAGACCCACTTGAAGGCCTGGCCCTGCTCGGTGTTCACGACGAAGTCGTAGGCCTCGTAGAGCTGGTCCAAAGTCTTGACCTCGATGACCGGGATGTCGACGCCACGCAGTGACAGCAGGCCGGACTCGGCGCTGATGATCACAGTGGGCTCGCCGGTCGTGGCGCAGAGCGAGGTCTTGCCGGCGCCAGCAGGGCCGTGGACCAGGAACTTCAGGCCGTTGAGCGCGGCGCTGTCTTTGGTGGAAGTAAGGGTGATTGCCATGTCGTCTCCAGGCAAGGTGAAAAAATGGGCAATGTGATATTGCCCGGGGAAGAGATCAGACCGCTTCGATCGTGATCGAGGGGCTGCCTTCCTTGCTGGTGATGAACACCGCGGCAGCCGCGGCGTCAGCCGGGCTCAGCTTGCGCAAGGCGCTGACGCTGACGTCGGCCTTCCACTTGAATGCCTCAGAGGCGCCGGCCGAGAGCTGCGACCAAGCCGCCTGCAGCTTGTCGCTGTCGACCTTGCGGTCGATCTTGTAGGTCACGGTGACCTTGCAGCCTTCGGTGCGCTGGCTGATGGAGCCCTCGGGCTTGGCCGGGTCCTTCAGCATGTCGGCGATTGCCTTGTCGACGGCGCGGCGCTCGGCGATGGCCTCGTCTTCGATCCGCTTGGCGGCGATGCGAGCTGCGATGAGCTCGGAGAGAGTGAATGCTTGCATGGTGTCGTCCTTTCGGAGTGGTTAAAAAACGTGCGTCTCGGTTAGAAGTGTATCAGCATTGTGATGCTGGTCAAGCGCTTTCGAACAGGTCTGGGAACTCGTTGCGCAGCATGTGCTCGACCTCTGAAAGCCGCAGCGAACTGATGAGCTCGTACAGCGCGTCCTTAATCTGGTCGTCGCTGAGGTGCAGCGTGACGTCGACGTAGCAGCCGCGGCGGTCCAGCGGGTGGCCGTGCATGACAGAAAGGCTTGCGGCCTTGATGTTGAGCTTGTTCATGCTGTCTCCTTCAGGTTGAAATTGGGGCCGCTGATGCACCAGGCGTTGCTGTCTTCGTAGCCGGGCAGGGCGCGGATGGCGGACTGGCTGATGGCCGCGATGATGGCGAACGCTTCGCTCTGCTCCCAGTCGTCGGTCTCGCAGGCCTGGTAGCCGTAGCCGTGGCAGCCCTTGATCACGTCGATCGGGTTGAGCACGTTGGAGACGTACTGGAACTTGAAGCCGTGCGCGGGGTCGTGCTCCTTGTAGCGGCTGTTGACGCTGCGCACGTTCTCGGCGTACAGCACCGAGGCGATGCGCTTCTCGTCGCCGCGGACTTCGCGACGGCGGCCGCCCCAGTAGTAGCTGACAGCGCCGGAGCCGTGACGGTCGCGAGCCCAGCTCACGAGCGCGTTGATGTGGTAGTCGGGTACGAGGTATGCGGACATGGTGGTCTCCTTAGTTGGCGGGGCTGCAGATGCCTTGCTCGATCAGGTGCTGGGCCGTGCGGCCGAAGAAGCCTTGCAGCCTCCAGCACAGGCCGGTGTCGATCAGTTGCTGCCAGGCTTCGATGTACTGCTCTTCGCTGTCGGCGGGCATCGCGCCCTCGGCGATCATCACTACGTTTGCGAGGTTCATGGTGGGTCTCCGATTAGGCCGCGAGCAGCAGCTCAGGCTTCAGGAAAGACGCGGCGTCGACGTAGTCGATCTCGAAGCCGAGCTGCGTGTAGGCGATCTGCAGGTCTTTCGCCGAGAACGTCTTCTTGCCGGCGATCGCGGCGAGGGCGCGGGCGGCGTCGTTGAGCGGGTAGTACAGCGTGTTGCCGTACACAGACTTGATCAGGATCTCGAGCTTCATGTTGCGTCCTTCTGGAGCGCCCGGTGCCGCCGGGTCGGTGTCGACTGCTCCGTCGACAAGAGTGATTTCATCACAGTTGTGAAGTCTGTGCAACACCATTGTGATACTTGAGTGCAACAGTCAACTTCTTTTTGGCTGCCCGGTAGCGTGGCTCGAGCCTGGCGCGGCGTTCAGCCGGCAGGCCGTCGATGCGCGACAGGTTGTGCTTGATGTCGGCGAGCTTGATCGTGATGGCCACCGGGCCGGCTTTGATGATGGTGCCGATGAACTGCTCGTAAGTCTCGTCGGGCTCGCGACTGAGGATGACCGCAAGGAAGATTGCCTCCTCGCTGACGCCGTGCCGACGCAGACTGTGCGTCGTCAACGACGTGTCCTCGAGCACGTCGTGCAGCACCGCGGCCACCTGGGCGTCAATGTTGTTCGGCAGCTTCTTGGCCACCGTGCGCATCACGGCCAGGCAGTGCAGGAGGTACGGCCTGCCGGCACCGTCGACCTGGCCATCGTGGGCCACGGCTGCGATCTCGATGGCGTTGAGTAGATCTTCTTTCACGTTACCCTCGATGCGTACTTGCGGCCGGCCTTCTCGTCTTCCTCGAGCTGGGCCGCGGCCTCGGTGAGATACATGGCGCGCTGCTGCAGCCTGGCGGCTTTCTCGCGCCACTCCTCGGCCGTCTCGCGCAGCGAACGCGCCGCTGACCGGCCTGGCTCCAGGCGCACGTCCATGAAGGCGCCGGAGGTCTGGATTGAGGCGTAGGCGGCCTCTGCGCCGACGATGATGCGGACTCTCATCATCAGCCCTCGTACACGGCCAGGCGGCCGGGGTTGACCCACTCGGCGTACAGGCCGCGCTTCTGCAGCTCGCGCTCGAGGTCGATGTGGACACCGAACACGAGGTCTTCGCGGTACGGGTTGCCGTAGTAGTCGACCCACCGCTCGGCGTCAGACGCCTCGGCGTCGATCGAGAAGTTGCGGCTGTCGTCGGGGTGCTGGTAGACGGGCACGCCCATCTTCTTGAAGGCAGCGAAGGCGCTGCGGAACTTGGGGGGCATGGGCTTCATGGTGTCGTGGTGCATGGGGTTTGAGTAGCTCATTCGTCGTCTCCGGTTGGTGATTGATCAGGTGCCGCGGGTGCCCCACTCGGGCATCACTTGGCGCAGCTCGCGAATCCGGTACGGGACCTCGTACCAGTCGAGGCGGCCGGCGAAGGACTCGACAGCAGCAGCGCGGCCGTCGATCAGCTCAGCGAGCACGGCTTCGGCGTGCGCGCCGGTGTAGGTCTTGAACATCGCGATGTTGCGGTCGACGGTGGCGAGCAGGTCTTGCTGCTCTTGGGGAGAAAAAACTCGCATCTCGGTCTCCGTTGACGTCCCGGAAACTGCCGGGCCAGGTCTGCATCATATCACAGTTGTGATACTTCAGAACTCAGGGTTGAGGCGGCTGACGGTGCCCTGGATCAAGGCGAAGTAGCCGTTGAGCCAGGCGCCGCTGGTGCCGCGGCGGTAGAACTTGCGGCCGCTGCTGGTGGTGACCTGCTTGAGCGACTTGCTGATCTTGAGGATTTTGCCGACGGGGTAGTAGTCGCCGTTGAAGGCCATGCTGACGTCGTCGCCGACCGCAGGGGCGCGGATCACGTTGAAGCGGGGCGCCACGTCAGGGCCGGAGTCGATCGCGATGTAGGGCTTGCCGGTGAAGGTCGAGGCGCCGGCCGCGATCATCTGCGCGTACTCGATGTCGGGCATGTCGTTGCGGTTGAGCCAGCCGGCGTGGCGCGTGCCGTCCATCTGGCGGCTCCACAACGTGTAGCCGTTGGGGGTGTTGAGCTCGGCGGGCATCTGCTCGGCGATGGCCACGACGTTCTGGTTGTCATCGATCTTGAAGTACAGCATGGTGATGTCTCCGTTCAGCGGACAAGGTCGTCGAAATTGAACACGGTGCCGTCAGGCAGCTCGATCACGGCGTCGTAGGGGAAGAGGTCGTTGCACTCGCGCTCGTCGAACAGGGCGTAGGCAAGGTTTCTAAGCGCACTCTCGCGCTTGGCTTTGCCGCGTGGCAGCGGCCACGAGATCGTGTCGAAGTCGCCGGCGTCGTAGCGGCGGGCAAGGATGGAGGACACGTCGCGGCTGGTAGGGCAGCCGGGCTTGCTGAAGTCGGTGCCGCCGAACGGAAAGCTCAGGCGGTTGTGCTCGACGATCAAACGAATGGTGGTCATATCGGACTCCTGTCGCGTCCCGGGATCCGCCGGGCCGGTGTCATCTCTGACGAAGTGATTACATCACGTCTGTGAAGTGCTGTCAACAGCATTGTGATATTCGGGCTTCTCCCAGACTGCGACAGACCACTCGCCGACCCACGGGTCGTAGGCGCCGTCGCTGAAGTCGCGCAGGCTGGCCGCGTAGTCGACGCCGCCCTCGAGGAACAGGGCCACGGCCTTGGGCTCGCCGAACCTGGTCTCGTTGATCGCGGCGATCAGGGACTTGAGCGTGCCGTCCCACTCCCACGAGTCGCAGTCGCCGGCCAGGAGGTTGCCGTTGGCGTCGATCGCCTTGAGCCACTTGCCGCGGCTGCGGTAGCAGCCGGCGCCGATGTCGCGCTTGGACCACCGCAGTGCGTCCTGGTAGGCGCCGCTGACGGCGTTCTTGACGTCGTCGAAGCGGGAGAACTTGGAACCGTTGGGGAAGGTGAGGTTGCGCATGTGGGTCTCCGGTTGATGTCAGTTGGGAAGCAGCGCGTACCACTGCCAGGTCGTGTCGGTGCCGGCGGTCCACTGACCGAGGCAGAAGCACACCGGCCGGTCGAACTCGATCCGCTCGTTGTTGCGGCCGAAGGCCTCAGTGGCCACGGCCCACTGGGTGTCGCGGGCTGCGCGGGGCAGGGCGCACTTGGCCATGCCGGTGTTGCGCAGGAAGTCGGGACGCTGGATGTCGGCGATCTGAGCGCCGCGCTTGCCGGTGGAGGGGTCGAATTCAAAAACCTTCATGCTGCTCTCCGGTTGATTGCTGGGACAAGAGGATTACATCACAAGTGTGAAGTCAGGTCAACAGCAATGTGATTCATCACTCTGCTGCGTGGCGCTCAGCAATCGAGCCCCAGTCGCGGACGTAGTAGTTGCCGCGCATCCGCACGATCGTCGGCGTGTAGGTGTCGCCGGCGTTCAGATACATGACGTTGCTGCCGTCGCGCAGACGGAATGCTTCTACGCCGTGAGTGCAGAGCAAGTCATTGAGTACGGTCATGCGCAGGTCGGGCGTGCTCGGCGGGTTGTAGCACTCGCGGATGCGTGCGGCTGCAGCGGGCAGGACTTCGAGTTCTGCTCGAGACATGTTGAGAATGGCTTTTGCGCGGCGCGCAGCAGTCAGGTTGGAAGTGATGGTGCGCAGGGCTTTGATGCTGGGAGTGATCATGCTGGTTCTCCTATCAGTAAATGTTGGCCAGGCCGCGGGCTTCGTAGGACTTGCGCACAGACTCTTCGTAGCGCTCGTCTTGCCACGCCTGGTACTCGTCGTATTCGTGTTGCTGTTTTTCGTACTCGCGCTGGAGGGCGGCGTCTTCCCACTCGGTGAGCTCGGCGGACGTGGCGTTGGCGTACTCGAAGTTGAAGCTGTTGTGGTGCATCTCGTTGCTCCGTGTTGATCTCTTGACGGGATTGATTACATCACAGTTGTGAAGTCCATGGGCGATTGGTTGACAAAAATGTATGGGCATTGTGATACTGTCGGGGCCCGCAGGCCGGGGGTTACTTGGCCATCGCCTTGGCCGCGGCGAGGAGGGCTACCTTGGCCTGGTCGTCCATGTTGCGGAACGCTTCCAGGAGGTCTTTCTCGGACTGGGCGCTGATGGTGTTGATCTCAAACGGCTGGCCCTGTCCTGTCAGGATCCAGTCGGGGTTGGCTTGCAGTGCGGCAGCGAGCTTGAGCAGGGTTGGCGCACTCGGTTTGCGAGATGAGTTCGTCACGATGTTCGAGATGGCGGCTTGGGTTAGACCAATCTTGGCCGCCAGCTCTACTTGCGTGTACTCGCGCACCTCGATCAGGTAGCGCAGCCTATCGCCGATCGTCAGCTTCTCAAAGTTCTTGGTCATGGACAAACGACGAGCGGAAGCTGTCAGAACCTTGACGGCAGGTTCTGGTGTTGTTGTCTGTGAACATCACACGCCCTATACTCTGCGAATTCGCAACTCTGCATTCCACAAAATGGACTTCGACGACCTCATCGCGCACTTCGGCACGCAGGTGGCAGCAGCCACCAAGCTGGGCGTGACCCAGCCCACGCTGTCCAACTGGAAAGCGCGTGGCCGCATCCCTCACTTGCAGCAGCTCAGGATCGAGCACATCACTCGGGGTAAGCTACGCGCCTCCCCCGAGATCCTGGGCAAAAAGGTATCACGAGCGTGAAGTCGGGCGCAAGCGCCGCTTATCGTTTTGCGCAGGTATCACAATGGTGATCTGACGGACAGAATTGGGCCTCGGCTAGGGTAGCTCCCGAAGAGCGGTCACCACACCCGCCTGCCGAAGGTTTCACAGTGTGGCGTTCTCAGTGGAAGAACAAGATGGCAGCACCCTCAGCAGCCGGGCACACTTCCCCCAAAGTAGGGAAGGGCTCGCGTGAACAGCAGCAGCAATGAACATCACAATGGTGTAGTCGTGACCAACAGCGAGTTCCTCCAGGAGGTGCTCGCTGCAGCCCCTCGCGGATCGACGGTGTGGGTCAACGCCTTCATCGGCAACCCCAACTCGGACCAGGCGAGCTGGTCAGGCAAGGCCTACAACCCAGCCCTGCACGCGGCCGAGGTCGACGGGTGGGGCAGGCAGAACACCTACTTCTCGGTGGGCGCGGTCAGACCCCTCGAAGGCGTCATGCACCGGCGCAAGAGCCACTTCACGCGCCTGCTGGCGCTGGTGGCCGACGACGTCAATCCAGAAGACCTGCAGGGCACGCCAAGCTGGGGCATCGAGACCAGCCCCGGCAAGCGCCAGATCGGCATCCTGCTCGACACCAAGGACCCCGACTGCGCGAACCTCGAGCTCGTCACCCGGCTGGTCACCGCGATGGCCGAGCGGGGCTACATCAAGGCGGACAAGTCGGGCAACAACGCCGTGCGGTACGTCCGCCTGCCCATCGGGCAGAACCAGAAGCCACGAGACAGCGGGCCGTTCGCTCACGTCGTGGAGTACTGGAACCCCAAGGCACGCTACAGCCTCGAAGACGCCGCCGCCATCTTCGGCATCGACCTTGAGACCCTGCGCACAGAGCATGCGCATGAGGCATCCGCACCGTCCATGCACATGGGCGAGCAGGATGAGCGGCTGCGCATCCTGACGACCAACATCATCCGCGGCGAGAACCTGCACGACAGCCTGAACATGGTGGCCGCCAGCATGGTGGCCTCAGGCGCCAAGGGCGGGGCGATCGTCAACCTGCTGCGTGGCCTGATGGACGCCTCCCTGGCGCCGAAGGACGACCGCTGGCTCGCACGCTACAACGACATCCCACGCAGCGTGAGCACGGCGCAGGAGAAGTTTCGGCCGCTGGCACCTCCACCCACGATCGACAACGAGACGGGCGAGATCCTGCCCGACAAGCCCCTGTTCACCCCCGTCCACGAGCTGCTGGGCGAGATCAAGTCCATCGACTGGATCATCGAGGGATACGTCGAGGCGGACGCGCTCGGCATGCTCTACGGCCCGTCAGGCGGTGGCAAGAGCTTTGTGGCCGTGTCCATGGCCTGCAGCGTGGCCACAGGCACGCCTTGGTTCGGATGCCCAGTCAAGCAGGGCGCCGTGTTCTACATCGCAGGCGAGGGCCACCAGGGCCTGGCCAGGCGTTTTGCAGCATGGTCCAAGGCCACTGGGGTGGCCATCACCAAGGACACGCCGCTCTTCAAGTCCAACCACGCCGTGCAGATGCTGGACCCGGACGCACCAGACAAGCTCAAGGCCGAAATCAACCGCATGATCGCCGAGACTGGCCAGATCCCGGCGCTGGTCGTCATCGACACCCTGGCCCGCAACTTTGGCGACGGAGACGAGAACAAGCAGCAGGACGCCAACCGCTTCATCGAGGCCACAGACGAGATCAGGCGCGAGTACCACTGCCACAACCTGACCGTCCACCACTCAGGCCACGAGATGGACCGCGCCAGAGGCTCCAGCGCCTTCAAGGCGGCCATGGACCAGGAGTTCCAGGTCAAGGGCACCGGCGGCATCTTGGAGCTCAAGGTGACCAAGATGAAGGACGCCGAGATGCCTGAGGCCAAGCGCTTCAAGATTACCCAGATCGGCCTCGGGGTGGTGGACTCGTGCGACGTCGAGATCACCGGCGCCTACATTCAGTTCGACGGCAACCCGCTCGACATCAAGGTCGGATCACGCATCAACGGCCAGCCCATCAATGCCATCGACGTGGTCAAGCTGATGCAAAAGGGCTGGCCTGGCGCGCCTGTCATGGCCACCAACCTGGGCTGCTCCGAGCGCGCTCTGAGCAACATCATGAAGGCCATGAAGGACAACGGAATGGCCGTCCAGGGGGCCAATCGCAAGAACGGATGGGAGCTCACAGAGCAGGCGATCGACCACCTTTCAATGACCGCGGAGCTCGCGATCGAGGCGCAGGAAGCGTCTAGATCGGCTGACTGAGGTGTAAACGGAAAGTGTCAACCAAGCCTTACTTTGACGACATTCTCATCCGCACGGGGGCTTGCGGATGACATTTACAGTTGTGAAGTAGTTGGAGGTAAAAGATGAGTGCTGACATAGACTTACGAGCGAAAGCTCAACAAAATTCTAGCTTGCGGATGAGAACCGTTTTTTGGGGTCATCCGCACGGGGTTCTCATCCGCATCTCATCCGCAAGTCAAGCGTCTAAGTTAGTGGGCACTACGCTGGAAAGCAAGCAAATACGCGGGTTCTCATCCGTGCGGATGAGATGCGTAAGAAAAGCGGGCCGGCTTCATCCGCTCATCCGCAACCCTCTAAGAGGTTGCGGATGCTGAGCGGAAGGGGGTTGCCGATGACCGAAATGCCTGGTGAGCAGACGCTAACTTTTGACCTGGATCTGCCCTGGCCTTCACCCAAGTTGTCCCCCAACGCTCGCCAGCACTGGGCCACCACAGCCAAGGCCAAGAAGGCTTTCCGGGCCCGCTGCCGGGCGATCGCGACCGCGGCAGGGGTACGGGCTGTCCTGGCCGGCAAAACGAGCCTGGCGGTCGATCTGACCTTCTTCCCGCCCGACAAGCGCGGCCGGGACTGGGACAACATGCTGGCCAGCATGAAGGCAGGCCTGGACGGCCTGGCCGACGCCACCGGGGTCGACGACCGCCACTGGCGGCTGTCGTTCGAGGTCGGCGAGCCGGTCAAGGGCGGCCAGGTTCTCGTGCGGATGACATGCCGATGAGACTTCAGCCCGACTGGATCGGCGAGCTGGTGAGCATTTGCGTCAGCGACGACTGGCGCGGAGCTCAGACCGAGCTCACCTGGGGCGAGGTCAGCCCCATGTTCCGCCGCCTGCTGCCGGAGCTGGCGCAGTCCGAGGACGCCGACGGCTACAGCAGCTTGGAGGTCCGCGCCTGCCGCGCCGGCCTCGAGTGGCTGTCGGCCAAGCACCCGGCCGAGTTCAGCGCCCTGTGCTGGCAGTTCTGGGACTGGAAGCGCAAGCACATCGAGCGCGCAGAGAACCACGACGAGCTGCTGCAGCGCGCCGGCATGCTGTTAGCCGACTACGTCGACAGGGCTTGCGGTTGAAACATCACATTGCTTATACTCGGACTGTGCGCTGTTGCACGCATCGGAGACGACGATGAAAGAGTTCAACCCCAACTGGCCGTTCCCTCAGTACGACGAGGACGGCCGCCAGCTTCTGCCGGCCGACTGGTTCAAGAAGCCCACGCCTGCTCAGGCTGTTGCCGAGATGCTCGACGACGTCGGGGAGGCGCTGCTGTGAAGGCCTTCATCAACCTGCTGCGCAAACCTGCGCCCGCCGCCATCATGGCCACCGAACTCGACGACGCACGCCGGGCCCTGCTCGAGGCTCAGTCCGCACGCGACTACGCCAGCGCGATGGTGCTGTACCACGAGACGCGCATCGATCGCCTGCGTTCGCAACTGGAGGCCGAGACTCAGCAGGGGGCCGAGCAATGAAGCACTGCCATGGCCCCTGCAACCAGGGACGCGAGGCATGCTCCACGCCTGAGGCGTGCGAGCTGCGCGACGGCGACGATCAGCAGCTCGAGGCCGTGGGCCTCTTTGCGTTGGTCGTTGCGGCCGTCGTGGTGCTGGTGGTCGTGGGGCTGCTGATCGCGTGAGGTGAGCATGACCACACAACCCGAAGCCCTGCGGCTGGCTGATGCGCTTGAGTCGTGCAGTCTGCACGTTGGCGATCCAGAACAAGCACAAGCCGCCGCCGAACTGCGCCGCCTGCATGCGGTGAATCAGGAACTGCTGGAGGCGTTGAAAAGCTTAACCACTGCGCCAGATCTAAGCGCATATGGGATGGCTTTGCATAACGCCCGCGCCGCCATCGCCAAAGCGGAGGGGCAAGCATGACCCGCGACGACATCATCCGCATGGCGCGGGAGGCTGGAATGGCGTTTCAGCCGGGGCTTGGCATTGCAATGGCTGATGAGCAAAAACTTGAACGCTTCGCCACCCTTGTCGCATCAGAGCGTGACATCGGCTGGCACAAGATCGTTCACGATGAATGCGAGGCCGCGATCAAAGAGGAGCGCGAGGCGTGCGCGAAGGTGTGTGAGGATCAGCGCGACTTGAGAGAAGAAGCACGCGCTGCTCTGCGCGCCGCTAATGCGATCAAGTCCGGCGACGAGGACGTCATGCTGCGCGCACTGCGGCACGACAGCGATGTGCGCCTGTATCACGCCGGCATCGACAAGTGCGCCGCAGCCATCCGCGCAAGGGGGCAAGCATGACCGTCAAGCTCACCAACGACAAAGCGGCCGCCGTGGACCAGACGTACTACTGGCGGCCGCTCGAGGCGTGCCCGCTGTCGGCCAAAGTCCAGTTGCTGACCGAGGGCGGCGTCGCCGTGTACGGCCAGTACTCGCCCGGCAAGCCGGGCTACATCGGCTGGGCACCGCTGCCCAAGAAGCCGGAATGGATGGAAGGGAGCACACCACATGGGTACTGACCGAGAACTGCTTGAGGCCGCTGCGAAGGCGGCGGGGATTGACTGGATCAAGGACTGCGTGTGGATTGAGAACGGCTTTTACTCGCCAATTGCCAAGCATGAACGCATCTCATGGAACCCACTCACCGACGACGGCGATGCGCTGCGGCTGGCGGTGAAGTTGAAGATGGGTGTCAATTTTGACGGTGAAAAAGTCGGTGCAAACTGCGGACGCGGAGCCGTTGAAGTCTTTGGAAACGACCCCTACGCCGCCACCCGCCGCGCCATCGTCAGGGCTGCGGCTGAGATTGGAAGGAGCATGAAATGATCCGCTGGGCTTGGTGGCACTTCATGAACCTCATCGGCTATCGGCGAGTGCTCTACTTGCCATCGGAGAAGGGCCTGTCTTTGGCGGATTTCCATGCGTGGGAGTATGCGCCGTCGTTGGAGAAGCGAGACTACACCGAGCATGACTTTCCTTTTTTCATGTTTTGGGGGAAATGAAATGACTGACCTGAGAACCGCCGCCCAGCAGGCGCTGGAGGCGTTGGAGTTCATGGCCGACGAGTGGGGCTTCACGAACAAGGCAAACAGACCTGAACGATGGCAAGCGATTGATGCCCTCCGCGCCGCGCTGGAGCAGCCGGAGCGGCCAAACTTCACCCTGTCATGCGGCTGCCCGTCGCAATACGGCGGCGTCCCTGCGTACTGGGACAGAGATGGCAGCACTGCCTTCGGCATGATCTGCGAGAAGCATTGGCATGAATACGACGCAAGGGCTCAAGCATGAAGCCCAGCTTCGCCAACGACAGCGTGTTTGCTTGGAGGCCAGCATGACGATCGTGACATCGGTGGCCGTGTGGTTCGCCATAAACCCCGACGAAGAGCTGACATCGGCCGACATTGCAGCGAAATGGGATTTGCATCAGGACAGCGTCAAGAAGTCGCTTGAGTACGCTGAAGTGAAGGGCTGGGTCTGTAGGGAGCGCAAGCCGGATGCCACAGCGCGGTTGGGCTGGCGCTGGCACTACACCGCAGGCCCGCGCTTGCTGAAGGAGATCGGAAGATGAGCAGAACCGTCTGCGGCACCTGTTGGAGCCCGTACATTGATGGCAAGTGCGATTGCGAGCCCGCACTGCCAAAACCTGAGCGCACGCTGACCGACGAGGTTATCGCCAACCTGTGGCACCAGAACGGGGGCTTTCATCATCACTTCGCCAGGGCGATCGAGCGCTGGCTGAAAGGCCAGGCATGATTACGGCCAGCAACCTCTACAAGTTCTCACCGCCCGACTTCGCACGCTGCGCAGGCTCGGGCCGCAAGGAGTGCGAAACATGCAAGCGAAACATAGACAACAGCCCGGTGCATCCAAGCGCGACGCGCCAGGTCTGGATCGGACGCTGGGAGCTGGAGAGCCCATGCGAGTCCCGCGTGCCGTTACTCGCGGACTGATCAAGAGCCCGCACCTCGTCGTCCGTGCGCTGGCCGTTGAGTTCGCCGACTCGCTCGAAAAGGCCAAGCTGCCGCTGACAAACCGCGATCGCCAGCGCAAACACCGCACCACCAACAGCGATCGCATCTTCACGCTGGACGTAAGCAACGACGGCTACGCAGACCTGGTCTACCTGATGAAGACCTGGGGCTTTCCTAGCCGCAGGCGCACGATGATCGTGGCGCTGAAGTACCTGGCCAACGCCACCAGGAACGGCCTCGAGCGCATCGACTTGACTACCGATTGACCTTGATGTAGACGTCGAGGTATATTCCGCCCCGGGTAAGTGTCTCCAAATCCAGCCGGCCTTGAGCCGGCTTTTTGTTTTCTGAGCCCGGGCCGGCTGATCGCAGTGACCTCGTCTCCCACTGCTGGATGCTTGCCCGGGTTCAACCTGAATGCCGTGGACAAAGCTGAATACGCACGAATCGCCGAGGAACGCGAAGCCGTCAAGCGCCAGGTGCTGGCCATGGCTGACGACATCTTCGAGCGCTACATGGCGGGTGAATCCATGCGCCTGATCGCCGAGTCGATGCCGTTCAAGATCAGCAGCAACCGCTTGCGCGACATCCTGCTGAACAACCCCGACACCCGGGAAGCCTACGCCGACATCCACATCCACCGCTCGCACACTCTGGTCGAGGCGGCAGTGGACTACGCCCGCGAGGCGGGGATGCTGGGCGATGCGGCCGGCCTGCGGGTGGCGATCGACGCCAACCTGAAGGTGGCGGCCAAGATCAATGGACGCGACTACGGCGACAAGTCCAAGGTGGAGCTCACCGGCAAGGACGGCGGGCCTGTCAAGATGGTGGCCCTGACCGACGAGCAGCTCATGGAGATCGCCTCCAGGGGCGTGGTGAAGGGGGCGGCAGGTGCTTGATCCATCGCAGGCTGCGGTTGAGCTGCTGGCGCGCAAGAAGGCGCGCGAGTCGTTCTCGCACTACTGCGCCTACCGCCTGCCAGACGACATGCGCCTGGCCCAGCACCACGTCCTGCTGACCGAGGCCTTGGACAAGGTGGAGAAGGGCGAGATCGACCGGCTGCTCGTGATGATGCCGCCAGGCTCGGCCAAGTCCACCTACGGCTCGGTCTACTTCCCCGAGTACTTCGTCGGCCGCAACCCGCAGCTCAGCCTGATCGGCGCCTCGCACACTGCAGAGCTGGCCGAGCGATTCGGCCGCCGGGTGCGCAACGGCGTGGACGACGAGCAGTTCCGCGCCCTGTTCCCGCAGGTGGCGCTGGCCGCCGACAGCACGGCCGCTGGCCGCTGGGGCACTAACCACGGCGGCGAGTACACCGCGGTGGGCGTGGGCGGATCCATCACCGGCCGACGCGGCGACCTGATCGTGGTCGACGACCCGGTGCGCAGCCGCGAGGACGCAGACTCCGAGCGCGTGCGCGAGAAGACCTGGGACTGGTGGACCAACGACCTGCTGACCCGTCTGAAGCCGCACGGCCGCATCGTGGTCATCATGACGCGGTGGCACGAAGACGACCTGGCCGGGCGCCTGCTCGAGCGTGAGCCGCAGCGCTGGCACGTCATCAAGCTGCCGATGATTGCTGGCGACAACGACCTGCTGGGGCGCAAGCCGGGTGACCGCCTGTGGAAGGAGTGGTTCACCGACGAGATGGTGCGCCAGGCGCAGTCCGACCCGCGCTCGTGGATCTCGCTGTACCAGCAGGAGCCACGCCCGGCCGAGGGTGCGGAGTTCAAGCGCTCGTGGATCGTGCGCTTCAACAACGCGCCCAAGAAGATGAACAAGGTCATCCTGGTCGACCCGGCGGGTGACCCGCAGACGGCCAAGGAAGGCACCAAGCGCAAGCGCAGCGACCGCACTGTGATGTGGGTCGTGGGACTGGCGCACGACGGCAATGCTTTCCTCGTAGACGGCGTGATCGACCGCATGACGCTGACGCAGCGCGCTGATGCGCTGTTCGCTCTGCACAAGAAGCACAAGCCGATGCAGACGCGCTACGAGCGCTACGGCATGCAGGCGGACATCCCGCACATCCAGGCGGAGATGGAGCGCCGGCAGTACCGTTTCAAGATCACCGAGGTGGCTGGCGCGGTGGAGAAGAACGCCCGCATCCGCAGGCTCATCCCGTGGTTCGAGGGTGGCCGCATGTGGCTGCCTCAGCAGCTCAACTACACCGACGTGCAGGGCAACCCGCACGACCTGATCCAGGAGCTGCTGGAGGTCGAGTACGCCACCTTCCCGGTGGGTCGATTCGACGACGGCATGGACTGCCTGGCGCGCATCGACGAGCCTTCGCTGACTCTGCCGTGGCCGGACGAAGAGGAAGAGTGGGAAGTGCCCCGAGGCGCTGAGGCTGCGTGGCAGGTCCTCGACGAAGTGACCGGCTACTAAAGGATCACCATGGACCCCAAAGATCTACCGCCCGAAGTCGCCTACATGGTCGGCGACGACGTGCTGACCAAGGAAGAGTTCGACAACCGCCAGAAGGGCGAGATCGAGCGCCTGTACGCCGTCTTCGCCAAGATGCGCGACCAGTGGGTGCAGTCACGCGCCACCAACACCGACGTCGAGAAGCGCTGGCGCAAGAACGCCCAGCTCTACTTCGGTGAGCACACCAACAGCACCGGCGAGTTCGAGAACACCCTGCGCAACGGCCCGCCTGCGCGCAAGGCGCAGGACGGCACGCGCTCGAGGGTCGTGATCAACATCGTGCGCCCGAAGGTCGATCAGGCCGTGGCGCGCATGTGCGAGATCCTGTTCCCCGTGGACGACCGCAACTGGGGCATCCGTCCCACGCCGATGCCTGAGCTGGCCGACATGATGGGCAGTAACGCCCAGACCGTCGACCCGGCCACCGGCCAGCCCACTGGCTTCACCGCCAACGACGAGGCCAACGCGATCATGGAGGCTGCCAAGCAGGCAGCCGAGGCCATGGAGCGTTCGATCGACGACAGCCTGACCGAGTGCAAGTACAACGGCGAGAGCCGCAAGGGCATCGAGGATGCCGTGCGCCTGGGCACGATGGTGCTGTACGGCCCGTTCCCTGCACGTCAGACCAGCAAGGTCTGGCTGCCTCAAGCCGGCGGCACGCAGACGCTGCAGATCAACGAGTCGATCGTCCCGGCCAGCATGCGCATGGACCCGTGGGACTGCTTCTTCGACCCGAGCTGCGGCAACGACCACCAGGCCGGCCGCGGATTCTTCATGCGCCGCATGGTCACGCGCAAGCAACTGCGCCAGCTCGTGGGCCTGCCAGGCTACGACGAGGACGCCATCCGCGAGGTGCTGCGCTCGCCGCCGCAGAAGCTGCGCGTGGCCGAGGGCCGGATCATCCGCGACATGATCAACGAGGACGCCTACGAGATGTGGACGTACCACGGCGAGATCGAGCCCGAAGAGATGGAGATGCTCTCCAGCCGCACGGGCGACCCGCTGACCGACGTGGACTTCGGCGTGCTCGTGATCGTCAACGACAAGGTCGTGGGTGCGATGGAGTCGTGGGTCGTGGACCGCACGCTGCCGGTAGACGTCTACTGCTGGCGCAAGGCCGACGACAGCCCGTTCGGCTACGGCCTGCCCGACGAGCTCGAGCACCAGCAGAGAGTGGTCAACAGCGCCTGGCGCCAGGTGATGGACAACGGGCGCACCTCGCTGGGCGGCCAGATCGTCATCAAGAAGGGCATGGTGATCCCGCAGAACGGCAGCTACGAGATCACGCCCAACAAGGTCTGGCTGGCCAAGGACGAGCTCGACGACGTGCGTGCGGCCATGACGGTGTTCGAGTTCAACTCGCACCTGCAGGAGCTGCTGGCCATTGCGCAGGCTGCCATGCAGTTCGCCGACACCGAGTCCAGCATGCCGCAGATCATGGGCGGCGAGCAGGGCAGTGCGCCCGAGACCGTCGGCGGCATGGTCATGCTGTACAACAACGCCAACGCCGTGCTGCGTCAGCGCGTGAAGCTGTACGACGACACGATCACCAGGCCGCACATCGGCAGGTACTACGACTGGAAGATGGCCAACGATCCAGACCCGGCCATCAAGGGCGACTACGAGATCGACGCCCGCGGGTCCACCGCGCTGATTGAGCGCGACATCCAGAACCAGGCCTTGCTGAACCTGGCCAACATCACGAACAACCCGCGCTACATCCCGCACCTCAAAGAGCGCGAGGAGCTCAAGGCCATCCTCAAGGCGTTCAAGGTCAACCCTGAGGAGCTGCTCAAGCCCGAGGATCAGGTGCAGCAGGAGATGCAGGCGCAGGCCCAGCAGGGCGCGCCGGCCGATCCTCGCATCGAGGCTGCCAAGATCAAGGCCGAGGTCGACATGGCCAAGCTGGCGGACAACAAGGAGGTCCGCGCCCAGCAGGCTCAGCAGACTGAGTACAACCGCCAGCGCGAGCAGGCCGAGTACGAGATCGCGATGACCGAGGCCGGCATCGAGCGCGACCTGGCGCTGACCAAGCTCGGCCAGGACGCCCAGCTCACTCGCGAGCAGATCGCCGCGAAGGAGCGCCTCGAGGCACTGAAGATCGACAACGAGCGTCAGATCTTCAACGCGGAGGCTGCGCTGCGTGTCAACACCGGCGCTGGCATCTGAGGCATCACAATGGCAATACTGGACATCACCGAGTACCAGGAGCTGACGGCTGCCGGCCGTGGGCATCTGGTGCCCGCTGGCCAGGAGCCTGCGCTGGTGAACCAGCAGGTTGTGATCGGTGGCGCGTCAGCCCAGTCGGGCGCGTTCGCCGACACGACCCGTTTCGTTCGTCTCCACGCCGATGTGGCATGCCGCGTCGCCATCGGCGCAAACCCCACGGCTGCCTCCACGTCGATGAGAATCGGCGCCGGGGGCACCGAGTACCTGGGCGTTCGCCCCGGCCTGAAGATCGCGGTCATTTCCACTACCTAACGGAGCTCTCATGAACATCAACATCACCCCTTCGGCCGTGGCGGTTGACACTGCGGCAAACCTCCTGGCCTTCCTCGAGATGGCCAAGGACCCGAGCAAGCTCAAAGCCGTGCTCGATCAGATCAAGTCCGCGCAAGACGCGGCGGCCGCTGAGGCTGCTGCAGCTCGCGAGGCGAAGGCCGAGGCCGACGCTACTAACTCGGTGGCTCAGCTCGCTGCGGCCGATGCCAACGCTGCGCTGGCCAAGGCACGCGAGGAGTCTGCACGCGCTGCGCAGGCCTCTGCCGATGCCGAGGCCGTGCGCGCTGCAATGAAGGCCGAGCGCGAGAAGTTCGACGGCTGGATGGCAGGCGAGCGCGAGGCGCTGGCCAATGCCAAGGCCAAGGTCGAATCCGATGCCGCGGCCAACGTCAAGCGCTCTGCCGAGGCCGACATGCGCGAGGCCCAGGCCGACAGCGAGCTGGCCAGCGCCCGCAACCTGCAGGCTGCTGCCGAGAAGCTGCGCGTCGAGTACGAGCAGAAGATCGCCGCCCTGAAGTCCATGATCTAAGGAGTCCACCATGGCCAATGCAATCTACCCCAAATACAAGGAAATCATCCTTGGCGCAGCCACCAATGCCAACTTGCTCACCGGCACGGTGAAGGTGGCGCTGGTAGACACCGGCACATACACCTACAACGCGGCGCATGAATTCCTCACGTCGCTGACAGGCGTGGTGGGCACCGCGCAGACCATCGGCGCCACCAAGTCCGTCACCAACGGACTGTTCGACGGCGGCGACGTGACCTACACCGCGGTGACTGGCAACAGCGCCGAGGCTCTGGTGATCTACATCGACACCGGCACTGCGGGCACGTCGCGCCTGGTGGCCTACATCGACACCGGCGTCACGGGTCTGCCGGTCACGCCCAACGGCGGCGACATCTCAATCACCTGGAACGCCAGCGGCATCTTCCAGCTCTGACGCAGGGGTAACCCATGACGATCGTCACCAGGGCCGGAAAGGGCTCGACCCTGACCTGGGCCGAGCTCGACGACAACATGGACCAGTTCGATGAGCGCACGGCCTTGGGCTGGCGCGACAACATCATCGAACTGAAGGTCGATGCTTCGTCTCCCTACGCCCCGACGCTGGACCCGTTCCGCGGCAACATCCTGGCGTGGAACTTTGCGCCGGGTG
>Ga0075472_10000150_pt1 | contig 27863 bp, 26 predicted proteins | sample DEB19_08_DNA_3_FD_77014 | JGI IMG/M metagenome (GOLD analysis project Ga0075472, IMG submission 77014) | Aqueous microbial communities from the Delaware River and Bay under freshwater to marine salinity gradient to study organic matter... | ecosystem: Environmental > Aquatic > Marine > Coastal ...
AAAAGGAGCCTACGATGGTGCGCCATTCGGCGAAAGCGGGCGAATGGCGAAACTGGATGGTATGGTCTTCCAGGGTATCCCAGAAAATCATCAGCAGATAGCGTGCGGGGCTCTCCACCCCCTTGTTGACCTTGAAGCCGCGGTAGCCCCTGGCCTTGCTGATTACCGTGGTGACACCGCGCTGGATGGCCTCATCAAACGCAGCTTGCTGGCCAGGCTGAATCCGGATGTCGGCAAGCTCAAGAATCATGTCTGATCTCCGTCAATTTGTGCAAAGCGCCTAGTCTAACCTTGTGGCGCCGAAATTCCGGTATATCCTCGTGTTCATGAAGTTACACAACTACTACCGATCTTCAGCGTCCTTCAGGGTGCGTATCGCCATGGCTCTCAAGGGGCTGGATTTTGAGTACCTGGCAGTCCATCTGGCGCGAGGGGATCACAAATTGCCGGCCTACGCCGACTTGTCGGCTGATCGTCTGGTGCCCCTGCTTGAAGTTGATGGCGAGCGCCTGTCGCAGTCGATGGCCATCATCGAGTACCTGGACGAAATCCACCCCGAGCCGCCTCTTTTGCCGGCGGATGCCCTGGGCCGTGCCAGAGTGCGCGCCTTGGCGCAGATGGTTGCCTGTGAAATTCACCCGATCAATAACCTCAGAGTCCTCAAGTACCTCAGCAGCGTGCTGAAGGTGGATGAACAGGCCAAGAACGACTGGTACCGTCACTGGGTGCGCGACGGACTGGAAAATTTTGAGCGTCAGCTGGCTCAGTTGGCCGAGGACCGACGCCGGCATGGCTTGCCGCCCTCGATTTACTGCTGGGGGCTGCAGCCAACATTGGCCGACTGTTGTCTGGTGCCGCAAATTTTCAATGCCCAACGCTTTGAATGCAATCTGACCGGGCTGCCATTGACCATGGGAGTCTTTGAGGCCTGCATGAAGTTGCCGGCCTTCCAGCAGGCGCAGCCTGCCAGTTGCCCCGATTTTCAACCCTGACCTAGCTGACCAGCGCATGCACTCTGACTGGCTGTTGCCCGATTGGCCAGCCCCGGCCACGGTTCGCGCGGTATGCACCACGCGTGCCGATGGCGTTTCAGAGCCGCCCTATCAAAGCCTCAATCTGGGTGACCATGTCGGTGATTCCCCCGTTGTCGTTCAACAAAATCGTCAGCGACTGGCCCAAACCCTGGGTGTGCGACCGGTCTTCATGACCCAGGTGCATGGCACCCGTGCGCTGCAACTGAGTGCTGTGCCGGGTGATGGTGTTGAAGCGGATGCCTGCTGGACCCAGACCCCTCGGCTGGCCTGCACCATCATGGTGGCTGACTGCCTGCCAGTGCTGCTGACCGATGACTCTGGTACCTTTGTCGCAGCAGCGCATGCAGGGTGGCGTGGACTGGCCTCTGGGGTGATCGAGTCGCTGGCGACGCAACTCAAGACCCATTTAAGAAAAGAGCCAAATGAACTCCTGGCCTGGCTTGGCCCCTGTATTGGCCCGGGCGCCTATGAGGTCGGCGAAGAGGTCAAGGCTGAATTCGGACAGCACATAGTTGCGGCGGATCGCTTTTTTAAAGCCAGTGCACGATCTGGCAAGTGGCTGGCTGATCTACCGGGCTTGGCAAGAGAGCAATTGCGCGGGATCGGCGTTGACCGGATTCATGGCAACGATGGCAGCCCCGAATGGTGCACGCTTGGCAACCCTTCACGGTTCTTTTCGCATCGGCGAGACCGCATCACGGGCCGAATGGCTGCCTGCATCTGGCTCGATCGATGAGTTTGCGGCAGCTTCCTGTCGGGCTTTGAGCGCGCGCTTGCGGGCGGGGGTGCTCAGGATGTAGGTCAGCAGTGCAACCGGCGCGACACCATAGAGCACAAAAGTGATGAGCGCGCCAAGCAGGGAACCCACCGGACTGGCAGCTTCGGCGGCAGCCATCATCACGGCCACATAAAGCCAGGCGATGGCAATCAGCAGGGTGTACATAGGCAGGACGCCAGGCGAAGTGTCAGGTTGCAGCAAAAAGAGCAGGGCAGTTCAGCGCAATGCAATGATACGTTTTACCGGGCCTGCTGGACGGTCAGCGGCTTCACACGATCCCCCGCCTTGAGTTTGTTGGACGGGTAGATGATGAGCTGTGTGCCCACCTTCAGCTCGCTTTTGATCATGGCTTCATTTCGGTTGCGCGCCAGTACCTCCACCTCATGCAGGCTGGCCTTGCCGTTGTCGATGGTAAAGACTGCAGAGCGTGTTCCGATCGGAAAAAGGGCACTGACCGGAACCTTGAGCGCATTGTCAACCGTCTGGACCACCAGGCTGACATCGACCTTGTAGCCATCGCTCAGGTTGACCCACTGCTTGGGCTCGCTGGTGATATCGAGCACCACATGCACCCGTTGCTCTTCCACGCCCAATGCAGACACCTTGGTGAATGCTGAGGGCTCTACCAGGCGCACGGTGGCCTTGAGGGTCTCAGGCCCTCCCCAGTTGCTCAGTTCGGCCTGCGTTCCCGCGCTGATCTGGGCCGCATCCTCGGTGAGCAAGTCAACGATCACCTCCAGCCGCCTGGGGTCGCCCAACTCCATCAAGGGTGTTCCAGCCGCCACCATGCCCTCGCTTTGCTGATGAACCTTGAGAACCTTGCCGGTGATGGGCGAGCGAATCTGCCAGGTACGCTGACTGGTCTCGGCGCTGCCAGAGGCGTAGTGCCGAATGGCGATGCGCGCCTGGTAGAGTTGATGGCGTGCTGCTTCGGCTTCCAGTCGGGCGCTTTCGAGCTCTTTCTCGCGAAGCCGCAGATTCAGGCGTTCAGTTTCGTTCTGGGTGGGCGAGAGAAAGCCCTGCCGCGCCAGGGTTTCAGTTCGCTGCAGATCCACTTTGGCCTGTTGAAGTGCAGCCTGGGCTTTCTCAACCTGGGTCAGGCTGCGCGCCAGGCCAGCCTCCATCGCGCCAGCGCGCTCGATCTGCTCCAGCCGGTAGCGCTCGTTGAGCAGGTCTGGCTTGACCGGTCGCAGCGTGGCCAGGACGGATTCCTTTTCCACAGCATCGCCTTGCTGCAGGGCAATTCGGGCCAGTTGTCCGGTCAGCGGCGTGGAGATAGTGAAGCGTTCACGCAGTCGGGTTTTGCCATCTTCCTGGACCAGACGTATGAACTGCCCCTGGCTGACCTTGCCGGTCTCTACTTCAAGGGCCGGCTTGACCAGCGCCCAGGCCAGCAAAGCGATGACCGCAGCAGCCGCAATGATGATCAGGATGGTTTTTTTCATCGTCGCACTTTCAAGAATTGAACCTAACTCTATTTGCCGGATTACTCCCGGGTCTTCAACACACCCACCAAATCCAGCCGGTCGATGCGTCGGCGCACAATCATCGCGCTGATCAGGCCGGCCCCCACCACGCACAAGGCGGCATAGGCGTAAGTGGCGGGAAGTATCACCAGGGGAAAGAAGAACTCGTCCGTCTTGATTAGCTGAACAATGACATTGGACAGCAGCCAGCCCCCAAACATTCCCAGGGGCAGGGCCATGACAATCTCCAGAGCCAGTTCGCCCAGCAACAAGGCTGAGACCTCACCGCGGGTAAATCCCATCACCCGCAGACTGGCCAGCTCCCAGGCGCGTTCGGCCAGCGCGATGCGGGCATGGTTGTAAACCACCCCCACCGCAATAATGACGGCGAACAGGGTCAGGATGGCGCTGAACACCAGCAGGTTGCGCGCGGTCACATCCTCCATATTTCGAAGTGCCACGCCCTTGCTGAATGCGGCGGCCACCCGTGGCAAGGATTTGAGCTCAGTCAGCAATTCGGACTCGTGACTATGCGGCACGGTGAGGGACAACTGGTTTACCAGGTCGCCCTCGCCCAACAAACGGTTCAGCGTGCGCCGCTCGATGTAGGCATTCATGCCCATCATTTCAACCACCGTGCCCACCACCGGCAGTTCCAGAACTTGCCGTCGCCCCTCTAGCACCTCCAGGCGCAGCGTGTCACCAACCCGAACGCCCAGCCGATCGGCCAGCCGGTCAGTGAGCAACAAGCCCGATTGAGGGGGTACAAAACTGCGTTGGTAGATATCGAGGATGCGGTGCAACTCCGGCTGGGCTGGTCTTCCCTGCACCGTGCCGCGCCAGTAGCGGTGACCATGGCGCAGCCGCACAACCAGTGACCGCGCTGCCTCAACCGCCACCACATTCGGCAAGCGGGCTGCCTCCTCAACAACGCTAGCCGGACTGGCCTCGATCAGGCTGACGCTGACATCGCCACGCATGACGCGCTGAAACTGGGTGCCCAGCATCAGGTCAATAGTGTCGTTCCAGAACGATCCGGTGATCACGATCGATATCGAGATGGCAATGCCAAGCACGGTCAGTGCTGTATGAATTGCGCGGCGCTGCATAGTTCGCAGAATCATGCGTACAGCCGGGCTGAACCAGTGGCGCAGTCCCCAGGCTTCAATGAAGCTCGGCTGGTAGACCGCAGGGACCGGGGGGCGCATGGCTTGGGCTGGCGGCAGTTTGACAGTGCGCTCAATTGCATGCCAGGTGGCCAGCACCGCAGCCAGCACGGATGCCCCGATGGCTGTCAGTATCAACTCAGGGCGGACCCGGTAACGCAGTTCGGGAAAGCGAAAGAAGTCTGCGTAAATGCCAGTGAACCAATTACCCAGCCAGGCCCCGCATCCCAGGCCGATCACAACGCCGATCAGGACAATGATCATGACAAATTGAAGGTAATGGCTGCCCAAATGCCAGTTGCTGTAGCCCAAGGCCTTGAGCGCGGCAATTTGCTCGCGTTGGGTGGCGATCTGGCGGCTCAGCACCACATTCAGCAAAAACGCCGCCACCGCCAGAAATATGCTGGGCAACACCGTGCCAAGAACTCGCTGCTCCTGAATTTCCGAATTCAGAAGCATGTGCGAGATTTGGGTCTCGCGGCCATGGGCACTGGCGCCACCGTAGGGTGCCAGCAACCGGTCCAGTTCCTCGATCAGCGGGCCCTCCTTTGCCTGTGGCGCAAGCCGAACGGCAACCTGGTTGAATGCACCTTGCATGTCGTAGGCGGTTGCCAGCGCATGGCGGTCAAGCCAGAAAATACCAAAACCACGTACATCGGGCGAGCCAGCCAGGCCCGCAAAAATATATTCCGGTGAGAGGGCAATCCCAACGATCAGCAAGGTTTCCTGCTTGCCGTTGATCAGGGCCTGAATGCGATCACCCAGCTTGAGCTGGCGTGCCACCGCAAACCCTTCAGAAATCAGTGTCTCCAGTTCGCCTTGCTTATGCGACTGAATCATGCGACCGCTTCGCAGATGCACCTGGTTCAAGGCGGGTGGCTGCATGGGGTCCAGCCCAATCAGGCGCCCGATCATCGGGTCGGTGACCCCGGGAATGTCTATCTGAACCAGTTGTTCGACCGTGGTCTGCACATGGGCTGCGCCTGGCAATTGCGCCAGCTGACGCTCCAGCGAGAGCGGCGCCCGCTTGAGCCGGGCAAAGACATCGGCAAAGCGGGCTTCGGCATAGTACAGGTCCCGTGACCAGGACAAGGCATCGTAGGCACTGAAGCTGGTGATGAAACCGGCCACACCACTGGCTACCACCAGCGCAATGGTGAGAACCTGATTCCACATCAGGCGCAGGTCACGCAGCAGCTTTCGGTTCAGGGCTTTCATGTCGGCTGGCTACCAGGAAAGCTCGTCGGGGCTGAGCTTGCTGGTATTGCTTTCCACCCGCTGGATGCGACCTCCGCTCAGATGCAGCACTCGGTCGGCCATCCCCGCAATAGCCGCATTGTGGGTAATCACGATGGCTGTAGTGCCAAGCTCCTGATTGATGCGGGCGATCACCTCCAGCACCAGTTTGCCGGTCGTATAGTCGAGTGCTCCGGTCGGTTCATCACACAGAAGCACCTCGGGCCGCTTCACGATGGCGCGCGCTATCGCAACCCGCTGTTGCTCTCCGCCTGAGAGTTGCGAAGGGAAGTGATCAAGGCGGTCACCCAGTCCCACCATGTCCAGGGCTTGTTGCGCCGTCATGGGGTTCTGCACGATATCGGTCACCAGTTCAACATTTTCACGCGCCGTCAGGCTGGGTATCAGGTTGTAGAACTGAAAGACAAAGCCAACATGTTCGCGGCGGTAGCGTGTCAGATCGGCATCGCTGGCTTCACTGAGTTCATGATCGGCAAAACGGGCGCTGCCGCTGCTGGGGCGATCCAGCCCGCCGAGTATGTTGAGTAGTGTGGATTTTCCGCTGCCCGATGGCCCGAGCAGCACAATGAACTCGCCCCGCTTGATGTCCAGCTCAACGTCCTGCAGGGCATGGATCACCACCTCGCCCATGTGGTAAGTCTTGCCCAGTTGGTGGGCGGTGAACATGGACGCTGACGGGTGCCCGGCAGAACTCCCCGCCAAGATGTCGGCGGGAGGGTTGAACTTCGATGAATCAGGACCTTTGACGGGTGAGGACATCGCCCCATATTAGGCCGAGCAGGCTGCTGATGTCGATGTTCCAGTCTTGATGCAGGTTAAGGCAGATGCGGATTGTCTTGCGACGAAGGCAGCCGCAGGAAAAACTTCAGGTAAGAAAGTGCGTTGGCAGGCTCTAAACCACGCGCTCGCCCTTGAGTTGCGCGATTTCAGTCGCGCTGTAGCCCAGAATGCTCAGAATTTCTCCGGAGTGCTCACCCAGCAGTGGGGAGCGGGTCACTTCGGTGGGACTGTCCGAGAGCTTGATCGGATTGCCCACCGTGAGGTACTTGCCGCGGGTGGGATGATCGACTTCAACGACTGTTCCGGTGGCACGCAGGGACTTGTCATCCGAAATTTCCTTCATCGACAGAATTGGGCCACAAGGAATATCGAATTCATTGAGTATGTCCATGGCTTCGAATTTGGTCTTGGTTTTGGTCCACTCCTCGATGCGGGCAAAGATCATCTTCAGGTGTGGCAGGCGTGCCTCGGGGGTGGCGTAGCTGGGATTGGTGATCCAGCCTTCCTCACCAATTATTTTGCAGATGTCAGACCAGACAGCTGCCTGGGTGATGAAGTAGATATAGGCGTTGGGATCTTTCTGCCAACCCTTGCATTTGAGAATCGCACCAGGCTGACCGCCACCTGAGGCATTGCCGGCGCGTGGCACCGCATCACCAAATTCAATTTCCGGGTATTGCGGATACTCCTTGAGAACTTGGGTGCGATCAAGGCGCTGCTGGTCACGCAGTTTGACCCGGCACAAGTTGAGCACCGCGTCCTGCATGGCGGCAGTCACCCGTTGACCCCGGCCAGATTTTTCACGGTGAAACAAGGCAGTCACGATGCCAAGAGCAAGATGAAGGCCAGTGCCACTGTCGCCAATCTGCGCTCCCGTGACCATAGGAATGCCATTGGGGTCGCCGGTGGTGGAAGCAGCGCCGCCAGTACATTGCGCAACATTTTCATAGACCTTGCAATCCACATAAGGGCCCGGACCAAACCCTTTGATGGAGGCCAGGATCATGCGGGGGTTGATCTCCTGAATGCGCTCCCAGGAAAACCCCATACGGTCCAGCGCTCCCGGTGCAAAATTTTCGACCAGCACATCGCAGTGCTGGATCAGCTTGACCAACACATCCTTGCCCTTGTTGCTTTTGGTATTGAGGGTGATCGAGCGCTTGTTGTGGTTCAACATGGTGAAGTAAAGACTGTCCACGTCGGGAATATCGCGCAACTGGCCGCGGGTGGCGTCGCCCTCACCAGGCCGCTCGACCTTGATCACATCGGCACCGAACCAGGCCAACAACTGGGTGCATGTGGGCCCCGATTGGACATGGGTGAAGTCCAGAATTTTTACGCCTTCAAGAGCCTTGCTCATCGATTTACTCCAGTGATCAAATTGACCTGCCCAGACAGGTTACAAGTTGCTATTCGCGACCGGGCATTTTATTTAATTCTTCGCCAGGCCAGACTTCAGTTCGGCCAACTCACTCTTCAGACGCTTTTCCTCGTTGAACCGGTGGGTTTCGTCACGGATAACCGAGGCAATGCCGGTAACTTGCCGTGATTCGTCAAAAAGCAGGGCGACCGTGAAGGAAATGGACAGCGTTGCGCCAGACTTGTGGACCGCAGGAACGCGCAAGACCTCATGGCCATAGCGGGTCTGGCCAGTGGCCATGGTGTGCCGGTAACCTTCCCAGTGGCGCGCGCGCAGCCGGGGCGGGATGATCAGATCCAGGGATTGGCCCAAGGCATCCTCGGGGGTGAACCCGAACATTTGGTGTGCTGCTGGGTTCCAAAGCGTGATCTGGCCCTCGGTGTCACAAACGACCAGCGCATCACCCAGTGCGTTGACCAGTTGATGCAGATCGATGGGGGTGGGTTCAGGCATATTGAGTCCCTCCTTCGGCTTCAATGAATTATGGCTTCACCAAATAAAACGGCGCCCGCGTGGGGCGCCGTTCTGCAACTTCAGTACATCAACGATCAAACTGCCTTGGAAGCGTGCATAGCGGCAATCTGGTCCTTGCTGTAGCCCAGTTCTGCCAGCACCTCGTCGGTATGCTGACCCAGCAGGGGAGAGGCGGTGACCTCGGGCTTGAGGTCAGAGAACTTGATCGGGCTGCCCACGGTGAAGTAGCTGCCGCGCACCGGGTGCGGCACCTCTACGATGGAACCGCTTTTGCGCAGGGATTCATCGACCAGCAGTTCTTTCATCGACAGCACAGGGGCACAGGGGATGTCAAACTTGCGGAAGATGTTGACGGCCTCGAACTTGGTCTTGTCCTTGATGAAGTCTTCGATGGTTCCGAAAATTTCCATGATGTGGGGCTGACGACCTTGTGGCGTGTTGTAGGCCGGGTCATCTTTCCACTCAGGCTTGCCCAAGGCATCGCAAATCGGGCCCCAGGCGTGACCCTGGATGGTGAAATAGATGTAAGCGTTGGGGTCGGTTTGCCAGCCCTTGCACTTCAAAATCCATCCCGGTTGGCCGCCACCGCCGGCATTGCCACCACGCGGGGTAACTTTGCTGGCAAATGCTTCCATTTCGTGCGGGTACTGGGGATACTCTTCCAGGTAGCCCACGCGCTCCAGGCGCTGTTGGTCGCGCATCTTGACGCGGCACAGGTTGAGTACGGCGTCCTGCATAGACACAGCCACCTTCTGACCTTTGCCAGTCTGTTGACGGCCAATGATGGCGGTGAGGATACCGATGGCCAGGTGCATGCCGGTATTGGAGTCACCCAGGGCAGCGGCAGAAATGGTGGGTTCAGAGTTCTCGCCTTTCCACCAGCCGGTGGTGGAGGCTGCGCCGCCAGCACATTGCGCCACGTTTTCGTAAACCTTGAGGTCTTCGTAGTGGTGACCTTCGCTGAAGCCTTTGACTGAAGCCAGGATCATGCCCGGGTTGAGTTCCTGAATGCGTTCCCATGTGAAGCCCATGCGATCAAGGGCGCCAGGACCAAAATTCTCAACCATCACGTCGGATTCGCGGATCAGCTTTTCCAGCACCTCTTTGCCCTGGGGGTATTTGGTGTCCAGGGTGAGCGAGCGCTTGTTGCTGTTGAGCATAGTGAAGTAGAGCGCATCGGCATTGGGCACATCGCGCAGCTGGCTGCGTGTGACGTCGCCAGAGCCAGGACGCTCGACCTTGATCACATCAGCGCCAAACCAGGCCAGCAACTGGGTGCAGGCCGGACCCGCTTGCACGTGGGTGAAGTCAATGATCTTGATGCCATTGAGAGGTTTGTTACCAGACATTTAAGTTTCTCCTTGTGGGTTAAATATTGAGTTTACTTTTTGAGGGCGGCAGCTGGGTTCAGGCTGGTGATCCGGCCGCTTTCGGTGCCTGCGGTTTCATCGATGATCGCGTTGATCAGGGTTGGTTTACGCGAACGGATGGCTTCTTCCATGCCTTTGCGCAGCTCGGCTGGCGTGGTGGCATAGACACCAACACCACCAAACGCTTCCATCAATTTCTCGTAGCGGGAATCCTTGACGAAAACGGTGGGTGCGACATCGCTGCCACCGCTCAGGTTTTTGTCGGTGCCGCGATAGACGCCGTTGTTGTTGAAGATGACCACGCAGACCGGCAAGTTGTAGCGGCAGATGGTCTCAACTTCCATGCCGCTGAAGCCAAAGGCGCTGTCGCCTTCGATGGCGATGACCGGTTGGCCGCTTTCGACAGCGGCGGCTACGGCAAAGCCCATGCCGATGCCCATGACGCCCCAGGTGCCAACATCCAGGCGCTTGCGGGGTTTGTACATGTCAACAATGGAACGGGTGAAGTCCAGGGCGTTGGCGCCCTCATTGACGAGCATGGCGTCTGGATTGGCCTTGACAATGTCACGCACCACATTGAGCGCGCTGTGGAAGTTCATTGGGCTGGGATCCTTGGCCAGAGTCTCGGCCATCTTGGCAATGTTCTTGGTCTTGCGCTCGGCAATGGCGCCCAGCCATTCGGCCGAGGGCTTGCCCCAGCTGTTGCCCATAGCGGCCAGCAAAGCTGAAACACAAGAGCCGATGTCACCAACCACGGGTGCATCAATGCGCACATTGCTGTCCATCTCGGTGGGAGAGATGTCCATCTGGATGAATCTCTGGCCGCCCCAGGACTTGGCATCCTTGCCGCCCCAGGTTTTGCCCTTGCCGTGCGAGAGCAGCCAGTTCAGGCGGGCGCCAATCAGCAGCACCACATCGGCTTCGGGCAGCACATAAGAGCGTGCCGCCGCAGCGGACTGGTCATGGTTGTCGGGCAGGATGCCCTTGGCCATGGACATGGGTAGGTAGGGAATGCCGGACTTTTCCACCAAGGTGCGGATTTCATTTTCAGCCCGGGCGTAGGCGGCACCCTTGCCAAGAAGAATCAGTGGCTTCTTGGCATTTTTCAGAAGGTCAACAGCGCGCTGAATCGCGTCTGGGGCGGGAATCTGACGTGGGGCCGGATCAACCACCTCAATCAGAGAGTTCTTGCCTTCAGCCGCGTCCATGGTCTGGGCAAACAAACGGGCTGGCAGATCCAGGTAGACGCCACCGGGGCGGCCAGACACTGCGGCGCGAATGGCGCGTGCGATGCCGACTCCGATGTCTTCGGCATGGAGGACGCGAAAGGCAGCCTTGCACAGCGGCTTGGCGATGGCCAACTGATCCATTTCTTCGTAGTCACCCTGCTGCAGGTCCACAATTTCGCGCTCGGAAGAACCGGAAATCAGGATCATGGGCCAGCAATTGGTGGTGGCATTGGCCAAGGCGGTCAGGCCGTTGAGGAAGCCAGGGGCTGAAACGGTCAGGCAAATGCCTGGCTTGCCATTCATGAAGCCGGCGATCGCCGCAGCGTTACCGGCGTTTTGCTCGTGACGGAAGGAAATGACGCGCAGACCCTCGGCTTGCGCCATCCGGGTAAGGTCAGTGATTGGAATGCCGGGCAGTCCGTAGATGGTGCTGATGCCGTTGAGTTTGAGGGCATCCAGTACGAGGTGAAAGCCATCGGTCATTGGTTGGTTTGTGCTCATGATGATGTTTCAGTGTTTGCAGATTGGTGCAAAGGGTTGAACAAGCAGATAAAGTTAACTTCTTGACAGGGAAACTGTGGGGATTACGGTGGTTTTAACCAGAGATTTCGCAGGTCCCAAACAGGTTCAGACAATCGAGTGCTGGCTATTTGCCGGGTCTATCGGGTCTTGGTTGGTATCAGCCAGCAGCACAATCATTTATCATAGAAATTTGGCCTTTAAATGCGATTGACCCCGGTCAATTTTCGAAATAAAGCCCGGCATGAGCCATCATCCGCTTAAAGCTTGCCTGGCCAGGCCAAGAATTCAACCATGACACTGATTGCCCACCACCCCGAGCGAAACATCATCCGGGTTCAGCTTCGCCAAAATACGCTGCTAAGCGGTATGGACGAGCAATCCTGGACCGAGCTCGAATCCCAACTGTCAGTGGTCGACTGCAACAAGGGGGATTTCCTCTTGCTACAGGGCGTTCACGACATGGAGCAGTACTTCATTCTGGATGGCATTCTCAAGCGAGTTGTTGCCAATTCAGAAGGCAAGGAAATGATTCTTCGATTTGCCGCTGAGCGGGACATGGAAACCAGCTACGCAGCCTGGCGCCTCAAGACCCCCACCCCCTACAACATTGTCTCAGTGACCAAGGGACGTGTGCTCAAGCTGCCAATGCCGCTATGGATCGACTTCATCGAGCGCCATCCGGATATCAAGCATCAGTTTGAATACGACGTCATGAGCCTGATGAGCGAAATCATGGCGCACACCATTACCCTGCACCTGCTGGATGCCCCCGGTCGGGTGCACCGTTTTATCCGCAAGCACCCAGAACTTTTTGAACGCATTCCCAAAAAGGAACTGGCGGCCTATCTGAACTTGTCAGCTGAAACGCTCAGTCGTCTCAAACAGCGCGGAAAAATTTGACGCCTGCTGCTGTTGCCCTCTCTGGGATGCAGGTCCGGTCGTTGGTTGGACGCGGCAAATAGACAGGCCAGACAGGGCGGAACGAGTCCTTAGGCCCTTAATCACACCCGGAAAAAAGCCCCGGTCGCGACCCTTGGGGTCGTGAGGCCGGGGCGTCAGGCTGGCGGTTTGCCAGCGCGCATGGCGACGGTGTTGGTCAGTCAACTGGCCGGTCGTTGGCGAACTCATCCTTCTTGGGAGGCCTGATCTTGGCAATCAGTTTGGAGATCAGCGGCCAGAAAAGCATGATCAACGCCAGCCCAGTGATGCCTCCGACCAGCTTGTTGGAGAACATGATGCTCAGGTCGCCTTGCGAGATCAGCATGGCCTGACGGAATGAGTCTTCCGCCTTGTCGCCAAGCACCAGGGCCAGCACCAGAGGCGCAAGGGGGTAATCAAGCTTCTTGAAGACATAACCCACCACACCAAACAACAGCATGAACCAGATATCCAGCATGGCGTTGTGAACGGTGTAGGCACCAATGGCGCAAATCACGATGATGATCGGCGCAATGATCGAGAAGGGAATGCGCAGGATCGAGGCAAACAGCGGCACGGTGGTCAGCACCACCAGCAAACCGACCAGGTTACCCAGGTACATGGAGGCAATCAGGCCCCAGACAAAGTCTTTTTGCTCCACAAACAAGAGCGGACCAGGTTGCAGGCCCCAGATCAGCAGACCACCCAGCAGCACAGCCGCAGTCGGCGAGCCTGGAATGCCAAGGGCCAGCATGGGCAGCAGAGCGGCAGTGCCGGCGGCATGCGCGGCCGTCTCGGGGGCCACCACACCCTCAAGTTGTCCGGTGCCGAACTTGTTACCGTCCTTGGACATCTTCTTGGCAATTCCGTAGCTCATGAAGGACGCTGGGGTGGCGCCGCCCGGGGTGATGCCCATCCAGATGCCGATCAGCGAACTACGGATGGATGTCACCCAATAGGCAGGCAGTTTTTTCCAGGTTTGCCACACCACCTTGGCGTCGATCTTGGCGCTCTTGCCGGAAAAGGACAATCCTTCTTCCATCGACTGCAGAATCTCTCCAATGCCAAAGAGGCCGATCACCGCAATCAGAAAGTCAAAGCCGCGCATCAACTCGGCAAAGCCGAATGTCAGACGCAGTTGGCCAGTCACGGTGTCCATGCCAACAGCAGCCAGGGCGAAGCCAATCGCCATGGAGGCCAGAATCTTGAAGGGAGACCCCTTGCCCATGCCGACAAAGCTGCAAAAGGTCAGCAGGTAGACCGAGAAGAACTCAGGGGGGCCGAATTGAAGGGCGAATTTGGCAACCAGAGGGGCCAAAAACGTGATCATCACCACTGCCACAAAAGCGCCGACGAAAGATGAAGTGAAGGCGCCGGTCAAGGCCTCACCTGCATGACCTTTCTGGGCCATCGGGTAGCCATCAAAGGTGGTGGCCACCGACCAGGGTTCGCCTGGAATGTTGAACAACACCGAGGTAATGGCGCCCCCGAAAAGGGCACCCCAGTAGATACACGACAGCATCACGATCGCCGATGTGGGATTCATGGTGAAGGTCAGGGGCAGCAAGATGGCCACACCGTTGGCGCCGCCGAGGCCTGGCAACACGCCGATCAACACACCCAGCACAATGCCAACCACCATCAACATGAAATTTGCGGGGGTCATGACCACCGCAAAGCCACGAATCAAAGAATTGATTTCTTCCATTTTTTGAAAACTCCGGAATTACAGTTGGTCGGCGATCAATAGCCCAGGCCACTTAGCAGGTCGAAAGTCCCTTTGTGCAGGGGCACCTTGAACCAAACCTCAAACATCAGGAAGAACACTGCATTGACTGCAAACGCAGTGACGCAGCTTTTGACCCAGGAATATTTGCCCAGTATGGTCATGAAAAGTGCAATGTAGATGGCAGAGGCCACGTAAATTCCGATCAACTGGATTGCCCCAACATAAACCAGAGCGGGCAACAGCACTGACAAGACACGGCCCAGCTGTTCGCGGTCGACGAATACTTCAGTATTTTTGTTCTTGCCAAAGATGGTCTGGAACAGGACGCCTGCGCCAGCAATAAGCAGTATCAGTCCCATATAGAACGGGAAATAACCCGGGCCAGGGCCATCAGAAGTCCAACCCGAACCGAGTTTTGAACTGCCATAAATCACGATGCCACCAAGAACAAGAATGACCAAGGCCACGATGGCTTCAACCGTGTTGGTGGTGGCGCCGGTGCGAATTTCTTCTGAATCCATATTGCTCTCCAAGAGGAGTGTCTGTTTCTTAAATAAATTGTTGTCAGCTGAGGCTGGACAAGAAAACAGCTGGTCAAAACCAGCCGTTTTCTCAGCCAGAAGTTAGGCCCCAGTTAGGTTACTTGGCCATGAAGCCAGCCTCAGTCATGAGCGTGCGGTGGTTTGCTTCGGCGGCTGTCAGCCACTTGACGTAATCTGCACCGGTCATGCTGGTCTGATTGAAAGCGCCTTTTTCCATGTACTCTTTCCAGTCGGTGGTTTCACGAACCTTCTTGAGTAAGTCAACGTAGTAGGCCACCTGGTCGGCGGAAATGCCCGGGGCAGCAAAAATACCGCGCAACATCACATAGTCAGTGGGTACGCCGGATTGCTTGCAGGTGGGAATGTCATTCCATGACTGGGTGTCGGTGATCTTGGCCTTGTAGGGCATGCGCTCATCATCAAACACGCACAGCGCACGCAATTTGCCGGCGCGCCATTGGGCAACCGCTTCAGCCGGGTTGTTCACGCTGGAGTCGATATGTTTGCCCACCAGCTGGACAGCAACATCACCGCCCCCCTTGAAGGGGATGTAGATAAATTTGGTGCCGGTAGCTTTTTCAATGCCAACGGTGATGATCTGGTCTTCCTGCTTGGAGCCGGTGCCGCCCATCTTCATCTTGCTAGGGCCAGCGGCCTTCACCGCATCAATATACTCCTTGGCCGTCTTGTAAGGCGTTTCAGCGTTGACCCACAACACAAACTGGTCCAGTGCCATCATCGATACAGGGGTCATGTCCTTCCAGTTGAAGGGAACGCCCGTCGCCATCGGTGTCGTGAAAAGGTTGGACAAGGTGATGATGATCTTGTGCGGATCAGCCTTGGATTCCTTGACTGACAGAAAGCCTTCAGCTCCAGCGCCACCGGACTTGTTCACCACAATCATCGACTGCTTCATCAGCTTGTGCTTGACAATGATGCCCTGAATCAGGCGGGCCATCTGATCAGCGCCGCCACCGGTACCGGCAGGTACCACGAATTCGACCGGTTTGGTGGGTTCCCAGGCAGCGGCAGAGCCCGCAAAGCCCAGGGCTGCTACAGCAACCAGGCCGCAAACAGCACGCAGCGCACTTGAATTAAGTTTGCTGGTTGAAAGTTTTTTCATCATGTCAATTCCTAAAAAAAGTTGGCTCAGACAAAAGAAGCAAGCATTGCCTTCAAACGGACAATTTTCCGAAACTCTCACCGAGTCCGAAGTATGATCTGCAAGAGAGGCAATTATTCACTTGATAGCGGTCAATTTTTCAAAAATTCCACCCCATCCTAGGGTTATCCCGGATGCGGTTTTTCCTTAGTCTGAATTGGGTCAAAGATGGACTGAGGTTGTAGAAAATCCTGCCGGCCCGATGGGGCTGAACTGATGACCGGTGGACGGTGGCAGATTGCAGATGGCTGGTGGCGGATAAATTACGTTCAGGGCAAGTCATGCGCCGGCTTACCCAGCGCAGCAGTTACAAGCGATGGCTTAGAGAGCCTGGAGCTCAGGATTTTTTGACAGGGCTAGGACTCAAACCATGTTCGATAGCGAACTGGCTGGCATCCATCTTCTTGCCGTTTTCTGGCTTCAGGCGAAGCACCTCAATGATGCCGCCCTGGGCATTGATGAAAATTGACTTGTCGGTGATCTGAACCAACTCACCGGGTTTCCCGCGTACCGCCCCAAAGGTGCGTACCCGGTGCTTGCGGCAGTCAAAAAGTGAAACTTTCATGCCGGCCAGTTCGCACCAGGCCCCCGGGGCGGGGTTGCAGGCTCGGATCAGGTTGTAGATCTGGTCTACGTGATTGGACCAATTGATTTTCGATTCCTCGGTTCTAAACCAGCCCTCATAACTGGCCTGCGATTCGTCCTGAGCAGCTTCAGTATGACGGCCAGATACCACCAGATCGGCCGCTTCCAACATGGCGTTCACCCCCAGAGGGAATAGGTGATTGAAATAAATATCACCCAGGGTGTCATCAGGACCGATCGGGCAGGACTTCTGCAGAATGACCGGGCCTTCATCCAGACCATCGGTGGGGCGAAAGATTGTCAGGCCAGTCTGGCTGTCGCCGCGCGAAATGGGCCAGTTGATCGAGGAGGGGCCCCGGTATTTTGGCAGCAGGGAGGGGTGGTACTGGATGGTGCCATGCTTGGGAATGTTGACAAAAGACTGGGGCGCAAACTGCAACACATAGGCCATGATGCCAATGTCAACATCAAGTTCGTGCAAGGCCTGCTCGGCCTCGGGGCTCTTGAGGCTTTGGAACTGGAATACCTGGAGATTTTTCTGCGTGGCGGCCTCTCGCAGCGCATCGGGTTTTTCGCCAGGTTTTTCGGGCTTGCAGAAAACGCCCGCCACCTGATCGCCACGCGCTACAAAAGCCTCCATCACTGCCTTGCCAAAATCTTGTTGGCCGATGATTGCAATCTTCATGTTCAATGATCCTTCGGATGGCAACAAATTAGAACGTCTGAATGATTATCCCCGGGTGTCAGCGGGCCAGGCTGACAAAACCTTGCAGACCGAATCTAACGCAACAGAAAATAGGGGCCAAGATGTACAGCACTACCGCAAAGGCGCGCTTGAGCGGACGAATATCCATGCGGTGGGCGGTTCTGGCGCCCAAGGGTGCGGTCATCATGCTGATCGTGGCTATGACCAGCAAACCAGGCAGGTACAAGTAGCCGAAGGCGCCAGCTGGCATGTCGCTCAGGTCTCTGCCTGCCCACACATAGCCCAGCGTACCGGCAAGCGCAATTGGAAAACCCAGTGACGCAGAGGTGGCCACGGCCTGGTGGATCTTGATATTGCACCAGGTCATGAATGGAACCGAGACGAATGCACCACCGGCGCCAACGATCGAGGACAGCAGGCCGACCACGGACCCAACACCAAACATGCCCGGCTTGCCAGGCAGGGTGCGACTGGCTTTGGGCTTGCGGTCGATGAACATCTGGGTGGCTGAATAGGCGATGAACAAGGCAAAGAGCAGGCTGAGGATGCGGGTGGGGAGAGCTGCCGCAATTTGCGCGCCTATCAGAGAACCCAGCAAGATGCCGGGGGCCAACAAACGGGCGACCGGCCAGAGCACTGCACCGTGCTTGTGGTGCGCGCGCACAGAGGATAACGAAGTAAAGCAGATGGTTGCCAGCGAAGTGGCAACAGCCATCTTGACCACATGTTCGGCGTCAACGCCCTTGGACTCCAGGATCATGGTCATGAACGGGACCATGATCATTCCGCCACCGATCCCCAGCAGGCCCGCCATGAATCCGGCAGTGGCCCCCATGAGTGCGAGTTCGAGGATTAGTTGTAGTTCTATTTTCATGTGGGGCAAAAAAAGTGTCTGCAAATGTCGCCGGACCGCATCCTGAACCGGGGTTCAGGTGGGCGAGGGCAGCACAGGCCTTGGGTTCATCTGACGCGAGACGATCACGCTGGCCAGGCAATGTACCAAGCCCGAGCTCAATGAGCATTGGTTCAAGGAAATATAAAGCCCGACAACATTGCAGACGATCAGGATTGTAGTGCCGGGCGCTGCAAATCTCAGTCGGCTGATCAGATCAGGCGGCCATCATCTCCCAGGGCTGCGTCCAGTCGGGCAATCAGCGCGCTCAGGTCAGGATCCGCCAGCGTGGCTGAAACTGGCTCGGAGCCAGACACAGGTGTCTCTGCAATTTGAGAAGTCTGAGAACCCTGGCCTTCGTAGAGGTCAAACGCCAGGTTGAGAGCGGCCAGTACGGCGATACGGTCACGCGCCTTGACCTTGCCGGCGTCACGAATTTTGCACATCGCCTCATCAACCCGAGCCACCGTGGCCTGAAAACGCGCCTCTGCACCTTCGGGACAGCCGAGGCGATAGCTCTGGCCCATGATCTGGACTTCAAGTTGCTTCATGACTTGACTTCAGTGTTGTTGGCTTGTTCGGCTTGAGGCAAGCGAGCCAGCAGCGCATCGACGCGGGCGCGCGCAGCACTGAGCCTGGACTTGAGCGAGTCGCGCTCCTGAGACAGTGCCTGTACCTGGGCGGTCAGCAGCTGGTTGGTACGCATCAGCTCTTCATGGCGCACCAACAACCGCTCTACACGGTCGCTGAGCTGCTCAATCTGGGACGGGTTGGCCATGGTTTAGAGATTGTAGGGCCATGTGCAATCGGCGCTTAAAATAGCCCTGTTGGTGCTCGCGGCTGGTTCACATGCCGCAGTTCAACGGGAAGCAGGAGGGCCATCGCAACGGCTTAACCTGCGCTGCCCCCGCAACGGTAAGTGGACGCGCCCACCGGCGCCGCTCTCATCACTACGCCACTGGCTGCCCTCTAGCATCCGGGAAGGCGATGAGGGTTGATTCCACCAGCCCGGATACCGGCCAACAAGGTGGCGCCATGACTGCATGGCACCTTTCGCCCATGTGCTGTCGGGGAAGACGGTGAGGGTTCTTATCTCACTTGGTCGTATGAAGAATAGTTTCAAATCCACCCTCGTGGCTGCATTGTCCATGCTCGCATTGGGCAGCCTCTTGGCACAAGCACAAGCCACGACTAGCTTGCCAACTACGGTGGTCACAGCGACTCGTATTGAGCAGCCTGTGACAGATATCGTTGCCGATGTCAGCATCATTGAGCGTACCCAGATCGAGCAATTGGGTGTCGGTTCTGTCGCAGAGTTGCTCGCGCGGCTACCCGGTGTGCAGGCCAGTGCTTACGGTGATGCGCCTCGCGTGTTCTTGCGGGGCAGCGAGTCACGCATGGTGGCCCTGTACATCGATGGCATGCGTGTGGACACCCAAGATGGCGCAGTGAGATTAGGGGGCGGTGCGCCTTGGGAGTTGCTGCCTTTGTCACAAATTGAACGTGTTGAAGTGCTACGCGGCCCGGCCAGTGCCGTGTATGGCTCCGATGCCATGGGGGGCGTAGTGCAGATCTTTACGCGCCAAGGCGAGGCTGGCTTTCATCCATATGTCAATTTGGGTTTTGGTTCTTACAACACGCGCAAACTTAGTTCAGGTTTTAGCGGTGCTGGCGAAGGCTGGGATTACACCTTGGGCTTGGGTATCGAAGACAGCGACGGCTTTAACACCACACCGCGCTGGACCCACACGCCAACGACCGAAGCCTACACACAGCGAAGCTCAAACTTTCGCCTGGGCCGTCAACTAACCACAGAGCATCGCCTGGAGTTCAATGCGTTAGAGAGTCGGCTGGATTCACGGTACGTGCCATGGGGTGGCGGCACCGACTACCAGGCTAAAGCCCAACTCAATACGACGGGCCTCAAATGGCGTGCCCGTTGGAGCGATCTGTACAGCACGGACCTCAGTGTGAACCGCAGCCGAATAGCTTACCGTGACGACTTACCTAACGACTATGTCACGAGCTTGCAAGGTATCGTTTTTGAAAACCGCTTGCGCATTGGCGGCGGGACGGTTTCGGCAGTCCTAGAGGAAAAAAACGACAATTTTGAAGCCCAGGCCGATGGCAATTTCAACCCGGCCTTTATGGGCAAGCGCACACAAAATGCACTCGCGCTGGGGTATTCGATCAACCAAGGTGCTCACGCACTACAGCTGAACGCGCGCCAAGATCGCGATTCTTTGTTTGGCGCTTTTCAAACAGGGGCGGTTGCCTATGGTTATTCATTAGCCCCCAATTGGCGCATGACATTGGGCTCAGGCACTGCGTTTCGTGCACCCACTTTGGAGCAGCTCTTTAGCCAATATGGCAGCGCCACTCTCAAGCCGGAAACAAGTCGCAGCTACGAAGCTGGCATGCAGTACGGCCAAGGCCCCAGTGCGGCCAAGCTCGTTGTGTACCGCAATGAAATTTCGAGCATGATTACGTCAGACCAGTCCCTATCAACCTGTACGGCAGGAGGGTTTTGTTACCTCAATGTGGATCGCGCCACGATTCAAGGCATGACTTTGAGTGCCAATACCCAGTGGGGCAATTACGCGTTGCGTGGCTCCTTCGATGTGTTGGATCCGCGCAATGAAGTTACTGGCAAAGATTTGAATCTGCGAGCCCGTCAGCTATTGTTTTTTGGCGTAGACCGTAGCGTGGCGCAATGGCGCATTGGCGCTGAATTCAAAGCAGTGGGCGAGCGTTTTGATGATGCCGCCAACAGCAACCGTCTCCCGGGCTACACTGTGATGAACGTGACAGTCCGCACTGCGCTGAGCCTAGAGTGGCAGTTAGTGGGACGGCTGAATAATTTGGCCGACACGAAATATGAGCAAGTCATGAACTACTCCTCGCCCGGCCGCTCCTTCTTCATCGGTCTGAACTGGCAACCCAAGCAACCCTGATGACTGTGATCTGCGACGGCCTCCAACGCATTGTCTGCCTCACCGAGGAAACCACCGAGTGGTTGTATCTGCTGGAGCAAGAGGCAAGGATTGTTGGTATTTCCGGCTACACCGTCCGTCCGCGCCGCGCCCGAGAGGAAAAGCCCAAGGTCAGTGCCTTTCTGAGCGCCAAGATCGACAAGATTCTGGCGCTTGAACCCGATTGCGTGTTCGGGTTTTCCGACCTGCAGGCCGACATTGCCAGTGCCTTGATCCGCGCTGGCGTTCAGGTCACGGTGTTCAATCAGCGCAGTGTGGCGGAAATTTTCTCGATGCTTTATCAAGTGGCGGCTATGGTCGGTCAGGCCGAGCGCGGGCAGCGCATCCTGGCTGAATTCGACGCCGGGCTGGCACAGATTCGCCAGACGGCGGCAAGGTGGTCACGCCGACCCAGGGTCTATTTTGAAGAGTGGGATGAGCCGCCCATCAGCGCCATCCGTTGGGTGTCCGAGCTGATTGAGGTGGCGGGTGGAAATGACATCTTCCCCGAACTCGCTGCACAGCCGTTGGGCAAACAGCGCATCATTGCCGATCCGCTGGAGATTGTTCGGCGCAATCCGGACATCATCATCGGCTCCTGGTGCGGCAAGAAGTTTCGCCCCGAACGTGTAGCCAGCCGTCCTGGCTGGCAGGAGGTGAGTGCTGTCAAAAGTGGCCAGCTGTTTGAAATCAAATCGGCTGACATTCTGCAGCCTGGCCCGGCCGCGCTGACCGACGGCCTTGCCCAACTGCATCGCATCATGGCGCAATGGAACGCACAGCATGGCTGAGTTTTTGGGCCTTGCCTGTACCAGCCAGACCCCGGCCAGTGCGGGGGGCAGTCGTGCGCGCCTGACGGTTCTGTTTGTGGGGCTGTCCCTGCTCTTGGCTGTTTCTGCGGCCTGGGCGCAGCAAATCACCGATGACCGGGGCCGGGTTGTGACACTGACGGCGGTTCCTCAGCGCATCGTCAGCCTGCTGCCTTCGCTCACAGAAACTGTCTGTGCATTGGGTCAATGTCAGCGCCTGGTCGGGGTTGATCGGCATTCCGACTACCCGCCGCAAGTGCGTGCATTGCCGCAGCTGGGCGCAGGGCTGGATCCCAACATAGAGGCGGTGCTCGCGCTCAAGCCCGATCTGGTCTTGATATCTGTGGCCTCACGTGCCAGTGATCGTCTGGAGGCTTTGGGTTTGAAGGTGGTTGCCCTCAGCACGGGTTCACATGCCGACGTGAAACGGGTTGTGTTGCAACTAGGTGCGCTGCTTGCAGCCAAGCAGGCTGGTGCGGTCTGGGATTCCTTGGATGCGGCGGTGCAGGCTGCAGCGCAGGGCTTGCCTGGCAGGGTGCGGGGTAAAACGTTTTTCTTTGAAGTGAGTCCTGGACCTTATGCAGCCGGTTCCTCCTCGTTCATCGGGGAAACCATGCGACGGTTAGGGGTGAGCAATGTGGTGCCAGCGCAATTGGGCGACTATCCCAAGCTCAGTCCCGAGTTTCTTGCCCAGGCCGACCCAGACATTGTTCTGGTGGCCAACCGCGGCAGCCAGGCCGAGCCTGCCTATCCGGGCTGGCAGTCACTCAGGGCGGTGCGTCAACACCGCGTCTGCCTCTTTACCCGGGAGCAGACCGATGTCCTGGTACGCCCGGGGCCGCGTCTGGCCGAAGCGGCGCGCCTCCTGGCCGGGTGTCTGCAGGAAAAGTTACCGTGACTGATTTGAGCCGGCAGCAGCGCAGGGCCAGAGGGCTCGCGGCAGGTCTGATTGTTTTCAGTCTGGCCTTGTGGCTGATCGGAGCCGGTGTGGGCAGCACCGGTTGGCACAGCCTGATCGAGGCTGCGCATGATCCCCTGTCCTGGAAGATCGTGACTGAGATTCGCCTGCCCCGTACCCTGGGCGCCTGGCTGGCCGGAGCCTTGCTGGGCCTGGCCGGTGCGCTGGCGCAGGGCCTGTTTCGCAATCCCCTGGCCGACCCCTACTTGCTGGGCAGTGCCTCCGGCGCCTCCCTGGGGGTTGCATGCGCCATGGCGATATTCGGACTGGCACCACTGGCCACCGGCTGGTGGACTCAGTTGGGGCACACCGGGGCTGCCTTTGTGGGCGCGGTGCTGGCGGTCTTGTTGACCTTGCTGCTGGCCAGAGGCGTGGAACATACCTTACGCCTGCTACTGGCCGGTGTAATTGTGGGCGTGGTATTGGGCGCCCTGAGCTCAATGGTCTGGTTTCTGCGACCTGACATCCTGCCGGCCTTGCAGGCCTATCTACTGGGAAGCACGGCATTGCTAAGCTGGCACGCTGTCTGGGTCATGGCAGCCGTTCTGCAGCTGAGTGTGGCCGCGGCCTGGTTGCTCAGCCCGGTGCTTGATGCCTTGTCGCTGGGAGAGAACTCGGCCTTGAGCCTGGGGCTGCGCCTGCCACAGCTGCGGCTTTACCTGATTGCCGTGATGGCCCTGGCAACTGGTACCGCGGTTGCGCAGACCGGCCTGGTGGCCTTTGTCGGCCTGGCAGCCCCTCATATGGTGCGCTCCCTGGTCAAAACTTCACATAGCCGATTGTTGCTGCTGTCGGCCCTGCTCGGCGCAGTCCTGCTGGTTTCAGCTGACCTGCTGGCACGCTGGCTGATGGCACCACAGGAACTGCCGGTGGGGGTGCTGACCGCTGTGTTGGGAGGAAGCTATCTGCTCTGGCTGATGCACCGCAATTCGGGGCAACGGGGAGACTCGCCATGACCTGGGCCCTGGAATGTCGATCTGTCAGGGCGCAGTTGGGCGGGCAGGTTGTGCTGCACGATGTGTCCCTGAGCATTGCGTTAGGCCGTTGGGTCAGCCTGGTCGGGCCCAATGGCGCTGGCAAATCAACCCTGCTCAGGGTGTTGGCTGGCTTGCTACCCTGCGAGGGTGACCTGATGCTCAAAGGTCAGGCGATGGCGACTTGGAAGCCCAGGGCGCGCGCGCAATACCTGGCTTGGCTGGGTCAGGGTCAACACGCAGCCCATGATCTGACCGTCTATGACGTGGCGATGCTGGGTCGATTGCCACACCGGTCCTGGCTGGGTTCTCCCTCTGCAGCAGACCATCAGGCAGTAGAGGCTGCACTGCGTTCAACCCAGACCTGGTCATGGCGTGGGCGTGCCCTGGGGCAGCTGTCGGCCGGAGAGGTCCAGCGTGTGTTGCTGGCCCGCGTCCTGGCGGTACAGGCGCAGGTCTTGCTGATGGATGAGCCGCTGACCAATCTGGATCCGCCGCATCAGGTGGACTGGTTGCAGCGCACGCGAGCACTGGTGGCCGGTGGGCAGACGGTGGTGAGCGTTCTGCATGAGATTTCACTGGCTCTGCAGGCCGATGAACTGATGGTGATGAATGCAGGCCGCATCGTGCACCATGGTGAATGCGACGACCCGGCCACACACCAAGCCCTGGAGCAGGTGTTTGAGGGCCGCATTCAGGTTCAGCAGGTGGCAGGGCAGTGGGTTTGCTTGCCAAGGCTTTGAGCCAGGTCCCGTTTGTCGGGGCCAGGCTGGGCGGTGGACGCCAGACTTAGGGCGCGCTGGTCTTTGGTTTGAAATCGCAGCAATTGGCCACGCTGCAGTGCCAGCACTGCGGCTTTCTGGCCTGGCAGACATAGCGGCCGTGCAGGATCAGCCAGTGGTGTGCATCGCGCAAATAGTGCTGGGGGATGCGCTTGAGCAGTTTCAGCTCCACCTCAAGCGGTGTCTTGCCCGGAGCCAAGCCGGTGCGGTTGCCCAGACGAAAGATATGGGTGTCCACCGCCATGGTTGGTTCACCAAAAGCCACATTGAGCACCACATTGGCGGTTTTGCGGCCAACGCCGGGCAAGGCTTCAAGGGCCTCCCGATCCCTGGGTACCTGAGCGTTGTGCCGATCGACCAGAATTTGGCAGGTCTGCATCAGATGCCGCGCCTTGCTGCGGTACAAGCCAATGGTCTGGAGGTAACGCTCCAGCGTTGGCTGGCCCAGCGCAAGAATTTTCTGCGGCGTGTTGGCCACAGGAAAGAGTCGGCGGGTGGCCTTGTTCACACCGACATCGGTCGCCTGGGCCGACAGCAGCACCGCGGTCAACAGTTCAAACACGCTGGTGTATTCAAGTTCGGTCACCGGCAACGGATTGGCCGCTTGCAGGGTGGCAAAAAAAGTTTCAATCTGATCGGATTTCATGGGCTGGGTTCAAGGTTTGCGAGAATACTCGCCGTCACAAGGATAAACAATGAATTTTGCTGATCGCCTTAACCAAGTCGAGACCTCCGCCATCCGTGAATTGTTCAAGCTGCTGGGCAAGCCGGGCATCATCTCATTTGCTGGAGGATTTCCCGATGCGGCCATGTTCGATGTGCAGGGAATCCAGGAAGCTTCCTCGCGTGCCCTGGCCGAAGAGCCGGGCGGGGCGCTGCAATATGGCGCCACGGAAGGCTACAACCCCCTGCGCGAACAGCTCAGCGCCTTCATGCAAGACAAAGGCTGCCATGATGTCTCTGCCGACGGGCTGATCGTTACCACTGGTAGCCAGCAAGCCCTGGATCTGGTGGGCAAAACCCTGATCAATCCGGGTGACAAGGTGATTGTCGAGGCGCCCACCTTTTTGGCCACGATTCAGTGCTTTCGCCTCTACGGCGCCCAGGTGGTGGGTGCGCCGATCGACGCGCACGGGGTGCAGGTCGATACCCTGGAGCAACTGATCGTTCAGCACAAGCCCAAACTGGTTTACCTGATTCCGACCTTTGGCAACCCTAGTGGTGCCACCCTGAGCCTGGCGCGGCGCAAACGCATTCTGCAGTTGGCGGTGCAGACCCAGACGGTGGTGGTGGAGGATGATCCGTATGGCGATCTGTATTTTGGTGAGGCGCCGCCGCTCTCCATGCTGGCCCTCAGTGCCGAGGTGCCCGGTAGCCGGGACTGGCTGGTCCATTGCGGTAGCTTGAGCAAGGTGCTGAGCCCTGGCCTTCGCGTGGGCTGGATGATTGCACCGCCCGACATGCTGGCGCGGGCAACCATGTGCAAACAGTTCAGCGATGCCCATACCAGCACATTTGCGCAGGCGACGGCGGCTCAGTATCTGAAGTCTGGCCGCATGTCGGCCACCCTGGCCAAGGTGCGTGAGGTCTATGCCGAGCGGGCGGGGGTGATGGGCGAGAGTTTGCAGCGTGAATTGGGCACTGCCATCAGTTTCACCCAACCCGGTGGGGGCTTGTTCTTCTGGGCCCGCCTGACCGGTGCAGGTGGCAAACTGGCCGATGCCGGTGAACTGGCCAAACGTGCAATCGACCAGGGTGTAGCCTTTGTGCCTGGTGCGCCATTCTTTCCGCACGATCCGGATGGATCGAGTCTGCGTTTGAGCTTTGCCACGGCCGACCTGGACAAAATTCGTGAGGGCGTGACCCGACTGGCCCGGGCATTGTGATGAGACACGCCAGTTTGCCGCACTGGCATTAACAAACCCAACAATCAGAAGCTGCTAGAGCAGGACTTTGTCGGTGTAGCCGAATTGACTGGCAGCCAACACCGCCTGCGTGCGGTTTTTGACATTGAAGGCGCGCAGAATGGCTGTGATATGGTTTTTGACGGTTTCGTCCGACAGGTTCAGGTGTTTGCCGATCAGCTTGTTGGAGATGCCCTGGTTCAGCAGGGCCAACACCTCTTCCTGCCGCTTTGTTAACCTGGGTACTGTGGCAGCCCGAATTCCAATTTCATGACTGACCGGCGTGAAGTCCTGGCCAGCCAATACCGCCTTGACGGCATGCATCAACTCCTCGCTGCGAGCAGATTTCATGATGAAAGCGGCCGCGCCAAGGTCAATGGCTTTGCGCTGCGCCAGCGGACTGGCGATCCCTGAAAGAAGGATGACCGGCAACTCTGGATGATGCTTGCCAAGCAGTTGGAGCATATCCAGCCCGTTCATGTCAGGCATGGCGTAATCCAGCAGAACCAGGTCGATGTCCGGGTGAGATTTTGCCAATTGCCCGGCCTGCGCACAGGTCGGGGCTTCCAGAACGGTCACTGAGTCTGCCAAACCTTGCAGCAGGTGTGCCAGTCCCGATCTGACTAAGGCATGGTCATCCACAATCAATATCTTCAGTGGCGCATTGACCGGTGCAATTGCGTGAACCATAGCCATACTCTATCTGAAATTGGCCCTCGTCCATAAAAAAACCCGCCGAAGCGGGTTTCAGGAAAAGGGGGCTCAGTTTTTCAACCGTGCACTTTCATCATGACCGGAACGATCAGCAAGGCCACGATGTTGATAATTTTGATCAGCGGGTTGACGGCTGGGCCGGCGGTGTCCTTGTAGGGGTCGCCCACGGTGTCACCGGTCACGGCTGCCTTGTGCGCCTCCGAACCTTTGCCGCCATGGTTGCCGTCTTCGATATATTTCTTGGCATTGTCCCAAGCGCCACCGCCGGTACACATGGAAATCGCCACAAACAGACCGGTCACAATGGTGCCCATCAACAAACCACCCAGAGCGGCTGGCCCAAGGGCCAGGCCTACGACCAACGGGACCACCACCGGCAGCAGTGAGGGAACCATCATTTCCTTGATGGCTGCACTGGTCAGCATGTCCACCGCGGTGTCGTACTCGGGTTTGCCAGTGCCATCCATGATGCCCTTGATGGTCTGGAACTGACGACGCACCTCGACCACCACCGAGCCGGCAGCGCGGCCGACGGCTTCCATGGCCATGGCGCCAAACAGGTAGGGGATCAAGCCGCCCACAAACAGGCCGATGATCACCATCGGGTCGCTCAGGTCAAAGCTGATGACTTTGCCAAAGGACTCGAGCTTGTGGGTGTAGTCGGCAAACAGGACCAGGGAGGCCAGGCCGGCCGAACCGATGGCATAGCCTTTGGTGACC
>Ga0075472_10000151_pt1 | contig 27797 bp, 35 predicted proteins | sample DEB19_08_DNA_3_FD_77014 | JGI IMG/M metagenome (GOLD analysis project Ga0075472, IMG submission 77014) | Aqueous microbial communities from the Delaware River and Bay under freshwater to marine salinity gradient to study organic matter... | ecosystem: Environmental > Aquatic > Marine > Coastal ...
CATTCGCCTCCGAAGGCGCAACCTGCTGCGCGAACTGCTGAGCCATCACATCAGCAGCCGGAGCCTCCGAATACGTACCACCAGCCATAGCCGCCTGCTGTGCCTGCACCTCACGCTGCTGATACGCCGACACAAACTTCGCAGCCTCATCAGTTGTGAACTCTCGACCCAACGTCTGCTTCGCCACCTGATTAGCAACAACCTTCAAATCCTCAGCGGCAGACACACGGAAACGAGGCCGATACCCGCCACCACCGCCACCGAAGTTGGGGAGGTTCTTCTGCATTTCCTGTAACGCCCGACCGGACGTGTAGCCGATGGTGTTGGAGTAGTCCAGCCAACCCTGAATGGCCGTAATATCGTTCGCATAGAAACCGACATCACGCCCACCATAGAAACCCTTTTGCTTCAAGATCGAGAAGATTTGGGCGCGGCGTTCCGGCGACATGGAACCGTAGATGTACTTAGCGTTTTCTTCTGAGGTGTCATATGCGGTCAGGTTCGTCACCTGATTGTTCTCGTCAACAAGATTATTTCCGGTATAAACAGCAGGGACACCCATGCCCCGATTGCCGACAACAACACGTCCGGGCATCGGATACATCTGCTGACCCGTCGCCAACGTGCCAATAGCCGACCCGAAACTAGAAAGAACGTCGCTAATCGACGAACCCTGTCCGGAACCCTGATCCTGATTATCGCTCATCGCAACCCCTACGCATCAATATCGATCTCATTGAACAACACACGATCATACAACCGTTCAAACTGCGGATACTGCTGAATGATCTGATCAGCAGCCGACCGCAACAAACCACGCAAATCCGCAACCTTCTTACCAGCCAACGTCGTAAACCCGCGAGCTTGTGCCTGCATCAACGCCTGATCACGCAACGTCAAATACTGGCGCAAACCCTCAGCAACCGGATTCCCATCCAACAACGGATCGCCAGCCGCACCAATCAACTCTTGAATCTGAGCAGACTGACGGTTGATATCCACCGGAGTCGTACCGAAACCGGGGAACATTTTGATCAACGCCCCACGCACCTCACGTAACACCGCCTGCTGATTAGCGTTCGGGTTCGGGCCAGCCTGACGAGTCAACGACCGATACAACGCACGCCCAACCTGCGACTGTGCCTCCTCAATATATTCCGAAGGCTTCAACTTCTCGCGCTTACCAGTCGTCAACTGACGCAAATACACCTGATAATCAAAGTTCTCCCCGACCGGCGCAAAATACCCAGCCACATCCTTATACCGTCCAAACAGCGACTTGTTCTCCCGCTCAAACTGACCGAACTGAGTGGATGCATCCAACCCGCCAACAGTCGCCTTCGACTTCGAGGCAACATACAGGAATGCGTCGTCACCGAACGCATCCAAGAACTTCTCAACAGCCGCATCATAGTTCTCGTCCTGCAACACACGGAACGCCTTAGAAATCTCGCGGGTGTACATATCACCCTTGTAGGTTTCAACCTTGAAATCTACGTCCGGTCGGGTCGGCCCAACAAACTGACCAAGCGCACGCATCATCAGCAAGGTGCGGGCGCGACCCGTTGCATCTTTCTCCAACCGTTCCTGCTCGGCAGGATCAGCAAGATTGTAAGTACCTGTCTGATTCAGGACGCGCATCACATCAATCGTGAGATCACCCAGCAGACGGTCGTTCTCAGGATCGCGCAACGCGGCAATCAACTTCTGTCCCCACGACGGCACCGGCACCGGCCCCAACGTATAAATATCCGGCTCACCATACGGCGCAATAAACTTCATAATCGCATCCGCTTCCGGGCGGTTGCCAAGAATCTTGGACGCTGCGATCTGAGTGAACGGGCCGACACCGGGCAGGAAGTTGAAACCCATCGTCAATGTTTTAGCGGGGGCAAACATGGTTGTTCCGGGAGTGGCTAAACCAGCAGCCTGCAAACCGGCACCGACACCAGCACCGCCCAGACCGCCAATAGCGGCACCACCCAAACCACCCAACGCCAAACCGCCCACCGCGCCGATACCACCCAACCCAGACACCAACGGGCCGAGCTGTTTTGAGAACGGATAGTTGAACACGTATTCGCCGGTCACCGGGTCTTTCCAAAAGAAACCTTTGCCGTCGTTGTCGGGGTCGGCGTTCTTCAATCCTTGAACGGTGATACCAACCTTACGGATCGCCTCGGGGTTGGTGGTGGCGATCTTGCCCCATGACGACATGACTTCTGCCCATGCGGAACCGAACGGTGCGACGATACGAAGAATGTCAGCAAAGTTGGATCGTTCGGTGGCGTTGTAGAACAGTCGCTTGGTTTCGTCTAGGGCAAAACCTTTTGCGTACGCATCTAACTGGTCAAGTTCCAGTTTGCCTTTACCGAGAACGGTTTTGCCGGTTACGATATCGCTGAGTTTCGTGGCAAGTTTGCTGTCGCCCACATAGTCGCTCAGCCAGTCAATGTTGAGTACCTTGCCCTCAGCGGAAGCGGCCTTCTGCAAAGTATCACGCAACACGGTGACACCCGTAGAAGTCAGTTCGTCAGCGAGGAAACCAACCTGCTTGTAATAGAACTGACGGAACGCTGGGGACTGCATCAGATAAGCAGACCGACGTGGGTATAGCGACGAGAAGAAGTAGTCGGTGGACTTATTCCAGCCAGCCAACATCCTTCGAACCTGAGGGTTCTTCCCAGCTTCGCCAGCCATTTGCGAACCCTCAATACGATACTTGTATGAGTCTTTCAGTTCTGCGCCGGAATCAATAAGTTTCTGAACTTCATCATCCCATTCGCGCGCATATCCTTTTCGTTCCGATTGCATACGCTGAAACTTTTGATCCGACACTTCAACGCGCTTTGTTTTGAAATCAAATATGTCTACAAGTTCACCATCAGCGTTACGAAAGGTGCCATCAGCGATTGCGTCAACAAGCAACTGATTATCTTTCGTAACCGACTGCAAACGCTTCGCCGCATAATCGTTCACAAAAACCCGAACCGTGTCCTCATTGATCGAACCATCAGCTTTGTAAATTTCAACTGTTCCAACAGACTTGCGACCAGCATCATCAGTCAAGGTGCGGTTCGTCCATCGACCTTGCAAATTACGCAGATACTTGCGACCGTATTCGGTGTTCATCAACTCTCTGACAAGTTCATCTGGGTCTATCCCCTGAGCTAATGATCGGGTAACGAAGTCGTCATGCAACAAACTCACTTCGTCCTGAATACCTTTGCGAAACTCTGGGCCGGACGAACGGCGAGCAAACGCCCAATTTTTCGTAGCGACCTCACGACGCGTACGCGAAATCGGATCGACACCTTCACGCAAACCCTGACCGACCGCCTCAGCAAACTCGTCCTGTGCGCCCTTCAACAACTTCTCGGCAGTATCAGGATCAAACGCCTGCCCCAATATGTCGCCACGGAACTTCTTGTATGACGCAATTTGAATCCATTGAACCGGATGAAACACGCCACCCTTCAACGTCGGCATAGTCGAAGTACGCAACGCCGAATCGGTCAAGTTGCGCAAAACATAACCGCCCGTCATCAAGGTAATGGGCCGCCAAATTTCCTGTTGAAAAGCCTCCAAAGCAGCCAACGGCATACGCAACTGACCAGCCTTAGTCGCATCACCAATGATGCCCTTCTTGCCGGTAACCCAACCGACCTTACTCATCATGCGTCGAACCTGACGAGGATCGGGCAACGTCACCGACAAAGCGCGCAACTGCTCAGATTCCAACGCTGCCGTAGCGATAGGTGCGTCAACGATCTTGCCGTCCGTGGTAGGAACCTTTGCGCCGAACGATGTTGGGTCACCGAGATCGTCGCCCGCACCATACGTCGCCTTGTTCTGCTTGAATTCTCGCATCTTTTCAATAAACAAACGGCGCGCATCATCAGGCACGCCCGCTGCTTCCAGCGACGCATCCATCACCTTTTGAAATTCTCCAACAACCTGATATACGTCACCGTTAGCGTCAACCAACGCCTTCGTGTAATCGTCAATCAGTTTTGCTCGATTCGTGTCCTCAACTTTGAGCAACTTCAAATAGTTGTTCATGTTGCGCACGGACTGTGCCGCGTCGCGAGGATTGCCCCCCTGCAACACAAGATGCTGACCGGGAACGCTAGCCATCCACTTAGAGACAAGATTAGACCTTCCGACAAGACCGGCCTTGATGTCATCCAATCGAGACAAGTTGATATCAGCAATATTGCGCGGGCCGGAAGTGCCGAGCGTTCCCTCCAAGAAATCAATTACCTGCTTATCAGTCTTTGCATCAACAACACCAGTCCAGAATGACGGATCGTCAACACGCGGAAAGATACGCATAGCCTCATCAACATTTTCAATCTTGGCGATGCGCTTCACAACCGCACCACCAGACGACGAACGCAACCAGCTCGCAACCTTGCCAGCATCAATCGCCGCAGACTCAGCCTCAGTCAAACCAGCCAACAAACGCAAGCCAGTCATCTCCGACGCACCCTTCACCGCACCCTTCGCCACACCCAAACCCGGAACAGACGGAACCGCCAGCGCAACACCAGCATCCACCAGCCCCGACAGAATGTTGTACTCCTTAGTACCCGGCTGCAAAAACGTGGTAGCGATACCGCGACCGATCGTGAACGCATGACCATCAATTTCGCCTCGATACTCGCGAGCGCGTTCAGCCTGCATCTCCGCAGCACGGCCACCCATAAACCAGCCTTCGCCAGCAACCTCATCGTTCGCAATCAACGTACCGATATCCGTTGAAATGAACCAGCCTTTCTGACCCTTCGGATTATCAGTAAACGGTTGGGCAACCAAACCGACAGCAGCCTGCGGGACAAAGTTCAAACCAGCCATCGTCCAACGCGACGCAGACTTAGCCTTGTCAACAATGTTTCGTTCCCACCACGACTTCTTCTTCTTTTCTGGTGGGTTACGGGTAGACCATTGGACGGCGTTCTTGGTGGCCTCAGCAATAATACGATCGGCAGCCTCGCGGGTCATAGCCCCCGACGCGACAGCCTTCGCAGTCGACAACACGGTTCCGGGGGTCGCGTACGGATGTGTCCGATACAAGTCGCCAGCAGTCTGCGCAATAGCAGGATTAGCGGTTGCACGATACGACTGTGCTTTCTGATCCAACTGATTCAACTCGGTGAACAGTTGATCTTCTTCGTCGGGTGTGAAATCCCATTCACTCATGCGGAGCCGACACCATACTTGGCGATCATGTCAGCCAAATCATCATTCGGGAACATCTGATACAGGACACGCAACTCGTTCAACACTTCATCTTCGGGGACGATGCGAGGCATCAAACCGGCCTGACTAGCGTTCGGGCCAGCACCGAAATCTGCGCCAGCAGTAATCGGCTCGGCAGGACGTTCCGTAGGACGAAACAACGGTTTCGCACCCGGACGCGGCGCAACCTGACCCGCCGTCTGCTGCGCTTGAACATCCGCAGGTGCAGACCCCGGCGCGACAGCCTGCTGACTCGCAGCCTGCTGCGCAGCCTGACCATACGTCTGCCCAGTAAACTGAACCTGCCGAGTCGCAGGATTACGAAGATCAGAACGATTCGGATACTCAGCCACTTACGCTCCCAACTGTGCCAACAAACCCTCAATACCCTGAGGGGCGGGCGGTGCCATCGGTGCCTCAGCACCCATACCGGGCATAGCCAAACCGGGCATCCCAGCAGGCGCACCCGCAGGTACCTCCTGAGCCTGCCGTTCCTTAGCAAGCTGATCAACCTCAGCAACAGCATCAAACAGGCTCATATTGTCAATCATCACTTTACGAACCAGCAACGCTAGATCGGCAGGCTGATACGGGCCGTCAGGGTTCGCAGCCTGCTGCTGAATTGACGACAACAACGCTGCTTCCACACCCTCCGACACAATCCGATCATGTTCCATATCCGGGTCAGAGATCAGAGGGTCAGCCTCACGCGCCGACTCTTTCGACATGAGTCCGGTGCCGACACGCTGACCCAACCCGATAATCAGATTGTTCACATCAGTACCAGCAGCCGAATATGCCACATAATGAAAGTCGGTTTCCCAAATCTTGTTCGGCACATAATCAACCTTGCCGACCGCAGCACGCCCAGCGATAAAGAACGACTTGCTGGTGTCACCCCAATACGCTTTCTCGATCGCGATAGCAATACGATCTTCTTCCAACATGGAAGATGCGAACAGTTCTTGTGCTTCCTGCACACGGAAATCCACGGTCGCTGCCAACACCGATTCACCGCGACGGCCAGTACGAATGTTCGTAGCCGACTCGCCACCGAACTCGGCAGGGATAGCACCTTCGAGTCGTTCCTGACGTTCCAAACGATCCAACGCCTGCTCGGTCTTATAGCCCGGATTGACCTGCTGAGTACGCAGATCGCCACCCTTGACAACACCCAACAAACCAGACTTGCCGTCAGCCAACTGCACAATCTCCGGGTTCTCACCGGGACGAGCCACCAAATATTCGTCAGGGAAAATGCCTCGCTCAATAGCGATTTCGGTGAGAGCCTGCAACCGGGCGCGCGTGTAATACATACCGAGCAAACCGTCAAACTGACCGTGCGGGCGGTTCAGGGTGATGCGCTGCGGAATCACCGCCAACGGCATACCCGTCCGATTCGGGATGCGTTCCAGTTCAACAGCATCCGCACCCGACCGTTCAAACGGGGTCAACGACGGATCGTCCTGCTGACCCAACACACCCAACACCAACTCATGCTCATCGACATACTCGATGAGTGTGAACATGGTGTCGTACTCAACTTTGCCGACACGCAACCGGCCATCAACCAAAGCCCCATAATTCTGAATCAGCCACGAAAACGGCTTCCGATACGTGAAAATACAATCGTACGGAACCGGATTCTCCATGTCATCAGACGGACAAGGGAACGTGTCCAACGGGTTACGGATATGCCACTTCGGAGTCAACGTCTTGAAATCCGGCTTCAACACCACCGGACTGTTCGAGTAGGCGAGCAGATGGCGGGCGCGGCGACGCAACTTCATGTTCATCCGGTTCTGATCCCAGATACTCAACATCGCCTTCTTACGGGTAGCCGCCGAATCCTTCGACCGTTCCGACCCTTCCTTCAACGCCGGAAAAAACGGGGTCGGCATCGTCGACGAAACACGCATCGACATCTGATCCAAACCCTGAACAAGCAAGTTCGCCACCGACGACTTGGCGTTTCGGTCAAGCTCTGAGAGTGGGATCACTACGTCGCCGTCGGCAAGTTCCCTGACCTGTTGCATCTGCTGGTGAACGGGGCCGAGGTTCTGTCGGCGGGTTTTATATATCGCGACGATTTCCTCAATGGAACGCACTCAGACTCCTTAGGGCAAACTTACCCCTAAGGATAACAGAAGTGACCTGCTAAAAGGAAAGATACCGATGCGCTTCGAGTAGCCGATCGGGGTTGTCTCTGAATTTGCCAAGAGCTGTGTTGCACGCGAAGCATAGCAGGCCCCGGATTTTTCCTGTTTTGTGGCAATGATCTACTGCCAGCAAACTGAGGTGGCCGCCTCGTGTGATGTGTCTTTCTGGTTCTTTGCAGATAGCGCACACGCCGTTTTGTGCGGCGGCTAGTTGGTCGTATTCGGCTTGGGTGATGTTGTACTTGCGTCGGTAATGCTTTCGACGGTTCCAAATTCGCGCCATCTCTGGGTTCTTTTTTTGGTATTCAGTCGAGACGATGACTGCGCATTGTTTGCACCATGCCGACAGGTTTCGTGTTCCGTCTTTCCGTACATACGATGACGGCCCGAACTGTGATTCTTCTTTTTCTACTTTGCACCTAGAACAAGTTTTCATAGAGTCCTAGTGTATCACCTTTTGTTAGAGCCACGACGGTCGCCACATTCGGGGTGGCAGTTTCGGTTCCGTCAACTTCGGTGCGTGCAACAACGTGAACCAGAGAGCCATCGCCAAGTCGGTTCCCCGCTTCTTATCTTTCGTCCACGTCGAAAGTTCCTCCACCAGAGCGAGGGTTTTCCAGTTTGCGGTCAAAGTTGGGAGGCGAAGCGACCCTGATCGGACAACCGGAGGGATCAACGCTTCCAAACCGAGGTTCTCATCCAGTTTGTTGCGGCTGGTCGTATGCGGAATGACCATCACCTCACGGGATGCTTGCCAGCGACGCACAAAATCGTGTGCCAATAAGAACCTTTGGGCAGCGTTGATCTCAACAATGATGTGCGACACCGGATATCCCATCGTGTCGGCCCGCTGCACCCAATCTTCAAGAATTCCGGTGTACCTGCCGGTGGACAGGTCAAAGCCGAGTAGTTCTTCGGCGGTTAGTTTGACTCGTTCCAAGTCCACAACGTGATACAAACCGAGATCGGGTTGGACAACAGTCCAGATCACACCCCAAAAGTTCGCTGGTGACGGGTCAACCGAAATGATTGACACCCACGGTTGCCGTAGCAGGGGTGGCAGGTAGCCGGGTTGCCGGTCACGATCAATGCACCCCGTATAAAACACGCCGTCCGAGCCTGCGCCACCCGTCAACATGACCCGCTCAACCAGCTGATAGTCGGTATCAATATCTTCCTGCTGGTACACAACCCGAAATTTGGTTGGTTGGTTGTGTTTGATGAACGACAAGTCTTTCCACGGGAGACGCACCGGATCAAGAAGTGGGCCTTCCGGCCACGCTTTCGACCCCTTTGACCGTGACTTCGGGCCGGAATCCAACTCGTCGTAATACGCCCGATAGGTGATGTGATGATACTTCTGCTTTTTTACCGGGTCACGCAGTTGTTCCTCCACGGTCGCATCCTCACCGGATGCTTCACCCCAATCCTCAATGTCATCGTAGGTGACCTTGTTGAGACAATGGGCGTACAGGTCGCCGGGGCCAAGCCGCTGACCGATCACCGCCACCAAACCACCCGGATCGCAACGAGCCTCAGCCATCGAATCCCACCGTTCCAACAGGCGGTCACGCGCAACAGACTCCTTCGAATTCTCCGGTGACGCTACGTCGTCAAACAAACAGAGATCGGCACGATGACCAATGAACTCCGAATCAATACCGTACGCCGACACGGTGGGTTCCTTATTGTCCAACCCGCCAAACCCCATCTGCTCAACAATGAACTCCTCCGCACGCCACAACGAACCCGAAGCGGTTGGTTTGAACCTGCCGTAATCCTGCGCCAAACAACCCTCAGCATCAACCGCCAACCCCTTACGCACCAACTCCGGATCAACGATCAACCGCGTGGGCCGTTCAAGAGTTTCGCGGATACGACGCGAATACATTTTCGCCAACGTCTGCGAAATCGAGCCGTACAGCACACGAATACCACGGTTACGAACAATGCACCACACCGCAACATCGTGAAACAGGGTGGACTTGCCTGCACCCGGAGGACAGTTCAAAACAAGAAACTCTTTCTCCTCCGACTCCAAATATTGAACGATCCGATACGCAGCCTCAACCTGCCACGGTGACGGCACACGCCCTAGATAAACACGTCGAAAATAATCGAAATCATCCCAACCACGTTTCGCACGTTCCGACAACCGCTCATACGGAATAACAGGCGGCAGTTCTGCGATCTCGTCAAGGTTTGCACGCAACTTGTCTAACGACTTGCCGGAACGGTTCGCTTTATGGCTCGCAGTTTGCTCCGCGAAATCGGCGGCTTTCAACTCGACTTCAAGTTTGCGGCGTTTCGCATCCCACTTTTGGCCGGTGTTGTAATGAATCCCGGCGATCTTGCACGCTTCGGTGATCGAGATACCGGCAGCGCGAGCTTCCCAAAAACGAATTTTATCTTCGTTCGGTACGAACCGTCTGCCTGAGTTTTGGTTACCTGTCATGGTGTTCCCATTGTAAAGTGAAACGCCCGCCCCATGCTTGGCATCGGACGGGCGTTTCGGTGTGGGGGAAAGTGACGGGCCGGAGAAGAACAACAGCCCGTCAAAATCAGAATAGCACCTTGCACACCAGAACACAAGGTGGTAGATTGAAACCGTAGCGGGAAGCAAGGAACAGAGATGAGCGCAGAAGCATCGAGCTTCGTATGGCGATACTCGCCGTACACCGGAACCAAATTTGCGATCCACCTCGCCATCGGTGACGTAGTGAACGACACCAACGACAACCTGTTCTGGATGGCCACCCGAACCCTCGCCCAGAAAACCCGGTCAAACCGGCGAACCGTCCAACGAGTCATCGACGAAATGGTTGCTGACGGATACCTAGAAGCCGTCAAAGCCGCCACCCAACACCGCCCAGCCGTCTATCGGTTTATCCACAAGACCAGCCCGATGATCTGGGGTGACGAGTCCAGAGGCGACATTTCGTCCCTCAGGGGCGACATTTCGTCCCCCAGAGGCGGTCACAGACCGCCCGAACTAAATATAACTAAACATGAACCCAAACCTTCTTCATCATCTGACGATGATGGATTCAACAAGTTCTGGGCCGAATACCCCCGCAAAGTAGGAAAAGGCACCGCCCGGAGAGCATGGAAAACCGCGATCAAAAAAACCGATCTGGACACCATCCTCGAAGCCACCCTCACCTACCGGCTTAGCTGCTCCAAAGAAACCCAATACATTGCGCACCCGGCAACATGGTTGAACGGTGAACGATGGGCCGACAACCAAGAATCCTTGCACACTACAAACAAACCTGATCTTCCGGTTTGGGTGCCGTGCGGAACCTGTCAGAACGGGTGGATTGAAACAAACGACAACCGGCTAGCCCCCTGCCCCTGCACCAAAGGACAACCATGAACCCTCGCACCGACACCCTCCACAAAGCCGAACAACTCATCAACGGAGACCGCAACAACCAATACGGCCCACCCACCCAAGACTTCACCCGCACCGCCCAACTCTGGGCCGCATACCTCGAACACCCCATCCACCCACACGACGTAGCCGCCCTCATGTGCCTCCTCAAACTCTCCCGGATCGCATGGCAACCCGAAAAACACGACTCATGGATCGACCTCGCCGGATACGCCGCCTGCGGCTACGAAACCACCCTACAATCCTGACCATGAGCTGGAACGAACAAGACGCAACCATCATCGAACTACAAACCGCACTCATGCGCTACCAAGCAATCATCGACGAACTCAAAGACGAAAACGATGATCTCATCGACCAGTTAGCTGACAACGACGAACGCATCTACGAACTCGAATCCCACCCCCACCGCTACCATCGGCTCGCCGCCACCCTCGGAATCATCGCCCTCATCCAAACCATCAACCTCCTCATCTGCCTCCTATGAAATGGGCCGGAGACAACATCATTGATCACATGCTCGACACCATCCGCGACTGGAAAACCCAATCCCAACAATGGGAACAAACCGCCAAACAACTAGCCGACAGCCTCAAAACCGAACCCTGCACCCCCAAACAACAAGAAGCCCTCACCAACTACACCCGCCAAACCCGCCGCAAATACCGTAACAAAAAATAGGCCATTTGGCCTACCCCGATCACAGCTCCCAACTGCTACAATCAATACCACAACCGATCAGAAACGCAACACAGCGTACCCTCGTTGCACAGGGCGGGCTTCACACACGGAAACGTGGGTAGACCCCCCATGCCCCAGACGGCCCAAACCAACGGCACACAGGCAATAAGCGGGGGAGCAGGCAAGCGCAAGCACCACCAACAAACAAGACATGAGCCGTGTCACAAAACAAAGGCCGGGAATCCGACAGAGGCAACCGGATGGGTGGCATAACAACTCTTTATCTTCCCTCCCCCCAGAGTGGTTCGCGCCACACCCACGCAGCACACCAAACAAAACCACACACACCGATCACAAGTAATATCTACCTCCCCGGCGCGGGCGCGTCGGCAGACCCCCGGTCGAGGCTGGCAGCCGGACGAGTCGAGGGTCGAATAGTTGCAGAGTGCAAGCGTCCTGACATAAGGGACATTATGGGCGTGGCTACCCTCCCCCTAAAGCCCCCACCATTCGGCAACAGACCACCACCCGGCGCGCTGGCCGGACACGCTGTCGACCACCAGCTCACACCATCAGCAGCACATGGGCCCGAACCATCCGACCCTGTGTGTTTCGGGAGAGCGTCGCGCCTATCTGGTGGGTGTGGTGTGTTGGTTGGTGGTTGCCGGGTTGGTGTTGGTTGTTGACTTGTTGGGTGTGGGTGGTAGTTTGTGGGTGTGGTGGTCGTGGGGATCGCCCAAGAGTCAAGGAGAGTGGAAATGTGTGAGTTGGTGGCTAGGTGTCAGTCGTGTGGGTCGACTGAGTATCTGTATGAGGTTCAGCCTGTTGGGTGGCTTCCTCAGTTCATGTGTGAGGACTGTCGCCATAACGAGGGTGTGGATGTGTTGGCGTTGTTGGATGATGCGACGGGTCGTGTGTGGGAGTCGTGGCATACGGGTGGCAACTGTTACGCGTTGAGTGTTCAGAGTGTTGATAGGGCTGGTGACTATGTGATGGTGACTGGTGAGGATGTGTTGTCGCGTTTTGGTGATCTGTGTGATTTCGGGAGTGCTGTGAAGGTTGGGTATTACCCTGATGAGGATTCGTGTGAGGCGCAGTTTTTGGTGGTTCGTGAGTTTGGTCGTCGTGTGACTGTTGGTGATGTGGTGCAGGTGGTCGCTGACGCGTTTGATGAGTGGGGGATCAAGCGTTCCTGAGTGTTGGTGGCTTCGTCCTAGTGGACTTGTCAGGGTGCGATTCCTTGACGAAGCGCGAGGCTTTCGCTCTGCCTTCAAATGGGCGAGATGGGAAATGATGATGGAAGCAGAGTCAACAAAAATCGAATTTGTGGAGTGTTCGTGTCCTATTGAGGATTGGGTACATGGGTGGGATGATGATTCGTTGTTGGGTGACTACTACTACTGTGGTCATTGTGGTGAACTGACTCAGGTTGGTTGATTGTTGGTGACCTGTCCCTAGTGGGCTTGTGCGAGTGCGATCCTCGCAACAGGTGCTAGGTGAGTCGTCGCGACCTACAACAGCGACGAGATGGGAAAGGGAACATGGCTAGGGAAGTGATGGAAAGTGGTCGGGCGGTGATTCGGTGTAGGTATCTTGGCCCGACTGACCGGCGATCCAGCCGGGTGAAAGTGAATCGATTTGATCCTCCGTCGCTTGGGCGCGATCCGAATACGATCATTGTTGCTTGGGATTACGCGCTCAATCCCATTGAGAATTTTCGGGTTGCTGTCGCAAAGTATGTTGAGCGCGCAGGGTGGACGGGTTCATGGTTGGTTTCGTCTGTTCCTGATGGTGCGGTCGCTGTGTGTGTCCCTGACACCCATGTGGTTTCGCTGTCTGATAAGTGCGAGGCATACCAGATCATTGATGAATGTGAGATGCTTTACCTGTTGACTGGTTCGGTGAAGTGATGACTGCACATGATGTCGTGTGGGGCGTGATCGTTGCGCTCATCGTGTTCGGTGGTGGGTTGGAATGGTTCCTCTCGCGGATGGGCGAGAAGGATCAGCCTGATCAATGGTCGGACGAAATGACCGAAGACGAAATGGCAGACGCATACGATCGCTACAAAACGATCGACTGATGCGTAGCCGTTTTCGGCGGGTTCCTTTTGTGGGGCGGGTCATCCGATATGGTTGGCCCGCCCCACCACTATTACCGCCACCCGTCCGGTACATAGTGAAACATCCGCGACTAGCGACCTATTGGCGCGACCCTTACGGGCGGTATTCTCGCGCTGGTGACCCACGATCGGATTGGTCTGCGGATCGTCGGCGCGCTTATCGATTCGCAACCGAAACGCAAGCCCGCGCGACTCTTGATAGTTGCCGGGTGGAAGGCGTAATAGTTGTTGATCAGTCAGGGTAGCAACGCTGCCAACTGACATATGACTGCTGGAATCAGGCCCGCCCTACCTATGGGGCGGGCCTATTTCGTCATGACGAAATGCTGACCTTGATCATTACCGGGCTTCGCCCTGACCGAGCGCGTCGCTGGTTTTCGTCGTCGTCGATTGCGCTGCCGATCAGCTGGAGCAGGTCTTGGAGTCCGGCCCGCCATTCGTCGGTGAACGGGATCAGCCGGCCGTCAAGGTCTGGCGGGTCGTTCTCGCGCTCAATCCCGTTGCCTGTTGCTGTCTCGCGAGCAATCCCACTTGATGCGCGTGTGTTGCGGGCGATCCTGACGCGGGGTCGTAGTCCGTCGCGTTGGTTGGGTGTGAGGCCGCCGAAGATGCCGTATGCGTCTTGGTCTGCGGGGAAGCTGAGTGCGTAGCGTAGGCATTCTTGTTTGACGGGGCAGGGTGGGGTTGTTTCTCTGCCGATGGGTTTCCCTTTGGGGTCGTGGGTGTCGTAGGTGCCGCCGTTGCAGTAGTGGAGTGCGGTTTTGGTGGTGGCTGAGTCGCCTTTTTCTGCGAAGAATAGGTCGGTGGCTAGTCCTCGGCAGGCTGCTTCGAGGTGCCATGTTTTGTTGGTGGTCATTGGAGGAGGTCTTTCAGTTGTGTTGCGATCCAGTATGCGACGGGTGTTGCGACTCCGTTGCCGCACATTTTGTAGCGGGTGCTGTCGCTGTTGGTTTTGCCGTCTGCCCGGTGGAGGGTGTGGTTGTCGGGCCAGCCCATGAGTCGTTCACATTCGAGCGGGGTGAGTCGGCGTACGACGGTTTCGTTTTCGTCAGGTACGTCAGCGATAAACATTTGTGCGTGATGCGATTGGGGTGATGGTTGTAGCGCGTTCAAAGCTAGTGATACCTCTGTTTCGGTTGCGGAGAATGTGTTGGCTTTTGCATCTTCACGGATGCTGTATGCGGCGATCATGGGCGTGTTGTTCCCTCCGGTTCCCATCCGTGACAGCAAGGATGGGGTGATGTCGTGGTAGATGCGGGGCGGTTCACCGACACGTTGCGCGGTGAAGATAAGTACAGTTGCGCGAGTGTCGTTGCCGTTATCAAACGCGTTCAATGTCGGTGACACCCCCCCCTGCATCCATGTTTCGTAGTCATCGGTGTTCTGCGCTCGACGGCTCTTCACGAACCATGACTGCCATTCCATTCCCGTTCGCTCTCAATGTCGGTGTGTGTGTGACGGCTGAGGGTCAAGCCCTTGTGTATGACTGAACGCAATCGGTTGTGTTGGTTCCACGATCAAATCGGTCGCTGCTTTATGGTCACGGGCCGCGATAGTTGACGCTATGTCTGTTTCGTCGTATTTGTCTGACCGTTGGCGACCGAATCCAATGCTTTCTGCAAGAGTTCTGGGAGTGTTTTCCCGCGACGATTCGCCCTTCTTAGGATTCCTTCGGCGGCCTTTGCCGACAGCGAGTATTTCTCCATCCCCGACTCGTTCGATGATTGCAGGATCAAAGACAGAGATGAGGAACACTCGTCTACGCCGTTGGGGGACTCCGAAGAACTGTGCATCCAACACGTTCCACCATTGGCCCAATGCCCCGATGTTTCCCAACGCTTCAAGGACGGCTTGGAAGTCGTCGCCTTTGTTGCTGCTGAGTGCGCCGGGGACGTTCTCCCAGATGGTGATTCGGGGAAAAACTCCTGCTGTTGCATCTCTCATCTCCTTGATGATTCGTACCGCTTCGTAGAACATGGATGATCGGTTGCCGTCTAATCCGGTTCGTTTCCCGGCTACGGATAGGTCTTGGCATGGTGAGCCGAAGGTGAGTACATCGACGGGTGGTAGGTCTGCGCCGTTCACGTCGCATACATCATGCCAGCGTGGGACTTCGGGCCAATGGTGGGCGAGTACCTGTTGGCAATGTTTGTCCCATTCCACTTGGAAGCGAGGCTGGTAGCCAGCTTGGTCGAACGCTAGGTCGAAGCCGCCAACTCCGGTGAAGAGTGAGCCGTGGGTTAGTGTCGGCGTGTTATCCATAGTGTCCATACGATTCCGAGGGTGTAGAGGATGACAGCGGTGGTTACGATCGCGTCAGTCACGGTCTAGTTCTTTGTCAAAGGCGTGCCATGCGGCTAGCCATGCCGGGTTTGTTGGTGGTTGGTTGCCGCGTAGTTCGTCGATCTGTTCTTCGGCTGCACCGACGAGACGGCTGGCGAGGTTGAGGATGCGGGTGATGTCGGCTCGTAGGGCTTCAATCTCGTCAGCGGCTTGGGCGAACATTTCATAGTCACACCCTTTTGCTAGATTGCCGTACTCCCACTCTTGCCGTAGTCGGGTCACGATGTCGTCAACCGTTTTGTCCTTACCGAGATTGACGTTCATATTTACTGAAATCTCGTCACTCATCGCGCTTCCATTTCGTTTGTGATGTTGAACTGAACTGGCCGTCAATGACCATCCCAACGGGGTGGAGGAATGAACCAAGACGCGCAATCTCTGCCCGTAGCCGTTCAATCTCGTCAGCGGCGGCAAGTACTGCTCGCCCGTACACCGACTCATCGGGGAATGTCCCGTAGTACATGAGTTCACGGAGCAGGGTCACAATGTCGTCACTCACGGCTGGTTCTCCGCGAGCATCATCATCAGAAACCGCAAATCAATCTCCGCGTTCTCAATCTCGACACGCAGTAAACGGATGAGTTCTTCGGCCTCATCCATCATCTCAAACAAGGTTGGTTGCTTCGGAAGATTCGATGCGTCTTTGCCGAAAAACATTCTCGGATAGTTCCCCACTAGATTTCCTTTCAGGTTCGCCACGGCGACCAGCCGTCACGGTTACGGTATGCGCTGTACGTCCAAATGTAAAGAGCTGCCCGTAGGTTTGTTTCCGGGTTATAGAGTTCTTCGCAGGTGGTGAGTACGCCTTGATCTTGTAGCCAGCCGTTAGCGGTGTAGCGGGTGGGTTTGCACCAGAAGTGGTTGATTTGGGTGAGGCCGGTTGAACCGCCGTTGGGGTCGCTTCCGTTCAACGCATCGGGTTGGCATCGGGATTCACGGAACATGATCTTGGACAATCGTTCCCATTGTTCGACCGGCCAGCCAACCCGGATGGCGGTGTCATACCATTCGGCACACGGAGTGTCCGGCGGAGTGGTTGGTGGGGTGGTGACTGTCTGCTGATAGTCGGCTCGGAGAGGCACGTATACGGTCGCAGGAGGCTCGCTGACGTGGGCGGTGGTGTCTTGTACCACCCGATCCGTAGCGGGCGGCTGAGCATATGTGTCGATACAGCCTGCGAGAAGCAGGCAAGCAATAAAGCGTTTCATAGTGGCCTTTCGGTCAGTAGCCAGCGGCTTTCAGCAGGGCTACAAGTTGGGCGAGGGACAAGATCGCATACTGCTCAGCGGGATCACCGTAGCCGCGTCGTTTCGCAACCAGAATCCCGATATCGGCAGCAGCGTTCTTACGTTCTTCCTCGGTTTCACTCAACCATTCTGAGATGGCGAGCGTCTTATGGTTCTTACATTCCCATACCAGCGGGCCTGTCCCGGTGATGTCACCCTTATCGAACGTGCCGTGTAACGCACGTCGTTCGGCGTACGGGAAGCCGTGTTCTTTCAGCCAGCCGACGATGGCTGTCTCAAAGCTCGTTCCCTTCTGACGTTGTTTGCTCACGTGGCTCCAAGCGTATTCGACGTAACCGTTGAGTGCGACACGAATGATCTGGTATCGCACTCAACAGTACGTGGGTAGTTATGGTCAGCCCGCATGATGGGCAATACCAGTTTACACGATGAGGGTTAGAACGCTTCTTCGTCATCGAATGTGGAACCGGGAAATGCCTGCTTGACAGCATCGTTAGTGTCGGTGCGTCGATACTTGACAGATACGGCGATCTCGTCTGCGACAAGCTGAACGCTGCGTCCTTTCGTGCCGTCCTTCTTGTCGTAGTCCTCGACTTGGAAGCGTCCGACGACGATCAGCCGGTCACCTTTGCTGATGTGTTCGGCTACTGCTTCGGCCTGCTTGTCGAATACGACTACATCGTACCAAGAGGTTTTCTTCTGTTCGTCTTTGCCGCGTGTGTCTGCGAGTGAGAACTTCAATACGGCAAGTCCTGCGCTGGTGTAACGCAGTCCGTCGGGTTGCCGTCCGACGTTACCCATGACAACTGTGTGGTTCATTGTGATTCTCCTTTGAGTTTCAGGAAGTTGAATGATTTGCGAAGAACGCCCATGTGTTCGCTGGTGAGTGGTTCACGTAGGTTGATGCCAGCGTGGTCGGCTACCGCATCGTGATCCAAGTTGGCGGCGGCACACGCTGACAGGAACTTGTCGAGTTGTTCTTTGCTGATCGGTGTCGCGACAACGGTTTGAGTTTTGGCGACAACTTTGCGGGCCGGTGCGGAGGGTGTGGGTGTGGCACCCAAATCTTCCCATTCGGCTTTCGACCACAAGCTCAGGCTGATTCCGAAACGCATCGCAGCGTTACGCAGAAAGTCCGATGCGAGTTCCTTGTACAAGTCAGGCTTGTTTGCTTGACAGGTGGCGACACCTAGCAGGGTTTTGCCGCAGACGGTGAGGGTTCCCCACATGGTTGCGACACCGTTCGCCACATGAACCTTCGGCATCCCGGTCGTTTCGTCCCACGCGACGGGCGACCATGACCACAACGGATCAACCTCGATGAGGATGCGGGTGATGTCAGCGTGACCTACGAAGTCAAGGGTGATGCCACCCTTCGGTAGTTTGCCGACAATCTTCGGGTCAGGTACTGCATAGTCTTTCAAGACTTTCAGTAGTGCTTCTCTCTGTTCCATTACTTTTCCCCTTTGATACGCAGCACACGGAACGTGCTGATCTTCGTGAACTCATCGTACAAATCAGGATGAGCTTTCTGCAAACCCTTCCCATCGAACGACGACCTTTTCTGCTGCTTCCACGTGACAGCAACCTGCCCGTCAATCAGGCCGGTATCACCGTCACCGATCAACGTAGCGATCTTACCTTTCAAATCATCCTCAATCTCAGCGAGCTGTTTCTTCTGCTCCTGAACATCACGTAACTCGCGCAACAACTGGGCGTGGGCGGTGATGTCCACCTGCTTGTCGGATGCTTCCGGGTACACCAACGCCACATCATCATACGAAGCAGGCCACTCCGGGTTCGGTGTTCCCAAGTTCACCCAGAACAAGAACTCTTGTACCGCTCCGAGATGGGCGTGACGTTCTTCTTCGGTGATCTGCTGCACAAACAACTGCAACTGCAACGTCGAATCAAAGATCGCCCACGTGATTTCGTGGATGTGCGGGCCGACACAAATCGCCTGCTGTACTCCTTGCCACCGCCAATACGGGGGTAGCACACCGTCCCATACACCGTTGAATGTTTTGACTTCAACGATCATTTGCGGGTTGCTGTTCTCGTAACCATGCTCGTCAACAAAGTCAAGTGTGGCGATCATCGGATGGTTGCTGTGATCCAGCCAGTACATATACGACGGTTGAACCAGTCGGACACCGAGCAGGTCGCTGGCCCATTGACCGATAATCGGTTCGAGCCGGTTGCCACGATCCATCGCAGCGGTCGTCTCCGTACGTTCCGGTTCGTCAGCGATCTTCTCTGCGAACAACTGGTGCATCGTTTTGAAACGGTGAACACCATGAACCGCTGCCGCATCCGACGCTGAGATAACCGGACGGCCTTCCGGGTCACGATGACGGATACGTAACCATTCGTCAGACCCATGCTGAGGTTTATAGATAAGGGACATCAAGCTTCCTCTCTCTGTTTGCTTTCCCACGGACGATACTAAGGGGGTGTGGCAGGGTTTGTCAATCCCTAAGTTCTGTATTCCAGTTGATCGGCATATACGTCGATAGGGAGTAGCAGGCCACAATGTTTTCCCACGGAATATGGTTCAGATCGGAGACCACATCCGGGCTGTCAGCGGTGTTCATGACGGTTCCGGCGATGGTGAGATAGCCGTCTTTGCAGTCCGGCACCACCCATCCAACAGTCAACGGCAAACACGGTTCGGGGTCGTAGTCGGAGAGGTACGTCCAGCCGGGTTCTCCGGTGTGCGCATCACGCCATTGGACGATCACCATCGGCCACGTCGAGTCGCTGTCGTCGTACACTTCGGCGTTCGGGTTTCGTGGTGGCCCCGGTTTCTTCGCACGCTTCGCATCGTCGCCATGTTCGCTCGATGAACTCACCACAAACCTCGCACTCTGACCACTTGTTGCTCACACATACAGTCTACCTCGCCAGTAGGCACGCCCAGAGTGAATCGGAATCTGCTCATACCAGAACTCGCCGTCCCCCGGCTGGTAGGTGACCACCGCCAAACCTTGCTGCCAATCTTCGGTTATCGGTAGCGGTCGCCCTTCCAAGTCGAGGCCGCCTTTCGTAGACGGAACGCTCCCATCACATCGCGCCAAAGTGCCGGGGCTAGCAGCCAAGATCGTTTTCGCCCCATCAAAATCTTCGCGTGACCGTTCAGCCCATTCGCGCCGATGGATGTGTCCGTAAACAACCGACGTTTTGCTGTTCGCCAAATACTTGTGAGCTGTACTGCCACCCGACGCAACCTTGTCGCCGTGAATGACACGCAACCGTTCGTTGATCCAATGCGACCCTGCCGGATATCCCGGCTTGTAGTCAATCTGTGCTTCATCCATTCGACAGAGGAACGGTATAGATAGTACGGGTAGAGAGTCCGGTGCAAGACCGCGTTTGATACCGAACGCCGCTTTGAGATTGTCGAGGGTGGCGTTGCTGATTCGTTCTTCATGGTTACCTGCGATCCATGTGATGCGACTGTTAGGTGCGAGGGCGCGTAACCGGAAGCACAGTTCGGTGGCCCGGTCAATAGATGCTTGGGTGGTTTGAGCGAACGCTGGTGAGAGCCGGTATTTGCCGAACTCGGGTGCGTCAAGGTTGTCGCCCACCAACACAATCTGATCGGGCTGTAATGCGACGATGATGCTTTCCGCTATCGAGATTGCCTGCTCATCATGTGTCGGTTCCAACGCACCGTCAGCGGCACGGTAATAGCCGATCTGCATATCAGGCAGAATGACCGCGGTTTCCATGCCCTCGGGTTTCGGTAGCCCCTTGCTGGGACGGCACGTCACCTTCACGGGTGGGCCTTGCCGTACCGGATCGAACTGCGGGCCGGTTTCCCATGCGGGCGAGAACTGCAACCCGATCAGGTCATGCACCTCAGCTTCGCCGTCATCGTTCTTCGTCAAACTTTGATACAACGAAACACGGTTGATCTTGCCAACCTCATCGACACTAATACCCTGCCGATCTAACAGGTCAGCGATCTTGCCGAGCATCACCTTCCGGTCGACCGGCGCAGCAGACAGTTCGTTAGCGAGACTCACAACGACACACCCCCCGCAAATGATCGTTGATGGTTTGCCTGCCGATACGCACCCCGTTCTTGCGAAGCGCACCATGCAACCATGCAATCGTGACACCACCCGAAGTACCCATACGCACGTTGGTTGGTGTCGCCAATATTTCTGTGGTCACACCATCCAACGCTGCACGATCTGATTCATTCAGCTCGTCGCGCATACGCCCAAACGGACATAGTTCAGGTGCGGTCTTTATGACGATGAGATCGTCGGCCAGTCCCATAACTCTCCAATCTAGCAATGATGGCGGCGAGTCTGTCGCCATCTGCTGTCCCACGTGGCATCACCCTCGATAGGTAATGCCTGATTTCAGGGAGTAGTTGAACGAGATCGTCTGGCAATGTCAAGCACCTTCAATAAAAACGCCCTGTATGCAGGGGTTTAGTCGTTGTGGGTGTGCCAATCTATATGAGAATCGATGCGTCCGTCAAGGCGATCAACCTTGTTCTCGATACGGTTCAAGACCCGCTGGTTCTCACCATGTTGTTCGGTGTTGCGACGGTCAAAGCGGGTGAGGAACCACATGACCGGCCCGCCAATCAAAGCGACCACAACTGGCACCCACACCGTTTCCACGGTTATTCGTCGTCGTCCGACTTCTTGCTACCCAACGCGCTACCAGCCGCTAGACCGGTCAACGCACCCGTAATACCGGCAGCCAACGGCGACAGAATCTCAAACATTTTCACGTCAGCTTCGGCCATCTTCTCCGGCTGATACACGAAAATCAGGGAGTACAGGAGGCTTCCTACAATGAATAGGAGTACCCCGGCGAGGGTGAGGATCAGCGCAGCACGGGTGCGTGCGGCGATCTCATCGGCGGTCAACCGCTTACGGTTGCGAGGCTGTTTGGCAGGCTGCGGTTTCGTTGTTTGGGTCATCGCAAGGGTTCCTATATCGATCAGAGCAGGCTGCCAGTAGTGTACCCAAAGATACTGCTACAACCAGCAGAGCTTGGATTCGTACAGACGTTTTCACTTTACAAGTATAGTCTACTTGTCGGGGTCGTCTGACCCGCGGTCGGCTATCCCATCCAGCACAAACAGAATGATGGAGATAACAGCTAGCCAGATGCCGAGGGTGCGGGTCGTCCCGGACAGGGTGATCAAGACGAGCATCAGTCCGGCTGCCATAACCCCAGCCTGCAAGAAGGTGCGATATTTGTTCATGGGCGTTTCTTTCGAGGGATCGGGCCGGGAAGGGCGGTGGATACGGCGACTGTTGCGGCAACCATTGTACGCCTTTGAGCAACGGTGATCGTTGAACCGGCTGGCACATAGTTGTCATACCCGCCTGCAAACACGTTCACTTCGGATTCGAACTGTTGTTTCTGTTCGTCGGTCGCATTGTTGGGTGGTGCGATAGGGGTGTCAGAAGGGGTCGGTGATGTTGTTGTGGTGGGTGCAGTTGTGACAGTTGGGGTCACAGTCCCACGGGCAGTTGTCGCAACCGCAGTTTCGGTTGGCGCATCGGTCGTTGGTGCAACCGTTGTCAGGGGGCTTGTTGTCGCCGGGAGGGTTGTGGCTAGCAGCGTTGTTGTCGGCGGAACCGTCGTCGTCGGTGGCAAGGTTGTTGAGGTAGTCGATGAGGTCGTCGATGTTGTTGAACTTGATGAACTGGTTGTTTTGGGTGTGGTGTCGGGGGGTGAGGGGATTGTTGTTGGCGGCCATGTTTCCTCCGGTTGGGTGGTGGTGGTTTCGGGTTCGGTGGCAGGCGGGTCTGTCGCAGGCGGGTCTGTTGCTGGCGGGTCGGTTTCGGGAGGGTCGGTAGCCGGAGAGTCGGTGGCTGGGGCTTCGCTAGTGGTGGTGGTTTCCGGCTCCGTAGTTGTGGTCGTAGAGCTGGTCGTCGTCGTAGTCGAGGTAGTGGTGGTTGTTTCGACAGGGGTGCCGTTCACCTCCACCTCATACGACACCCCATACCATGCGTCAGGATTACCGCAACACACCCCAGCCCGCAACCGATACGAACCGGCCTGCACCGGCACACTCAACCACGAATCCAAACCAAACCAGTCATCATTCGCGGCGACCACACCACCGGCTTCGTCATACAACCAAAGCATTGAATCAATGCCGTTGTTGATCGCGTACGCCCGAACCTCCAACACAGTCGGCTCATCAAACGTAAACCAATAGTCAGTCGGGCCAACCACCGGCAGGCGACCTGACGCAGACGCGTTACCAGCAGCAAGCAAAAAAATGCCGAGAAACGGCACGATGCGCCACAGGCGCGTCACTTAGAAGCGAAAGCCTTACTGATCGCATCCAAGATTTCCTTGAACGCAGCATCCACTTTCGCCGGATCGTCAGCCATAGCGGGTGCGATCTCATAGTGAACCCACCCGGCACCGGGCGAACCGATCGTCGGCTTGTCGTACACTTTCCATGCGGCACGATCACATCGCCAACCGGCACCATGCTTACCGGGCTTGACACGGTTGCCGTAATCATGGATTTCTTCGATCATCAGCTTTTCGTTGTTGGCTTCTAGGAAGTTGATTGCGTCAACGATTTGCTTGTCGTTGCCACCTAGATCGCAGGCCCGCCATGTTGCGTGAACGGACAGCCCGCTACCGCCTCGTACGGGACGGTTGGCGTAGATGCCGAGGTTCTTCATGCCGAACAGGAACACCATGTATTCCTGAAACTTCTTTGTGCCGGGTCGAGCGGAGGGTGTCGGGTCGCTGTTACCTGTATACGGGCGGCTCATGCTGGGTTCTCTTTCTGATGATCTGGATAATGAATGTTGCCTTCTTCCAAAGAAGCCACAATTGCTGATGCCCACAGGTGAGCGTTTTCGCTGGTGTCCCATGGGCCGGGGCGATCGACCTCAATGCCGTTGATGGTGACGATCACATGGTTGTCGGGGGTGACGGTTGCGAGGTAGGTGTTCATCGGATGCTCGGTGTTCCGGACGAATGACATACGCCCAACTGACCCTGTGGGCTTCTAGCGGACCATGTAATGCCGTCTGTAGATGTTTGGCCGGGTAGCACCATTCGGCCAGCGTCGTCTGACGCTGTGTAAGAGAACATCACCCCGCTGGTTGCCGCGGCTGCCCGGTTTGTCCATGTGGTGCCGTTAGCCGAGGATTGGACATCGAAAGATAGTGTGCCGTCGTAGCAGGCCGCCGCCGCCACCGTGCTGTTACAGGTGACTCGGAATCCTCCGGCCGCTGAGATGTTGATAGCGGATGTTCGAGCAGTCCATGTAAGTCCGTCGGTACTTGAGGCGAGAGCGTTAGTGGTTCCGGCGTCTGATCCGGCGATCCAGATGGATTGACCTTTGAAGTAGATCATTCCGCCAACGTTCGTCAGCGTTGAGGTGCGTGATGTCCAAGTGCCGGTTGGGTCGGTCGCTGTATACATGGTTCCAGTGGCAGTTGCGATAATCCACAGTCCGTTACCCCATGAAACTCGGGTGACGTTGCCGGTAATGCCAGTCGTCTTTTGGGTCCATGTTGTGCCGTCGGTCGAGTATGCGACCTTGGCATTGTCGCCGACAGCGACCCAATAACCGTTGCCGTAGGCAACCTCGGAGATGGTGTCTCCAGCATTGAAACTGCTCGTGCGTTGCGTCCAAGTGATGCCATCGGGTGACGAGGCCAACTTGCCTGATGCTCCGACGGCGACATAAAGACTTGTTCCGTTTGAAGCAACGCTGACGATATTCGTCGAACCGAAAGACGAGGTTCTACTAGTCCAACTACCGTCAGCAAACGTCGTTGATGTTGAGGTATACAGTTCGCCGTTACTACCGGCGCTGACCCACTGATAGGGCAGAGCTTTTTTCCTTCCAGTCAAAGTGCTGAGAGCAGAAGCATTAGCACGCGTAGCAATAAGCGGCATCAGTTATCTCACTTGAACTGAGTCTGCGAAGCAAACACCGTGAATGTGGCCGACGCAGTTTTGACAATCGTAAACGTATACAAATCAATCGACGAAGCATTGCCCGCAGTCGGCGCAGAACCGCCCGACCATTTCGGAGTAACCGACGAACCATCAACCTGAAACGCCGATGCGTAATACGCCGTCGTACCCTGAGTCACCGCAAACGCAACCGTAATCGAATCATTCGTCGCCAACGTATCATTCAACGTCGTACCGCTGTTGCCACGGAAGTTGAACGTCCAGTTCGCTGACGCGTTACTGGTGTAATACCACGCTGACGCGGTAAGAACATCCATGTTCACGGTGCCGGTCGCAGCGGTGGCCGACACATTCCATGTTTCCTCAGTCTCCACCAACACCGCACCCGAAATGCTAGGAGAAGTCAACGTCTTATTCGTCAACGTGTCCGTCGTCGCCCGACCAACAAGAGTGTCCGTTGAAGTCGGCAACGTCAATGTTCCTGTGTTGCTGATCGTCGAAATCACCGGGCTGGTCAACGTCTTATTGGTGAGGGTGTCGGTGGTGGCGCGGCCAACCAGCGTGTCAGTAGAAGTCGGCAGGGTAAGAGTGCCGGTATTGCTGATAGACGAAATGATCGGGCTGGTCAAATTCAAACCAGCAAGAGTGGCCGACCATTTGATGCCGTTCGTCTGAGCAGAATCAGCAACCAGAACCGCATTGTTAGAACCGACCCCGGTACGGGCATAATCCGTACCCGTATGCGTCAGAAGATCGCCCTTCGTGGTCAAGGTCGAAGCAACAGCGTTCGCCTCATCCGCATCAACCGCCGTAAACACCGGATAAATAGTCGCCCCAGAAGCATGAGCCGCAGCCGTCGTACCATCCACCCCACGCGTCACAACATCCAACGTCGTCGAAGTAGACGTAGACCGAGTAACCAGAATCTTCTCCTCCGAAGCTGTCCCCGGAGAAACCACCACATAAAACGGCTTAGCCGCATCATACGGCCAACCCGTATACGCCGCGATAGTCGTACTCGTACCATTAGAAGCCAAAGCCCCCGTGATAGTGGTAGCCGCAGCACCACCGGCATATGTCCTGCGTGTGTAAGCCATCGCTATCCTTTATTCAATCGATCTTGCCGTAACAATTGCCGTACCCTGCCACTCCCAACCGCTGTTGAGAGCTTCCATCGGTACCCATTCTACATTCTCCACGATCACTTCAAAGGAGTCGTGACCTTCCTGATAGGAGACCACCTCCGAATCCTGTACGAGTGACTCCAAGAAGGTGCGTTCGTCAATCACATCTTGGTAGTACTCGCGTCCTCGGACGTTCAGTTTGTTGTGCAGGATGATCGGGATGGAAAACACGCGAGCGCGGGTGGGGGCGGCGTATGCGCGTGCCTGCCAACGGGTGACGGTCGGGCCGGTCGTTGTCGCTGACGCTGATCGAGCCAACACAAGTTTGACTGCCACATCGGAGAACCCGACCTGCTCACACGGAACAGTCTTGTCGGTGGTACCCGCGACTTGCATGGCAGTCTGGGCGGTGTACCCCGACGAATCATGGTTCAAATAGGGGGTGACCGTACCGGCCAACGGGAGGGTGCGGAGATCAAAACGGGGGAGGAACTTGCGGTCGGGAACACCCCAACGATATGTGCCAGCCTCGATATAGCCCTCAGCACACAAGTCAGAAGATTCCGCATACAACCCTTGACCGGAAACCGAGAACACTCGGCCTCCCTGCCAGTTGGCGACACCCAACACGTCACCCTGAGTGGAAGCCATCAGATCGGAGGCATAGGCGGGTTCGTTTACGCCATTCAACTCGGAGATGTCCATACGACCCAAACCGGTAGAGGTGCCATCAAAATTTGACCAGCCGTACCAGATGTACCTGCCGTCACCAGAGGCGGCATACACCGAGGTGGTGGTTTCCAAAATTGGGCCGACCAACAGGTTGCCATCAGTATCTGAGGTGCAGAACCGGATGCCCTTACTGGTGCCGATAACGATGTACGACAGGTAGCCGTACAGGGCGTGGATTATTTCACCCTGTGGTAGTTCGGCGGCCTGCACAGGAACATCAAGAGAGGTTCCGTCAGCCTTGATTTGGGTGCGGTAGATCAGCGAGATGCCACCCGCGTAGCCGCCAACATAGATGTGCTGTTGACCGCCCGCCGCCCCAACCCAGTTGAACTTGGTGTTCGGATGCGTGTACAGGACAGCCGGGTTATTACCAGACTGCGTAATGTTCCACAGTTTGTAACTATCGGTGCTTGTGTAACCGAAAGCCATCAAACGGCCTTTGACGTACTGCAACTGGTTCCATTCGTGGCCGGTCGCATACGACGCTGCAGCCGACGTACTCGTATCAGTCTTGTAAATACCGTTCCCTGAGAACGAAATCCACACATTGAACCCGTCAGTTGTCAACCCGTTGATTGTCGCAGCCGGAGTACCCGTCACCGTCGTGTAACTCGACAAGTCTGTGGTGTACTTCAACGTCTGACCATCCGACAAATACAAGCGACCGTCGGCAACACAAATACGAACATTCGCGTTAGACGAGTTGTACACCTTGCTGGTCGTTGGAAGAAGTTTCAGTTCGCCTTTTGTCCACGGATCAACACCCTTACTCGCCCAAAACCGGTAATCCTGTGCGTCGCCAGTATCCGCATACTGCTGACC
>Ga0075472_10000156_pt1 | contig 27233 bp, 36 predicted proteins | sample DEB19_08_DNA_3_FD_77014 | JGI IMG/M metagenome (GOLD analysis project Ga0075472, IMG submission 77014) | Aqueous microbial communities from the Delaware River and Bay under freshwater to marine salinity gradient to study organic matter... | ecosystem: Environmental > Aquatic > Marine > Coastal ...
CTGGCGCCAGTGGCAGTGCAGGCCCGGCGGAAGGCTGGCCTGGTGACCACCGCCGCCTTCCCCCGCCTCGCCACCGGCCCCCGGCGCCCGGCCCGGGAGAAGGTCGAGGCGCCGGCGATCCGGGACCTGCTGCGCTGGGCGCAGGAGTGGCCGCGCTCGGACGACCTGCGCCGGGAGTACGCCCGGGTGATCGGGGCCTGGCGAGTGAGGGTGGCGTAGCTCTGACGACGCTCGACCCCGCCGTCGAGGCCTTCCTCGAGCGGATCGACCCCTCGCCGTGGGAGCCGCCCGACCGCTTCCCGCTCGGCCCGCACCAGTCCCCGCCCGAGGGCGACTGGGACCTCTGGATCCTCAACGGCGGCCGCGGAGCGGGCAAGACCGAGGGAGGGGCGCGCTACTTCTGCCGCCTGATGCGCCAGCACGCCGGGTGGCGCGGGCTGATCATCGCCCCCACCTACGGCGATGCGGTCGAGGCGTGCGTCGAGGGCCTGTCGGGGGTGATCGCCAACGACCCCGAGGTGCGCTTCGTCCCCTCGGCGCCCGGCGGGTCGAAGCTGATCTGGCCCAACGGCTCCGAGGCCCTGATCCGCGGCACGCCCACCCCGCGCGAGGTCGAGCGCCTGCGCGCCGCCGGCAACCGGCACGTCTTCTGGTGGGAGGAGATGGCCGCCAACCCGATGCTCGAGCGCGCCTGGGACATCGCCCTGGCCGGTCTGCGCGAGGGCGACAGGCCGGTCCAGATCGGCACCACCACCCCTCGCCCGCTGCCGTTCTTCAAGCGCCTGCTGACCCGGGCCGGGACGGTGGTCACCCACGGGACGGTCTTCGACAACCCGGGCGTCTCCGAGGAGGTCAAGCGCCGCCTGGTCGAGCACTACGGCCAGACGCGCATCGGCCGCCAGGAGCTCTACGGCGAACTGCTCGACGACGTCCCCGGGGCGCTGTGGCGGCGGGAGTGGTTCAGCTACTCCGAGCCGCCCGCCGACCTGCGCGTGGTCGTCGGCGTCGATCCGGCCATGACGGCATCGGAGACCAGCAGCCTGACCGGCATCGTCGTCGCCGGCTTCTCGCCATACCACGGCCGCGCCTGGGTGCTGGCGGACCTGTCCTGCCGCGAGACGCCGGATGAGTGGGCGCGCGTGGTCGCCGACGCCTACCGGGAGTACGAGGCGAGCGCGGTCGTGGCCGAGGTCAACCAGGGAGGCGACCTGGTCAAGCGGCTGCTGGAGAGCGCCTACCCGGGGATGCCGGTGCGCCAGGTGCGGGCGACCAAGGGGAAGATCATGCGCGCCGAGCCGGTGGCGATGAAGTACGAGCAGCGCCGCGTCGATCACGCCCGCCCGCTGCCCGACCTCGAGGACCAGATGTGCTCGTTCACGCACGACACCGAGGAGTCGCCGGACCGCCTCGACGCCGCCGTCTGGGCGCTCTGGGCGCTGATGATCGACGGCGCCCAGGGCGTCGAGGTCGATTCCTACCTGCCGCCGACCGGGGCGCCGGTGTACCAGAGCGGCGACCTGCGGTTGAAGGGGCGCCGCTACATCGACAAGGACTAGGCCAGATGAGGGGGTTCAAGATGGCCGGTATCACCACCAAGATCCGCGAACTGCTCGACGAGGGGTTGAGCGACCGCGAGGAGATCACCGATCGCATTCTGACCGACACCGATCCCGAGGAGCTGGTCGAGATGGTCCGGCCGGTCGTGTCGTGGCAGGTCCACATGCGGCTCCGCGCCTGGGCGCGTCAGGAGGAGAAGAAGGCGTTCCCGCCGCAGGCCAGATCCGCCCGTGGCGAGGCCAAGCCGGCCCTCACGACGACCGACGAGCTGCGGAATCTGGTCTCGCAGTCGTTCATCTGGAACGAGAACGGTGAGCGGGTGACCTGGGGAGAGGCGACGATCGAGCAGCACCAGTCCCGCGCCCGGCTGCTGCGCCTCAACGCCGAGCGCTCGCTCGACACCGCCAACCGGCACGAGCGCGCCGCCCAGATGATCGCCGAGGCGGGGGCGACCTGCCTGAGCGACCTCCTCGACGAGCCGGTCCGCAAGCAGCAGCGCAAGAAGAAGGCCGCGTGAGCGCGGCCGAGACAGTGGGGACGGCCAGTGTCGTTCCGGCAACCAGAGAACAGGCGCCGTCCCCACACCAGACCGCCCCCGGCCACCAGCGTCCCGACGCCCAAAGGGCTCCCGCCGGGGGCGACCACCTGTCGAGCGGGGCCATTGCCCTCGCGTCACCCAGACCGTGTCCGCTCCGCTCGACGCCAGATGCCGTCGGCCAGTCCGCCGACGAAGCCCATACGGCCTTCGCCGACGGCTACCTCACCCTCCGCGTCATCGCGGAGATGTTCGAGGACATCCAGCGCGTCCGGATCGCGGTCGAGAACCGCGTCAACCATGCCCCGATCGACCCGGACCTCATCCGGGCGCGCCTGGAGGGCCTGCACCAGTCCGAGCACCAGATGGCCCTCCTGCTGCGCCGCACATTCCGCCGCGTGGTCGAGCCCGAGATCGTCGGCTGGCAGGCCGCGACGATCGGCATCGGTGAGCACATGCTGGCCCGGCTGCTCGGGGTGATCGGCCACCCCGTCCACACCAAGGTCCACGAGTGGCAGGGCGAGGGCGAGAACAGGGTGCTTGTCGTCAAGGGCGAGATGGAGCGCCGGGTCAGCGACCTGTGGAGCTACTGCGGCCACGGCGACCCGACCCGGCGCAAGCGCAAGGGGATGACGGCCGAGGAGGCCTTCGCCCTCGGCAACCCGCGGGCGAAGATGCTCGTCCACCTGATGGCCGAGGCGTGCCTGAAGGCCAAGGCGCGCTCTCCCTACGGCCCGGTCTACGACTGGGCGCGGGCCAAGTACGAGGACCGCGACTGGACGCCGCTGCACCAGCACAACGCGGCGCTGCGCCTGGTCGGCAAGGAGATCCTGCGCGACCTCTGGACGGTCGCGCGATGAGATGTGGGGGCGGCCACGGTTGCCTCGCGAAGCCCATGGAGGGTTCGCTGCCCCCACGCAGGTTGCGGGAGGGCCATCGCGAGGGCGACACCCAAACCATCATCGCCCCCCCGCGCAAGTTGGCTGGCGGCCAGATCCACTCCGGCGCCCGTTCGAGAATCGCCGCCAGCCGCAGGTTGACCGGGGCCATGTCGCGCCCGCAACCCAATCGACGGGCGCCCCGGTCAAGACAGGTGCAGCCCGGCCGTTGGCGCGACCGGGCTGCGCGCACCGAGGAGCGTGGACCTCCCCGATGCAGTGTCAGCCTAACGGATAAGGCAGGAAGCCCATGACCCGCACCGAGCAGATCATCGCCCTCCTGGGCTCGCTCTACGACTACCTGCCAGGCCCCAAGACGGCCCACTACGGCGACCTCCCAGGCCCGGCGCCGACCGAGACGGCCGACTGCACCGCCTGCGGGGGCGCCGGGACGACCGGCAAGCGCAAGCGGCGCTGTGCGGCCTGCGAGGGCAAAGGCAAGGTGGTCGTGGACGGCTACACGGGCAAGCCGGTCGGCACCGACAAGGGCAAGGTGCGCTCGGCCGAGCCGCGGGCGATCGACGCCGAGCTGCGGCGCCTGGCCGCCGCCGAGCAGATCCGCCGCGGCCGCCTGCTCGACGACCCCTTCGCCTGGGAGGCCGAGCGCATCCGCTACCGCCGCGCCGGCAGCTACTCCTCGCTGGAGGCGGCCCTGGAGTCGCTGCGGGCCAACGAGCCGGACCTGTGCAGCCTGGTCATGCGCTGCCTGGTCTACCGCGTCTCCGAGCCGACCGGGGCGGCGCAGGACGAGCTGGAGCGGGCGCTGGCGTGGATCAGCCGCCGGATGCCCCCCGAGATCCGCGTGCCCCGCTGGGTCGGCTCCGAGCCGCCGCAGGTGGAGCGCGCCTGGCCCCGGGACCGCCGGCGCAACCAGGCGACCAAGGAGCGCAACGAGCGCATCATCGCCCTGGGGCAGGAGGGCATGGCCGGGGCGCAGATCGCCCGCGAGGTCGGCTGCTCGGCGGCCACCGTCTCCCGGGTGCTCGCCGCGGTATCCCTCGCCGGCACGGCGGCGGCGTAGGATGGGGAGTATGGGCGAGATGGAGCAGTACGCCTATCCGCTCGGTCCATACCGGCGCAGCCCCTATGTCTGTCCCGGCTGCGGCCACAACGTGCGGACTTGCGAGTGCGCCGGGGCGTGGCCTGCGACCATCGACCCCACGACAAGCAGGGTCGTCATCGACGCCGACGAGTTCGAGGAGGCCGGGCGCGACCCGCGCCTCGCCGAGACGAACCGGCGGGCTGACGAGTACCTGGCCCGCCTGCGCGCCGAGGGGCGGGTGCACGATGCCTGACCCGCTAGACACCGACGCGATCGCCGCCCGCCTGGTGTCCGGCTACGAGTCGGACCCTCCCGAGGAACGCCTGCCGCACGCCATCGACGACGGCTCGCTGATGCTCTCGGAGATCGAGAGGCTGAGGGACGAGCGCGGCTTCTGGCGCGAGGCGACCGAGCACCTGAGCGTCAAGCGCGGCGATGACGCCCCCGACGGGCTGATCGACTACCCCGCCTAGACGCCGTCCGGGGCTTCGGCTAACGTCCCCGTTGCAGGTTCACAGGTAGGAGAAGTACGTCCCGAGGTCGCCGAGAGGCGGCCTTTCGTCGTTCTAGGGGGGCCGCATGAGCACAGCCATCGGCCTCATCCGGCAGGCGAACGGGCAGTCCAACCCGCCGGCCGAGACCCTCGACGCGACGCTGCAGGACTTCCTCGACGCCGCCGCCGACATGGGCGCCAAGCGGGTCGAGGACTACGGGCTCTACGAGCGCTTCTACCTCGGCGACCGAGGCGTCGAGCTCACCGACCGCCTGCGCGAGTTCCTCGAGCAGCACGGCGTCCTCTTCTGCGAGAACTTCTGCGAGCCGATGGTGGACATGGTCGCCGAGCGGCTGACCGTCACCGGCTTCGACGCATCGATCGACGGCGAGACCGGGACCGACCTGTCGCGGGAGGTCTCCTCCTACCTGGCCGACCGCTTCTGGACGCCGAACCGCATGGACGAGGTGCAGGCCACCGTCCACACCCAGGCGCTGGCCAAGGGCGACGCCTTCGGCATCGTCGGCTGGGACGACAAGGCCGCCCGGCCCACCTTCTCCTTCAACCCGCCCGAGCGGGTCAAGGTCGTCTACGCCGACGACGACCCGACCATGCCGCGCTACGCGGTGAAGGTCTGGATGACCGACCAGGTCGGCCCCTCCAACCCGGGCGGCCGCAAGATCGAGCGGATGAACGTCTACTACCCCGACCGCATCGAGCCGTGGTTCAAGCTGCACCGCTCCCACGGCCGCGGCGGCTGGCAGCACTGGGTGGACGAGCCCGCCGAGGGCGGCACCGCCCCCTGGCCGCGCCCCTGGACCGACGCCGCGGGCGCCCCGCTCGGGATCCCGGTGGTTCACTTCCGCAACCGCGCCCGGGGCCGCACCGACGGGCGCTCCGAGCTGGCCGGCGGGGTCATCTCGCAGCAGCTCCTGCTCGACAAGCAGATCGTCGATCTGGCCGCCGTGGGCGACACCCAGGGATGGCCGCAGCGCTGGATCAGCGGGGCGACCGACTCCGGCGGTGCGCTCACCACCAACCCGGGCGACGTCTGGAAGCACCCCTCCGAGAACGCCAAGTTCGGCCAGTTCGACGCGGCGCCGCTGGAGCCGATGATCGCGGCGATCGAGTCCACCGTCTCGCGCATGGCCCGCCGCTCCGGGATGCCGCTGCACCTGCTGACCGGCGGCGACGCCCCCTCGGGCGAGTCGATCCGGGCCTCGGAGGCGCGCCTGGTCAAGCGGGTGCGCGACCGCCAGACCTCCTACGGCAACGGCTGGGAGGACGCCGCCACGATGGCCGTCCGCCTGGCCGCCAAGATGGGCGCCCTGCAGGTCGATCCGGCCGCCCTGTCCCTGTCCACGATCTGGGACGACCCGGAGAGCCGCAATGAGCTGGAGGAGGCGCAGACGGCCGAGGCGTACCAGCGACTGGGCGTCTCCAAGCACACCCTGCTGCTGCGGCTCGGCTTCGACCCCGAGGACGAGATGGACCGTCGGCGTGCGGAGCAGGAGGAGGCCATGTCGGGCGCCCTGGTGGAGCTGCTGAACGGCAACGCCGACCGCACCGAGCCGGACGGCCCGCCGATGCCGATGCGGGACGGTGGCGCGGGATGAGCGACGACCTCCCGGAGCGTGCGAGTGGGAAACTCGGCGAGTCTGCCGGCGAGACCCTGATGCGCGCCCTCGACAACATCGGGCGCCTGGAGAGCGAGAGCCACGGTGCTTCCGTAGAGAGGGTGATCGTCCTCTACTCGGTGAAGCATCCGCCCGATGATGACGACGACCTCACCGGGACGACATACGGCTCCGACTACACGCCGGGGATGGGCGTCCACGAGGTTGTCGGGATGCTCCGGTACTGGGAGCACATCGAGCTGAATGCCTGACCTCATCACCGAGGCCCGGCGCTTCCGGCGCCGGATCCTCGCCGCCGACTCCGAAGCCTCCGCCCGCCTGGTGCGGACCTACGCGGTCGCCTTCCGCCGGATCGAGACCGAGCTGGACAGCCTCACCGGGCGCATCGCGACGCTGCGGATCGACGGCGCCGACGAGGACGCCCTGCGCTCGGCGCTCTACCGCGAGGGGCGCCTGCAGCGGCTGCGGGCGCTGGTCCTGGCCGAGATCACCGACTTCTCCCAGCGGGCCGCCGGCACGATCACCGAGAGCGTGCGGACGGCTCGCGAGCTTGGGGCCGAGGGTGCGATCGGGCTCATCGACGATGCCACCCCACCCGGAATCACCCCCACGGCCCTCTTCGATGCTCGACTGCCCACGGGCGCGGTCGAGGCGGCGGTCGGCGCCTTCCGCTCCGCCGCGATCCGCGGCCTGCTCGCCCCCCTCGGGCAGGCCGCGGCACAGTCTGTGGAGGACGCGATCACCTCGGGGCTGGTGCGCGGGGTCAACCCCCGCAGCGTCGCCAGCGAGGTGCGCGACTCCATCGGGGGGAACCTGCAGCGCGCCCTGACGATCAGCCGGACCGAGATGCTGCGGGCGCACCGCGAGGGCTCGATCGCCGAGTACCGGGCCAACCAGCGGGTGCTGGAGGGCTGGGTCTGGGTGTCGGGCCTCGGCGCGCGCACCTGCGCCTCCTGCTTCGCCCAGCATGGATCGGTCCATCCGATCGACGAGCCGATGGCGACCCACCCGCGCTGCCGCTGCGTGGCGGTCCCCAAGACGCGCTCATGGGCCGACCTCGGCGTTCCCGGGATGAGCGAGCCCGCACCGATCCGTCCCGGCGCCGAGCTGTTCCGCCAACTGGACGCCGACACCCAGCGGCGCGTCCTCGGCTCGGACGCCGCCCTGCGGGCCGTCCGCGGCGGGCGGGTCACCCTGCACGACTTCGTCCACCGCGACCACAGCGGCCTCTGGGGGCCGTCCAGCCGCCAGGCGGGGTTGCGGGAGGCGAGAGAGAACGCGGCCGCACGTCGCGCCGCATGACGTTGGCGAGTAGCTCAGTCGGTAGAGCGCTCGGCTGTTAACCGAGTGGTCGCAGGTTCGACCCCTGCCTCGCCAGTGGGATCCGGCCGAGGGGGCATGGCACTAACCCAGCCCGATAAGGACGGACAGGATTCGTCGCCAGTAGGGGTGCACACCGACCGCGGCTAATAGGCGGATCCCAAGACGGCCCGAAGGGGCGGTGACTAGGGCGCCGACTGATCATCGGCATCGAGGGAGCACGTACCGCCATCCCAAGCGGCTCCCTCACATCGACGCGCGGTGGAGCAGTAGCAGCTCGCCTGCCTCATAAGCAGGAGGTCCCGGGTGCAAGTCCCGGCCGCGCAATGCACGACCCCTCCGTGCCAGGAGGACCCAGGGGCGCCCAGGTGGCGCCCTTCTCGTTCCACAACGAAAGGACGCAGCCGAGATGGCTGACGAGCCCACCACGGCCGGTGGCGAGACGCCCCCCGCCGATCCGCCGGCCCCCGCGCCGGACCCCGCACCGCCCGCCCCGCCGAGCGACGACGAGCCGTTCGACAAGGACCGGGCGATGGCGCTGATCGCCAAGCTGCGCGACGAGGCCAAGGAGGCCAAGGCGCAGGCCAAGGACGTCAAGTCCCTGCGCGAGCAGCTCGAGGCGATCGAGCGCGAGAAGCTCACCGAGGCCGAGCGCATCGCCAAGGAGCGCGAGGAGGCCATCGAGAAGGCCACCCGCCTCGAGCAGACCAACCGTGAGAACGCGGTCAAGCTGGCCGTCTTCCAGGTGCAGCAGGACAAGGGCATCGCCGACGCCGAGCTGGCGCTGGCGGCGCTCGACCGCAGCAAGATCGAGTTCGGGGACGACGGCGCGCCGACCAACATCGGCGAGCTGCTGGACGACCTGCTGGAGCGCAAGCCGCTCCTGCGCGCCCAGCCGCCCAAGCCGACGATCCCCTCCACCGACGGCGGCGCCGGCGGGACGACCCCGCCCGTCCTGACCGCCGACGAGCTCGAGGCCGCCGCCGCAACCGGCATGAGCCCCGAGCGCTACGCCGCCATCAAGGCGCGCCTCGGCGGGCGCTCGACGGTGTCCATCGCGGACCTGTCCGAGGCGCTCGCGAAGAAGGGGTAGGACCGCTCCCGCCGGGAGCGCCACCCCCCGTACATAGGAGACAACCAACATGGCGGGATTCCGTTTCGCCTACCGGCTGTCGGGTGGCGCCCCCACCATCCAGAAGCTCCTCTTCAAGGACACCGAGACCCTCACCCGAGGCGACATGGTGAACCTGGAGTCGGGCGAGGTGGACCTGCTCGCCGCTGCCGACACGGCCGGCCTGGGCGCGGTCCAGGAGACCAAGGCCGGGACCGACTCGACGACCTACATCGAGGTCATCACCGACGCCGACGCCGTCTACGAGGTGGACGACGCCAACGCCCGTCTCAAGGGCGCGACGCTCGACATCTCGGGTGCCACGGGCGCCCAGACGGTGACGACCAGCTCGCAGAAGAACTTCGTGGTGCAGGCGCCGTCCTCGGCGACCGAGCCCACCCTCGTCCGGTTCAACGTCGGCAAGCACGTCGACAACGTCGCCCTGTAAGGGAGGTGAGCTAGATGCCTGTCACCAGCAGCAACTGGGCGGAGCTTCTCACCCCCCAGACCACCGACGCCTTCATCGCGGGCTTCACCAGCGATGGCCGCCGCGGGTCGCTGATCCCCGAGATCTACGCGATGCCCAACTCCGAGCGCTCCTTCGAGGAGCACATCGGCGCCGGCGTCCTCGGCTCCAACTGGGAGTTCGAGGCCACGGGCCGGGTCGTCTACGACGCCCCGAACAAGGGCTACTCCAAGCGGTGGACGCACATCGAGTACGCCAAGGGCTTCATCGTCCAGCGGAAGATGGTTGACGACAACCTCTTCCCGCAGATCATCGACATGGCGACGAACCTCGGCGACTCGGCCTTCCGCAACCGCGAGAAGTCGGCTGCCCAGACGTTCATCAACGCCTTCTCGTCCGTCACGGACCAGACGACGCTGGACGACTACGGGTTCCCGATCGGCGGGCCGGACTCGGTCGCGCTCTGCTCGACCGCCCACCCCTACTCGCCCTCGGACTCCTCGACGCAGACCAACGAGGGCACGCTGTCCCTCAGCGCCGACAACCTCAGCACCACGCGCCAGCTTCACATGGCGCTCACCGACGACCGGGGCGACATCCTCAACGTGATGCCGGACCTGATCCTGGTGCCGCCGGAGCTGGAGGACACGGCGATCAAGGCCGGCGCCAGCCCGCAGGAGCCGGACACGGCCAACAACGCGGTGAACCCGCAGCAGGGCCGCTTCCGCTACCTGGTCTGGCACTACCTGACCGACGCCAACGCCTGGTTCTCGATCGACTCGGCCCGGATGCGGCGCGACCTCATCTGGTACGAGCGCATCCCGCTCGAGTTCGGCCGGGAGGAGGACTTCGACACGTTCGAGGCCAAGTTCCGGGCCTACATGCGGTACTCGCGCGGCTGGCGCGACTGGCGCTTCGTGTACGGCCAGAACCCGAGCTAGGAGGGCGTGATGGGCACCATCACCTCCTTCCCGAACGGGATCAGCTCGGAGGGCTTCCGCTTCCGGGCGGGGACCTACGTCAACTCGGGCACGACCGCCGGCACGGTGGACACGGGCCTGGGGACCTGCAACTACGTCGTCGCCTCGCTGGCGGCGGCCGGGACCGGCCAGGCGATGGTCGCGGCGACCCCCTCGGGGGCCAACGCCGTGTTCGCCGTCTACGCCGCCTCGGGCAGTGCCGCCACGGTCGGCGGCGGGACGATCCACTGGATCGCGGCGGGTTCCTGATGGGAGAGGCGGCCCGCGCGGCAGAGTACGAGAAGCGCTACCCCGGCGCGATCGACGACGAGTCCCAGCGGGCCGAGCGGATGGAGCGCCTGGCGTTCACCGAAGAGCGTCAGGCGCTCCGCCGCACCACACGTTCACGCGGGATCGTCGTGCCCGCCCTGCCCTGGAGGGATGACCGATGACCATCGGCATCGAGACCATCGTCATCACGGCCGGCACATCGGTCGCCAACGCTCAGGGCACGGCGGTCTCGACGCGCCCGGTGATCGGCGAGGTCGTGCAGGTCCGCAACCCGGGCACCGCGCTCGGGGGCACCTGCGACTACACGCTCACCCGGCTCTCGGACGGCGGGACCGTCTGGGCCGGCGCCAACGTCGGCGGGCCGTTCGAGTTCAACCCGGTCCTGCCGACCCACCTCAACAGCGGGACGACGCTGTCGGGCACCGCGAGCGTGCCGGGCGTGCCCTGCAACTCGCACCTGCAGCTCGTGATCGGATCGGCCGCCGCCTCGGCGGCCGGGACGCTGCACGTCTACTACCGCTACTAGCGATGACCTTCACCTACGACAGCACCGACCTGACGACGGCGCTGGCGAAGGTCCGCATGGAGATCGGCGACACCGACTCCGCCTCGGCGCTGTTCACCGACGAGGAGATCCAGGTCAAGCTCGACGCGCGGTCGGACAACGTGCTGCTGGCCGCGGCCGATCTCTGCGACGCGCTTGCGGCCCGCTACGCGCGCAAGCCCAAGTTCACGACCGACAACCAGTCCTTCGACTTCACCGCCGCCATCGCCAACTACCGGCAGATGGCGGCCACGTTCCGTGCCCGGGCGACCGGCGGGATCATCAGCGTCGGCACCAAGCGCATCGACGGCTTCTCCCAGGACATCGAGTCCCGGGACGTCCTGACCACGGACACCAACCCGCGGCGCCGCTACTACGGCGAGCGGGACGCTCCCTACTAGGCGCACCGCAGCACCTGCTGGGCACGGCTAGGCAACGCGAGCCGAACGGGGTGGCCCCGACCCCTGCCGTGCCCTCCTTCGGGGTCTGACCTGGGGAGGTCACGATGGGTGGAGAGCCCACCGGCATCCCGGACATCCGGGCTGCCCTCGATCAGGCGGAGGCCGCACTGCGCGACCTGGCGCCGGTCGTCCGTTCGTACTTCAACGCCCTGCTGGTCGAGGGCTTCACCGAGGACCAGGCGCTGCAGATCGTCATCGGCTGGCAGACCACCATGCTCGCCTGCGGCGGTCGCTGATGCGGATCCTCTGGCACAGCAACTCCCCGTGGGCATCGACCGGCTACGGCGTGCAGACGGCGCTGTTCATGCCGCGCATCGCCGAGCGGCTCGGTATCCCGGTCGCGCACTCCTCGCTGTTCGGCCTGGAGGGCGGCAACCTGGTCTGGAACGGGATCCACTGCTACCCGAAGGGCTTCGACCAGGTCGGCCACGACTCGGCGCCGGCGCACGCCCAGAACTTCGGCGCCGAGGTGATCCTTACCCTGTTCGACGCCTGGTGCCTCAACCCGCAGGCCCTGCAGAGCCGCGGCGCCCGCTGGGTGCCCTGGTTCCCGGTGGACTCTGACCCGATCCCGGCGGCGGTCCTGCGCCAGGTGCAGCAGGCCTGGCAGCCGGTCGTGTTCTCGCGCTTCGGGCAGGCCAAGGCGGCCGAGGCCGACCTGGACGTGCGCTACGTCCCGCACGGGGTGGTCACCTCGATCTACCGGGCGCAGGACAAGGCGGCCGAGCGCGCCCGGCGGGGGCTTCCGCAGGACGCCTTCGTCGTCGGCATCGTGGCCGCCAACAAGGGCATCCCCGCCCGCAAGTCCTGGCCGGAGATGCTCGAGGCCTTCGCCCGCCTCTGGCGCCGTCACGACGACGCGGTCCTGTACCTGCACACCTTCGTCGGCCAGGAGATGGCCGGGGTCAACATCCGCGAGTTCTGCGAGCACCTGGGGCTACCGGACCACGCGGTGCGGGTGATCGACCAGTACCAGAACCTGCTCGGCTTCACGCCGGAGTGGATGGCGGGGACCTACGCGGCCTTCGACGTCCTGATGAACGTGGCGATGGGCGAGGGCTTCGGCGTCCCGCTGATGGAGGCCCAGGCCTGCGGCACGCCGGTCATCACCGGGGCGTGGACGGCCCAGGAGGAGCTGTGCATCGACGGCTGGACGGTCGCCCGCGAGGACGCCGAGCCCTGGTGGACCCCGCAGGCCGCCTACCAGTTCAAGCCGCGCGTGGCGGCCATCGAGGACCGCCTGCAGGCCGCCTACGACGAGTGGTCGGTCGGCAGGTTCACCTCCGAGCGCTCCGAGCGGCTGGCCGCCACGGTGGCCGCCCAGTACGACGCCGACCTGGTCACCGACACCTACTGGAAGCCGGTCCTGGCCGAGATGGCCGAGCGCATCGAGGCCGAGAAGGGCGGCGACCTGCCCGCCCCGGAGATCGAGGTGGCGGCGTGAGTGCCTCAATCGCCAAGATCGTCAGCGACGGGACGCCGAACGGGACCAAGGTCTACCTCGCCGACGGACGGGAGCTCGAGGGCGTCGTCCGGGCCGAGTGGTCGATCGAGGTCGGCCGCCCCGCCGAGTTGCGGATAGAACTCGAGGGCGCGTTCCTGCTCGAGGGCGCGGCGCTCGGCTTGTCCGTCGAGGCGCTCCGATGATCGGCGTCGTCATCCCCACCCTTCCGGGTCGCGAGGCGCTCTACGAGCGCACGGTGGCCGCCTACAAGGAGACGGCGGACGTCGCGATCATCACCGTCCGCAACCGGCCGACGATCGGCCAGGCCTGGAACGACGGGGCGGCGGTCGTGGTCGATGCCCCGGAGATCCTCTACCTGCACCTGTCCGCCGACGACGTCCTGCCCCAGCCCGGGTGGGCCGAGGCGGCGGTGTTCGCCGTCCACCGCAACGTCTACCCCTCCCCCCGGATCCTGAACGCCGACGGGTCGCTGCACTCCTGCGGCACGATGGGCGGGGGGATGCTGCTCCCCGAGTGCGCCGACTGGACGGTCTGCGGCACCTCACCCTTCCCCTTCATGGAGGCCGCGGCCTGGCGCAAGATCGGCCCGACGCTGCCGATCGGCTACTACGCCGACGACTTCCTGGCATGGAAGGCGCGGCAGGCCGGCTACTCGCCCCAGGTGGTGCGCGACTTCTGCCTGGTGCATCTCGAGGGCACGGTCGGGCGCCAGCGCAGCGTCAACCGCTCGATGCAGGACCGGATGGCCTACCTGGCCGCCGTCGGCGTCGAGTCCCCCGCCCCTGCGGAGGTGGTCGCATGAAGATCCTGGTCACCGGGGGACTCGGGCTGATCGGCTCCGAGGTCGCCGAGCGGGCGGCCGCCCAGGGCCACGAGGTCTGGGCCTGCGACGACCGCCGCGCCGCCGTCACCGACTGCCTGGACGGGGTCGCGCTCTACGGCTGCGCGATCGAGGAGCTGCCGCCGGTCATCGGCTTCGACGTGATCGTCCACTGCGCCGCGCCGGTGGGGCCGCTCGGGATCATCGGCAAGGACGTCCTGGCGGACATGATCTCCTCGACCGACGCGGCGATCGACCTGGCCCGGCGGGCCGACGCCGCCCTGGTGGCCCTGTCGTCCTCGGAGGTCTACGGCACCACCTCCCCGCAGGGCTGCCTGGTCGTCCCTGACGAGTGGAGCTACCGCACCGAGTACGGGGTCGGCAAGATCGTCACCGAGCAGATGGCCCGTCGCCACCACGCCGCGACCGGCCTGCCGACGGCGATCGTCCGGCCCTGGAACGTCACCGGGTCGCGGCAGGCGGGCTCCAAGGGGTTCGTCTTCCCGCGCATGGCCGCCCAGGCCGCCGCCGGCGAGGCGATCACGGTCTACCGCCCCGGCGGCCAGCGGCGCGCCTTCATGGACGTGCGCGACTTCGCGACGCTGCTGCTCGAGCGCATCGACGACCTCGGCGGGGACGGCTGGGACGCGACCCCGATGGACGCCGCCAGCCCGCAGAACGCCGTCTCGATGATCGACCTGGCGATGATGTTCGGACCGGGCCTGGAGGTCATCGACCCGGTCGCCGAGCACGGCCCCGACTTCCGCGAGGCCGCGGCCGGGACCAAGCTGCCTCCGCCCGAGGTCGCGATGCGCGGATGGACCTCGCTCGAGGCGATGGTCGAGCGGGCCAAGCACGCGCTCACCGACGAACCGCTGGCGGCGGCGTGAGATGCTGACCTCGGCCGAGCTCGCGCTGATGAAGGCGGACCTCGCCACGACCTGGCCGGACTCGATCGTCGTCCAGCGCCAGACCTTCGCCTCGGACTCCCAGGGCGGCTCGACCTCGACCTGGGCGGCCAACGGCACCTACTCGGGCCGGGTCGCCTACGTCACCGCCCGGGTGGGCGAGGAGTACGCCGCCGCCGGCCGGGCGCAGGCCGAGTCCTCATGGATCGTCACCCTGCCGGGCACTGCCTCGGTCCTCGACACCGACCGCCTGGTCTACTCGGGCGGGACCTTCAACGTCACCCACGTCCGCACGCCGACCACCTGGCAGATGACCACCCGCGTCGAGTGCGTGGAGCTGGAGTGACCTTCGTCGTCACCCGCAACCGCTTCCCCGCGGCGATGGCCGCCCTGCAGGCCAAGACCGCCGACGCCGTCGCCAAGGTCGCCGCCGACGTGAAGGCCGACGCCGTCCAGCGGGCACCGATCGACACCGGGTTCCTGCGCTCCACCGGCTACGCCCGGCAGTCGTCGATGTTCGTCTGGCGGGTCGGCTTCTCGGCGGGCTACGCGCTCTACGTCGAGCTGGGGACCTCGAGGATGCGGGCGCAGCCGTACCTGATCCCGGCCTGGAACGCCGGCCGCTACCAGTTGATGCAGGCCCTGCGACGGATCGGGGTGTTCGGATGAGCAACGCCGTCGCCACCGCCCTCTACGGCACCCTCGTCGCCGACTCGACCCTGACGACGCTGCTCGGCGGGTCGCGGGTCTACCAGGACATGGCACCGCAGGGCAGCGACTACCCCTTCGTGGTCTTCGGCCTCATCACCGCGCCCGACGCCTACACCTTCGGCGGCCGCGCCTGGACCGACGGGATGTGGCAGATCCGCGCCTACGACGCCTCGGCATCCTCGGCGCTGGCGGGCTCGGTCATGGACCGCGTCGATGCGCTGCTGACCGACCAGACGCTCACGGTCGGCGGCACCGCGGCGCTGGTCGTGCGGCGCACCGAGAGTCTGCCGAACCTGCCCGAGGTCAACGAGGCCGGGCAGCCGATCCGCTCGGCGGGCGCCCGCTTCCAGATCGGCGTCGGCGCCTAGCAGCGCCCGGGGCCTCGGCCCCGCCCAGCAGTAGCACCACGACCCCCCAGGGAGGGCCAATGGCCGCTGTCCACGGGAAGGCCGCGACCCTCTACATGGGCTCGCTGCCGCTCACCGACTACTTCCGCGCCGTCCAGACCGCCGCGACGGTGGACACGGCGGAGTCCTCGACCTTCGGGCAGGACGACAAGACCTACGTCGCGGGGCTCGGGGACGCCACGCTCTCGGGCGAGGGCATCTACGACACCTCCGGCGTCGGCGCCGAGCGCGACCTGCACGAGGCGCTCGGCTCGGCCACCAAGCAGGTCTTCTCGGTCTACCACGGCGGCGACTCGTTCGGGTCGCCCGGCGTCGGCATGAGCGCCGACACGACCTCGATGGAGACCACCGCCGACCTCGGCGACATCGTGATGATCTCCGCCGAGGCGCAGAGCAGCACCGGCTACGAGAACCTCGTCAGCCTCCACGCCTTCTCCACCGTCACCGCCAGCGGCACCTCGTCCTCATACGACGGGACCGCCGGGACGGGCGCCGGCGCCGCCGGCTACCTGCACGTCGCCGAGCTGTCGGGCTCGGTCGCCTTCCGCATCGAGCACTCCTCCGACGAGGTGACCTGGGGGACGCTCATCAACTTCGGGACGATCACGGGCGCCCTCGGGACGCGCGTGGCCGCCACCGGAACGGTCGAGCAGTACCTGCGGCTCGTCCACACCGCAACCTCGGGCACCGCAGCCTACGTGTGCGGCCTCGCCCGCAAGCGCTGACCAAGGAGGCCCACAGTGCCCACCGCCACGCACGGTAAGTCCGCCGAGATCTACATCACCGACTCAGGCGGCACCTCGCGCAACTTCACCAGCTACGTCCACAACGCCACGCTGCCGCGCTCGGTGGACACCGCCGAGTCGAGCACCTTCGGCGACGACGACAAGACCTACGTCGCCGGGCTGCGCGACGCGACGCTCTCCCTGGAGGGCCGGGTCCACGACATCACCGTGGACGGCTACCTCACCGGCCTGCTCGGCGGCACGCCGCGGGCCTGGAAGTTCTTCCCCGAGGGCAGCGTGACGGGGAACGTCTACTTCGAGGGCAGCGCGATCCTGACCAGCTACGAGCCGAACGCCGACCTGGGCGACGTGGTCGGCTTCTCGGCCGAGTTCCAGGTGTCCGGGGCGATCACCCGCGGCACCGTCTAGTCCACCCTCAACGATCGGGGCTGATCGAACATGGGGCAGAACACCAAGGGCATCATCTCGCTCGACCAGCTCCTCGCCGCGGACGACCTGGGCGAGGAGCTGGTGGACGTCCCCGAGTGGGGCGGCCAGGTCAAGATCCGCGGGCTGTCGGTCAAGGCGATCAACCACGCCAACCGACGGGCCACCGTGGCGGGCGAGCTCGACCCGGAGAAGATCACCGTCGAGGTGCTGCTCGCCGGGATCGTCGAGCCGGAGCTGACGCCGGAGCACGCCGGGCAGCTCGCCGGCAAGGCGCTCGCTCCGGTCAACCGGATCGTCAACGCGATCTACCGCCTGTCGGGCATCGACTCCGACACGGTCGAGGGGCTCGAGTCCCGATTTCGCGAGGGAGCCGCGTAGGGCCTTCGTCTTCCGCCTGGCCCGCGACCTCGGGATGGACGTCCGCGAGGTCGAGCGCTGGCCGGCGGGGCTCTTCGAGGAGTGGGCGGCGTTCTACTCCTTCGAGGGCAAGATGCGCGCCAAGGCCGAGGCGGCCGCGCGCCGTGAAGCCAAGCAGAGGCGGTGAGGGATGAGCACACTGCTTGCCGCCGGCCACGTCCTGATCGGCGCCCGGGTCGGCCCGGCGCTGGCCGGGATGGCCAAGGTCAACTCGACCTTCGCCGCCACCGCCACCAGGGCGGGTCGCACCGGCAAGCTGCTCACCAAGGGGCTCACCGCCCCGATCGCGATCGGCTTCGGCTACGCGATCAAACAGGCCGCCGACTTCGAGTCGGCCCTGAACAACATGCAGGCGGTCTCGGGCGCCACCGCGGCGACCATGAAGCAGGTCTCCAAGACCGCCAAGCAGCTCGGCGCCGACACCGAGCTGCCCGGCACGTCGGCCAAGGACGCCGCCGACGCCATGACCGAGCTGGCCAAGGGCGGGCTGACGGCCAAGGAGGCGATGGAGGCCGCCCGCGGGACGCTCCTGCTGTCGGCCGCGGCCGGGATCGACAACGCCCGCGCCGCCGAGATCCAGGCCGACGCCCTCAACGGCTTCGCCCTGGGGGCCAAGGACGCCGGACGGGTGGCCGACCTGCTAGCCGCCGCCGCCAACGCCTCCACGGCCGAGATCGACGACATGTCGATGTCGCTGTCCCAGTCGGCGGCGGTCGCCCACCAGGCGGGCATCCCGATCGAGGACACCGTCACCGCCCTGTCGCGGCTGGCCAACGCCGGCATCAAGTCGAGCGACGCCGGGACCTCGCTCAAGACGATGCTGCTGCGCCTGATGGCGCCGATGGGCGCGGGCAAAAAGGCGGTCGAGAAGCTCAACCTCGAGCTGCGCGACCAGCACGGGGCGCTGAAGTCCCTCCCGGCGCTCGCCGACGAGTTCCAGGCCAAGACGCAGGGCATGACCAAGGCCCAGCGCGACGCGGCCTTCGCGGCGATCTTCGGCACCGACGCCATCCGGGCCGCCAACATCCTCCTCGGCGAGGGCTCGGCGGCGCACGAGAAGATGAAGCGCAAGGTCACCGAGCAGGGGGCCGCACAGGAGCTGGCCGCGGCCAAGATGAAGGGCTTCAACGGGTCGCTGGAGGCGTTCAAGTCCTCGGCCGAGACGGCGGCGATCACGATCGGGACGATCCTGCTGCCCTACGCCACCAAGCTGGCGAACGGGCTGACGGGTCTGGTCTCCGGCTTCGAGACGCTGCCGTCGGGCGTGCAGAAGGGCGTGGTCGCCCTCCTGGCCGTGGCCGCCGTGGTCGGTCCGCTGATCCTGCTGGCGGCCAAGCTGACGATCGCGCTCAAGACGCTCGGCCCGGTGTTCGCCGCCTCGACCGGGCCGGTGGGCCTCTTCGCCGCCGCGGTGGGTCTGGCGATCGGCGGCATCTTCGCCCTCAACGCCGCCTTCGGCAGCGGCACATCGCAGCTCCAGCGCTACCGCGAGGCGATGGACGCCGCCAAGGGCGCCCTCGACCGACTCAAGAACGCGGCGCTGGGGGTCGAGCAGGCCGACCTCGCCCACAAGCAGGCGGTGCTTGAGGTCAAGGCCGCCCAGCAGGGGCTGCGCCAGGTGCAGGCCCAGGTCAACTCGGGCCAGCTCAAGGGGCGCGACGCCGCCCTGGCGCTGGAGCAGGCGCAGCTTCGGGTCAAGCAGGCGCAGCTCAACGTGCGCCAGTCCTCCCAGCAGGTCACCCAGGCCACCCGCCAGGAGGCCGCCGAGCGCCGGGCCTCGGTCCAGGAGCTGCTCAAGGCGGTCAAGGCGGGAGAGGCGCGCGTCGCGGCCGCCAAGAAGGAGGTGGCGCTCTCCAACAGCTCGGCCGCCGCCGTCGCCAAGCTGCGGACCGCAGAGCGCGACCTCGCGGCCGCCAAGGCGGCGCTCGCCAAGAACAGCGACGTGCTCAACAGTCGCCTGCAGGCCGGCGCTCGGCAGATCCCCAACTTCGCCTCAGCGCTGACGCGGGCGCGGGCCAAGGTGGGCGCGGCCAGCCAGTCGGTCACCAACCTGACCGCCAAGCTGACCAGCTTCGCCTCAAGCGCCGCCCCCGCCGCCTCATCGCAGGCGTATGCGGTCGGGTCGGCGATGGGCGACGGCCTGGTGATGGGCATCGTCTCGCGCACGGGCGCCGTGGTCGCCGCCGCCGCGCGTCTGGCAGCACTCGCCGCCTCGGCGATGGCCGCCGCCGCGCAGGTTCGCTCGCCATCGCGGCTGACCATGAAGATCGGCGAGGACATCGCCAAGGGCCTCGAGGTCGGCATCAAGAACCGCGTGGCCGGCATGAAGCGCTCGGTGATGCGGGCGGTGCGCGAGGCGCTGGTCTCGGCACGCTCATCGGCGATGTCGATGGCCTCCGGGATCGCCTCATCGGTCAGTTCGGCGATCGACGAGATGACCGGACGGCGCACGGCGGCGCTCGGCAACAGTCCCGAGGCCCAGCGCATCAGGGCCATCGAGGCACAGCAGCGCCAGACGCAGGCCGCCCGCGAGCGCGCCGACCTGCAGGCCGCCATCGCCGAGGCCGAGACCTACGACGAGCGCCAGCGGGCGATCGAGGACTTCAACTCCTGGCAGCTCGACCAGGAGCGCCAGGCCCTGCAGGACCAGCTCGACGCCAAGGAGGCCGCCTACCAGCAGGAGGCCGACGCCCGCAAGACGGCGGTCGAGCGCGGCCTCAACGACATCGTCGACGGTCTCAACCGGGGCGTGATCTCGCAGAAGGACGCGATCAACCAGATCAACGCGCTGCTGGCGGCCAACGCTCCGGAGATGGCGAACCTCGGCGACCTGATGGGCACCAGCTTCGCCAACGGGTTCAGCGACGCGCTCTCCGACCTGTTCAAGCAGATCGGCGCGATCGCCGCGGTGGGCGATGTCGGCGCGGGCTTCGGCTCGGAGATCACCCGCCCCTTCTCGGTGGCGATGAACCAGTGGCAGAACCGGCGCCGGACGCTGGTCAAGCAGCTCCAGGACGCCAAGGAGAAGGCGCGCGGCAAGGACAGCCCCGGCGGGACCAGCATTACCTCAACCGAGGCCGCCCTCATCAAGTCGCGCCAGAAGACGCTCGACGCATGGGATGCGGCCCGGCCGCAGCCGGCGGCGATGGGCGGGATCATCCGCGGCCCTGGCCGCTCTGACTCGGTGCCGCTGCTGGCCGCCCCCGGCGAGGGCGTCCTCGACCACCGCAACATGGACCGGCTGATGGACATGGCCCACGGCTCGGCCGGTGGCGGTCGGGGGGGCGACGTCTACATCAACGTCCAGGTGCAGGGCTCGTTGATCGGCACCGGCGGCAAGCGCGAGCTGGCCCGCGAGCTCGCGGAACTCGTGCAGCCGCAGATCAACCGGCGCATCTCGATCGCCGCCTAGGAGGGCCACATGGCAGAGCAGGGATTCAGCGTCGGCACCTTCACCGGCGGCGGGACCTTCCTGGTCGAGAACGAGGCCTCGGGGGGCACGCTCACCCCCGTCGGTGTCACCGCCTGGGGCGGGGCGGGCACGGTCACCCGGGTCGGCTCGAGCATGGCCGAGGCGCTGCCGATCGGCATCTACGGCGGCACCTTCAACGCGGGCACGGTGACGGTCTCGACGATCGCCGCCGGGACCATCGGCGTCGGGTCGGGGACGGTCGGCCTGTCGGGCGGCACCGTATCGACGGTCGCCGCGGGCACGCTGAACATGCTCCAGGCCGGGTCGGTCCAGGTGACCGCCGGGACCATGAGCGGGACCGTGTCGATCGCGGGGACCGTCCCCACGACCTTCGCCGGCGGCACAGTGGCCGTCTCGGGCGGCACGGTCGGGATCTCCGGCGGGACGATCTCCACGATCGCGGCCGGGACGGTCACGGTCGATTCCGAGCTCACCACGGCCGACCTCGACACCGGCGCCGGGACCGACACGCGCGCCGTGGTCGGGATCGCGGGTGCCGCCTCGGGTGGGGCGCAACTGGTCCCGGGAAGCTCGACCGACGGGCTGCTGGTCAACCTCGGCGCCAACAACGACGTCACGGTCACCTCGGGAACCGTCACCGCCACCGCGGCGGGGACGCAGACGGTCGCCGGCACCGTCTCGATCGACGGCGGGGTCACGGTCGGCACGGTCAGCATCTCCGGCGGCACGCTCGACTCGCTCGGGGGCACGGTCGCGGTCAACGTGGTCGCCGGCGCCGCCGGGGGGGTCAGCCACACCGACGACGCGGCCTTCACGCCGGGCACCGACGACGTCGTCCCCGCCGCGGCGATGTTCGACGACGTCACCCCGGACTCGGTCGATGAGGGAGACGCGGGCGTCCTGCGGATGTCGGCCAACCGCAACCTCTACACGACGCTGAGGGATGCGGCGGGCAACGAGCGCGGGGTCAACGTCACCGCCGCCAACGCCCTCAAGGTCGACCCCTCCGGTGTCACCCAGCCGATCTCCGGCACCGTCGGGGTCTCGAGCGGGACGGTCGTGACCGGCAACGCCGGGACCGTCGCCATGCTCCAGGCGGGCACCGTCCAGGTGAGCGCGGGCACGATGGTCGGCACGGTCGCGATCTCGACCATCGCCGCCGGCACGGTCGTCGCAACCGCCGCCGGGACGCAGCTCGTCGCCGGGACGGTGAACGTCGCCGGGACGGTTCCGGTCTCCACGACCAACACCGGCACCGTCACCGGCACCGTCACGGCGACCGCAGCGGGCACCCAGCTTGTGAGCGGCACCGTCACGGCGACGGCGTCCGGCACGCAACTCGTCTCCGGCACCGTCACCGCCACCGCGTCCGGCACCCAGTTGATCTCGGGTACGGCCGCCATCTCGGGCGGGACGGTCAACCCCGGCATCGGCCAGGGCAAGACGCTCAACTGGGGCACGATCAACCTCACCTCCGGCTCGGTGTCGCTGGTCAACCCGGGATCGGGGACCAGCGCATACATCGTCGGCATCACGCTGACGGTCGGCACGGCGGGGGTGATCCAGTTCCTGCAGGGCGCGGGCGCAGCGGCCCTGTCGGGGCCGATCCACGTCGATCAGTACGGCGGCTTCGTGGACCGCGGCCAGCCGAGCGCTCCGGTCCTCAAGGGCGCGTCGGGGTCGCAGATCTACCTGTCGATCACCTCCGGCATCGGCACCGCCGGGGGCTACTACTCCTACTTCACGGAGGCCTGATGCCCGAGCGCGCGGCCCTCATCGCCTACGACCGCGGCACGCCGCCGCCGGCCGAGTACGCCCGCCCGGGGGCGCTTGTCGCGGTGGACTGGGACATCCCGCGCCGCTTCCCGGACCGCCTGCGCGAGATCCGCGCGGGTGGCGGCGAGGTGCTGATGTATTGCCTGCCCTACCACGACTACCCCTACCCCGACGACAACGTCTGGAAGGGGCTGTTCTACACCGGCCAGCGCCGGGCGTACCGGCGCGACCTGATCCCGGACGAGTGGTTCTGGGACCCCGCGCAGCCGTTTCGCGTGAACGTCCCCAACTACTCCGGATACGTGATGAACGTCCGTACCGGGTCGCCGTTCGTCGAGCACCTGGCGACGGTCTGGTTCCCGCAGATGATGGCCGAGCTCTACGGCGACCTCATCGACGGCTTCCTGCTGGACGTCTGGGGCACCGACTGGCGCGGCCAGACCTCCGGACTTACCACATCTGAGAAGCCGGTCATCGAGGCCGGGATCTGGGACGCCTCGGACCGCTTCCGCGACGCGGTCGGCCCCGACGCCATCCTGATCGGCAACAACACCTGGAAGGACCCGCACCCGCGCCTCAACGGCCTGGTGATGGAGCGCCACGGCGCCGGGGAGTCCTCCTACATCCGCCGCCAGCTCGCCTTCGGGACCGGCCTGCCCGTCCTGCGGCGGCGCAACCTGTTCATCCAGTCCTCCACCTCCGAGGCGTGCGCCTGGGCGTCCCTGGGCGACCCGAACATCACCCACTACGCCGTCCAGACCTCCTACGACCCTCCCAACCCGGCCCCGCTGCCCTACGGCCCCTGCGGCGTCGGCAGCAAGGGCTGGCTGGCGGAGGACAACCACCTCGGCGCCACCGCGCCGCCGCCGCCCCCGCCGGAGCCCGACCCCGACCCGGCGCCGCCGCCCGCCGACGGCCCGACCGTCACACCGTCCATCCCCGCCCTGCCGGTCGTGGACGTCAACCCCTCCGGCTCGGTCACCGTCCACCGCCCCGACTTCCCGGCCGCCGACGAGGTCACGACCTGGCAGGTCTACCGCGACGGCGCCCACACCAAGCTCGACCTGCCGATGGACGTGGACACCTTCACGGTCGCCCACGCCCCCGGCGAGACGCACACCTACCGCACCAGCGGCCGCAACCTCATCGACTACGGCGACTGGTCCGAGCCGGTCACGGTGAGCATCCCGGCGCCCGAGCCCCCGCCGGACCCGGAGCCGGAGCCCGAGCCGGACCCGGTGGCCGCGCTGAAGGCGGCCGTCGCCGCCGAGACCCTGCGCCACTCCAACGCCATCGCCCAGATCCTGGAGGGAAAAGGATGAGCACCATCTCGCAGGACCTCAAGGACGCCCTGGCGGCCGACATCGCCTCGATGACGGCGGCCCTGAACGGCGCCGAGGTCGTGGACGTCTCCGCCCTCCAGCAGCAGCTCGCCGACATGACCGCCGAGCGCGACGCGCTCCAGGCCAAGATCGACGCCGCCATCGCCGCCCTGTCCTAGATGCCGACCGTTCCCTGCACCTTCACCGTTCCATCGTCCGACGGGAACGCCTATCCGACGGTCCTGGACGACACGACGCGCCAGCTCTACTACGCGCTGTCGGCGACCGCTGACGGTGCCTGGTACTTCCGCGGCCTGGTCCCCGACGACTACGGCTCGGCGGCGGCCTTCGTCGTCGTCTGCATCGCCAACGCGACCACGGGCGCCCACAACCTCAAGATCGACTGCGCCTTCGTGGCCGACGGCGAGGACCAGGACCCGACCCTGACGGCGCTCGCCTTCCAGAGCATCACGGTCCCGGGGACGGCGTACCTCCAGGACCGGATCACCTTCTCGACCAGCCTGCCGACCGCGGCGGCCGGCGACCGCATCATCGGCCGCGTCTACCGCGACGGCGACGGCTCCAGCGGCACCGACTCGCTGTCCGTGCCGACCCTGCTCGACACCGTCCTCTTCTCCTACACCGCCGCCTGATGGGCCAGATCAGCCAGGATCTCAAGGACGCCCTCGCCGGAAGGATCGCCGCGCTCGAGGCGTCCCTGGCCGCGGCCCAGGTCGTCCAGACCAACCCGTCCGGACAGGCGCCTCCGCTCGGCGACCTTCCCGGCTGGCAGCAGGTCTTCCTCGACGACTTCTCGACCGACGTCGCCTCCTGGGGGACCTGCACCACCTACTCCGGCGGTCGCGACTGCCCGTCGCTTCCGGCCGAGTACCGCTCGCGCTGGTGGGCCTACCCGACCAGCTACAACGACACGCGCGAGAAGCTGTCCGGGGACGGCGGGGTCTACACCCCGGCCAACATCTCCTGCCACGACTCGATGCTCCACATGACCCTGCGCCGGGTCAACGGGACGGGCCAGTCGTGCGCGCCGATCCCCAAGCTGCCGAACGGCGACCAGACCTACGGCCGCTACGCGGTGCGCTTCCGCGCCGAGACCTCGGCCTACTTCAAGGTCGCCTGGCTGCTGTGGCGCGAGCAGCAGAACTGGGGCGAGATCGACTTCCCCGAGGCCGACCTCGACGGCACGATCAGCGCCTTCAACCACCACAGCGGCGGCGGCCAGTCCGGCTACTCGACCACCGTGCCGATGTCGGGCGACTGGCACACCGCGGTCATCGAGTGGACGCCGGGCCTGGTGCGCTTCCTGCTCGACGACGTCGAGATCGGCCGCGACACCGGGAGCAACGTGCCCTCGGGCGCGATGAGCTGGGTGCTCCAGTCCGAGACCAAGCTGTCGGGGTCGCTCCCCGCCGACGTGCCCGACACCTCCATCTTCATCGACTGGGTCGCCGTCTGGAGCTACGCCCCGTGAGCCGCTCGTTCACCAGCTCGGGGCAGGTCAACTGCGGCAGCGTCACGCTCGCCAGCACCGTCTCGATGGGCTGCTGGTGCCGCGCTCCGGGCACCGGCAATAACGTCATCATCGACGTCTCCAACCAGTCGTCGCTCTACTTCTCCAGCACGACGCTCGTCGTCGAGATGAAGAGCCGCACCTGGAACTGGGACGCGGCGACCCACGGTCTGACGCTCACCAACTGGAACCACATCTTCATCACCTACGACGCCTCGAGCCCGGCGACTGCCCCGGTCCTCTACACCAACGGATCGGTCGCCTCCGCCCCGTCCAGCAGCTCGGGCACCGGAACGGTCTCGTTCGCCTCGGCCACCCTGCGCCTGGGCAACTTCGGCTCCGGCTCCAGCCCGTTCGGCGGCGACCTGGCGTGGATCGGCGTCCACAACGTCATCCTCGCGGCCGGCGAGGTCCCGATCGCCCAGCACCGCGGTTATGCGCCTCGGGGTGTCCAGCGCCTCTACCCGCTCTGGGGCGACGCGACCGAGCCGGACCTGTCGGGCAACGTCGCCAACGGCACCGTCACCAGCTCGACCACCGCCACCGACCCGCCCGTCGTCCCGCTCTGGGTCCCGACAGACGCCGAGTGGGTTCCGAGGGTCGCCGCCTCTTCTCCCCCGGCATCGGCCACCACGCGCAGGCGCCGGACGCTGATGGGGGCGGGACGATGAGTACGATGCTCCCGCTGCTGGTGCAGCAGCAGCACGGCGGGGTGATCGCCAGCGGGACGCCGAGCCAGTACGCCACCTACTCGGTGCAGGTGGACTGGGACAACGACGACGACTACACCGACACCTACGACCAGCTCGTCGGCATGTCCGGCTACGGGGTGAAGTCGGTCCGCATCCGCCGCGGCCGCGACGACGAGCTCTCCCAGATGGTCGCCGGCGAGGCGACGATCGTCCTGCACGACCCCGACGGGCGCTTCAACCCCTCCAACGCCTCGAGCCCGCTCGACGGCCTGATCCTGCCGATGCGGAAGGTCTACATCACCGCCTCCAACGACGGCGGCGCGACGACCTACCCGCTCTTCGGCGGCTTCATCCGCTCGGTCGAGCACAACCCCGAGCGGGGCGTGCAGGAGACGACGATCAACTGCATCGACCAGTTCGCCCGCTTCTCGCGCAAGCTGGCCTACGCCGACGTCAGCGGCTTCGGCAACTACACCACCGGCGAGGCGATCTTCTACTTCGTCAACCTGGACAACGCCACCGGGGACACCTCGGAGGTCTCGCTGCTGGGCGACGACCTGGCCAACGTCAGCAACCGGCTGCTCTATGCGACCGGCGAGCGGTCGATCCTGGACGAGATCCAGCGCTTCCTGGAGCTGGAGCGCGGGACCTTCTGGATGAACTCGGCGGGCAACCCGCACTACGAGACCCGCTACGCCAAGGGCGCCCGCTCGTCCTCGGCCACCTTCACCGACGTCATGGTCGGGGCGCGGCCGGGGATCGACCTGGACGCGATCGGCAACTACGCCCAGGTCACCAAGACCGGCAACACCGCCCAGGAGGCCTCGGACGCCACCTCGATCGCCGCCTACGGCCGGTCGGACATCACCCCGATCGACTCAGAGCTGCTGATCGACGACTCCCAGGCGGCGGCGCTGGCCTCCTACCTGGTCGCCACGCGCAAGGACCCGCGGCCGCCGATCTACGGCCTCGACCTGATGAACCGCGACGCCGACACGATGACCCAGATCCTGACGCGCGAGCTGCAGGACCGGATCACGATCGTGGACACCCGCGGCGGCACCTCGGGCGACTACCACATCGAGTCGATCACGCACGACATCAGCGACGGCGGCAAGTTCCACCGCTGCACCTGGGGCTGCTCGCTGCGCCAGGCCGAGGCGTTCGTCGTGGGCGTCTCGACCGTCGGCGGCACGGACGTCCTCTCCTACTAGCCGGGGGC
>Ga0075472_10000157_pt1 | contig 27185 bp, 28 predicted proteins | sample DEB19_08_DNA_3_FD_77014 | JGI IMG/M metagenome (GOLD analysis project Ga0075472, IMG submission 77014) | Aqueous microbial communities from the Delaware River and Bay under freshwater to marine salinity gradient to study organic matter... | ecosystem: Environmental > Aquatic > Marine > Coastal ...
CAACCTGAGAGATACGCAGTTCACCCGTGCTGAAGGTGTACTCAAACTTACCGTGGTACGAAGCGTTGTTGCCCAACGTCATCGTGCCGTTGGTGGCCGTGCTATCCGAAACCGTAAGGCGTGCAAGTGGCGAACTCGTCCCAATGCCCACGTTGCCGGTCGGCATGAGCACATCGCCGTTTGAATGATTAAACCGCATGACCTCCGCTGACGGATTTGCGCCACCAGTTGAGGTCAGGAATGATGTGCTATCTGCGGTGGCGTAATTGGAAAATATCGACATCCGAGCGCCGCCATTTGCTCGGAGGTTGATGCCGGGGTTAATGCCACCAGCAATGATCGTCGCGTCAGATGTGTTCGTGTAGGTGTTAACTGCGTGAACCTTACCCGCGGGCGAACTCGTCCCAATGCCCAACCCGGTAGAGGTCAGGCGCATGGCTTCGACGTTGTTGGTTATAAAGATGGCACTTCCATTGGGCTGATTTGCGAGATACAAATCAGTGCCGTCTTGCCAGATATAGCCCCTTCTGACGCCACCGTTACCGAACGAAATAATCGCGCCAATAGATGATCCGTTAATCGTCAGATCGGTTCTGCCCGATGCTGCCGACAGCGCAGCAGCGCCAACCCCCAAATTCGTCCCATCAAACGTCAGCGCACTCCCCGTGGTCAGGACTTTGGAGCCGTTGAGGTAGGCCACTCCGTTGGCGGTGCCTGAGGTCAGCACCGGGTTGGTGTACAGGTTGATGTTGCCCGAGCCCTTGGCTGCCAGCGTCAGGTCCACGTTGGCATCAGAACCCTGAGCGTCAATCGTCACGCCGGTGCCCGTGACGCCACCGTACACGCGCACGTAGTTGACCGCAGCGGCCGTGGAGCTCACGCGCAGCGATTCAGAACCAGTGGACGCGCCCAGCTTGGTCAGGCCCGTGGACGTCAGCACCGTCAGGTTGGCTGCAGTCGATGCGTTCAGCGTCGTGAATGAGCCGGCCACCGCAGTCGTTTGGCCGATGGTGACGTTGTTGATCGCGCCGGTGATCTTGCTGCCGGCCAGGCCAGTGATCCAGCTCGGGTCGCTGTAGGACCCGGTGGTGTAGACACCGTTGGTGACGGTGCCCGCGTTGCCCGTGACGTTTATGCCCCAGGTGCCTGACGCCCCCGTGCCGGTGGGCGACGGGATGTCGGTGCCGATGGCTAGGCCCAAGTTCGTGCGCGCGCCCGAGGCCGTCGTGGCGCCGGTGCCACCGTTGGCCACCACCAGGGTGCCGGCCATCGTCAGCGTGCCGCTGCTGGTGATCGGGCCGCCGGTGAACGACAGACCCGTCGTGCCGCCCGATGCATCGACCGACGTCACCGTGCCCACGCTGGGCTCGGTCGCCCACTCGACATCAGTGCCGCCTGCGTTGAGCCGCAGGAATTTCAGCGCGTTGCCCGTGTAAGACGGCAGCAAGTTGACGCGAGCATTCGCGGCGGTGCTGGCACCCGTGCCACCGTTGGCCACGGCCACGATGCCGGTCACGTTGGTGGCGTTGCCAATCACTCCCCCAGTTGCTGTAATCGCACCAGTCACGGCAAGCGTGCCGCCGATAGTGACGTTGCCCTGCGCCGTGAACGTGCGCCCGGTGGGCACCAGGATGCCGTTGGCGGTGTACTGCAGTACTGCCGTGCCCTGCACGACGCCCCACATCTCTCCCGTGCCCAGCCGGTAGAAGCCGGTGCTGGGCTCGTTGAGCCAGGCGATACCCGGCGCACCCAGCGTGCCGTCCGCAAGCCGGAACGGCGCCAACATGCCACCCTCGCCGGTGCGCGACAGCGAGTTGGTGATTTCGTTGCCGACGTCTTCCAGCGTCGTGTTGGCCCAGCTCGCCTCGATCAGCGAGCCGGCCTCGACCGGGTTGCCGCTGGGCAGCGTGTAGTTTCCTGATGCGTTGCGGGGCATGTTGTTCGCTCCTTCAGTTTCCCTGGGTCATCCCATACGCGCGCAGCGCCGGGACCAAGTATTCGTTGCCGTACCGGCGCACGGCCGCCTGGCCGGGCAGCGCACCCTGCAGGAAGCGCTGGCCCGTCTGGGTGCCCAGCAGCGCCGTGGCGCCCATGTCCATGCCGACCATCGGCAGGCCAAAGCCGAGCACCGGCAGCAGCTTCTCTGCGGTGCCGGGGCCCGTCTCAGGCAGCCGGCTGCCGAGCACCTGCTCAGCACGCAGCACGTCGGCCTGGTTCAGCGCATTGCCGCGCGCAAATGCCGACTTGCCTGGCGAGCGGTCGTTGGCCTTGACGGCCGACAGCATCTGGCGCGGCGTGGTCACACCCTGCGTCTGCGCGCCCAGCGAGCCGGTGGCGCGCTGGAGTTGCATGAATGTCGCGTAGGCTTTGTTGATCGCTGCAGCCTCGCTGGCCACTTCGGGCGGCAGGCCGCGCGTGCGCAGCCCCTCGATGGCGCCCTTGAGCTCCTTGAACGCCTCGGCGGCCTCGGCATCACCGCGCCGATAGGCCGACGTGATGCGCGTCTCCAGCGAGTCGATGGCCTGCTTGACCGACTCGGGGCGCGTGGCCGCGTGGCCGAGCTCGGTCGTCTCGGTGACCGGGGTCTTGATGCGCGAGCTGATGGGGCCCGAGCCGACCGTCTGGCCGCCGCTGCGCTTGACCACCGACTCGGTGCCGCTGCGCAGGATGTCGTCGGCCTGCTTGGCCGCAGCCTGGATGTCACCGGCGATGCGCGGGAAGTAGGCCTCGGCGTTCTTCAGGACGCTGGCAACCTCCTGCCCGTACACGTCATCCACCGGGATGCCGCGACCCTTGTAGAGCGCGTCGTAGGCTGCGTCAAATCGGGTGCGCAGCGTGTTGAGCGCGTCGCTGCCGATGTCCTGCACCGGCTTCGTCTCCCAGCGCAGCACGTTGCCTGCGTCGTCCAACACGGGGCTGGGCGGCGTGGCCTTCGCGGCCATGTTGCGATTGAACCCTTCGATGGCCTCGCGCTCCTGGCCGCGAATGATGTTGCCCGCCACAGGTAGTGCCCGCGCGCGCTCAGCAGCATCACGTAGCACCTTGTTCTCGGAGGCCTTCCACATCGGGACATACATGCCTTGATCCATCATGGCGCGAGCTTCGGGCGTCACGCCGCCGGCAGCCACGCCGCCCAGGGTCTTGGTGAGCACGCGCCCGGCCACCTCGCCAGCACCGGCGCCCAGGCCGCCACCGACAGCGGCCGCGCCACGATTGTCTGGAGTGAGGGCGGCCGACGTGGCAGCGCCGGCCGCGATGTTGGTGGGAAGGCTGCCACCTGCAAACCGCAGCGCTTGAGGAAGGAAACGTGCGCCAGCCTGCAGCGCCTGCGCACCGCGAATGGCAGGGGCTGCCGTCAGCGCGATCTCGCCGCTGACGTTGCCCACCGTGCCTGCGGTGCCCGCTTCATCTTTGAATGCGCGGCCCTGCTCGATCATCGCCTTGTCTTCGGGGCTCAGATCAGTGAACAGGCCCTTGAGGCCCATCGCGGCCTGGTCGAGTGCGACCTTGGCGCCGCCCAGGCCACGCATGAACGCGCCCATCTGGCCGACGTCCTGGCCGGCGTAGGCATTAGCCATCGCCCTGCGCTTTTCCTTGCGGATCTCGCCTAGGTCTTGTGACGCAACCTTGCGCTCCAGCTCTTCCAGCCGGCGCAGCTCCTCAAGCTCAGCGCGTGGGTCCATCATCCACCTCGATGCTTCTTGCGCAATTGCTCCAGCTCGGCCTGCTCAGCGGGCGTCAACCCACCGGCCGCGCTGGGGGGATTGTTGCTCACCCCAGTACGCTGCCCTGCAGCCTTGTTGGCCGCACCGCCCAGCGCTGCTGCGTTGGCGCGGGCGTAGTCGCGCGCGGCGCGCAGCTTGCCGATCACCACCTCGGGAGGATCTTCGGGGCTGGGGATGAACGTGGCGGCGCGCGCAGCTTCACCGATGGACTGCGCGGCACCGTAGATGTCGCTGATCTCCATCGCGGCCTGGCGCAGCACGTCGGCGCGCAGCTTCAGCGTGTCCTCGTTCAACAGCACGGAACCCACGCGGCCCTGCATCATCGACGGCAGCTTCGACACCGCCGCAGCCGTCATACCGAACGCTTCGGGGTTGCGGTCAATCTTCTCGATGAGCGCGTCCGACGAATCTGCCTTCGCGCCAAACACCCGCGCGGCCTCGACGTTCTTCTCAAATGTCGCCTTCGGGATCATCGGCCCCATGTGTGGCGTGTAGGTCGGCTGGCCGTTGGGGTCCAGGCCGATCAGGTACGACATGCCCGTTTTGCTGTTGATGACCACCTGCTGGCCCTCGGGCGTGAATCCCGACGGCGCAAAGCTGCCAGGCTCGCCCTTGTTGGCCGCCATGTCGCGGCGCAGGTCGAACATGTCTTTGCGCAGTTGATAGTCACGATCACTTTGCGCCAGTCGATCCTGGCGCGTCTGGTCGTAGCGGTCCTGCGCCTCGATCTGGCGCTCCAGGCCCGCAGCCTGGCGCTCCAGCGCGGCGCGGCGCGTGTCGCGTGCGGCGAACGGGTCTTTGATGTACTGGCCGTCGGGCGTGAGCATGCCCTGCCCGATGCGCATCGGCTCGCTGGCGGCCGTGGCGCGCTTGAGGTACTGGGCCTGCACCGGCTGGAAATTCTCGCCCGCATACTGCGCCGCCAAGGCATTGAGCATGGCCGCCTGGCTGGCCTCGCCCTGCTGCTTGGCAAACGCCTGCAGCGCAGACGTGTCCACCTCGTTGGTGTCCATGCCGCTCAGCTCTTCGTAGACCTTGCCCAACCGCGAGCGCATGCTCATCGGCAGCGCCTGGCCCGGCTGCACCGTGTTGGTCAGCACACCCTGCGGTGACTGCAGGCCCCCGAGCGCCAGCGGCAGCAGGCGCCGCTTGCGCTGCTCGACGTCTTCGGAAAAGGTCAACGGGTCCATGACGACTCCTCAGTAGGCCGGGCCGTCGCCAGTGTCAGGCGGGCCATAGGCACCCGGCACTTGCATGCCGCCCATGCGCTGGCGACGCAGCCGCTCAAGGGCCTCGCGCTGCTGCGCGTTCATGCCCCGCATCGCCGCGTCCTGCGCCATCTGGCCCTGGCCGGCCATGTAGCCCTGGCCGAGCTGCGCGGCGTACTGCGTGATCGACGGCGGCACGTAGTGCTTGCCAACCATCTGCCCCTGCGGGGCGTTCATCGAGTTGCCGCGCAGGGCATCGATCATGGCCTGCTTGCGCTTGAGCTCTTCCTGCTCAGGGCGCATCGCGCCCATTTCCAGCAGGTAGTCGAACATCAGGTTATCGTTCATGGCTTACCTTCCGAATCCAAACAGACCAGCGGCCGCGTAGGGGTTGCCCAGCGCTGCCGAACCGAGGGAGAACAGGCCGCCCATCATGTTGGACGCACCGGCCTGCTGCGCGTTGTAGGCGCCCAGCGCGGCGTCGTAGCCCATCTGCGTGGCGCCCAGGATGTTGGGCGTCTCCGAGCGCTGCGCAGCCGCAAACGACGGCATGTTGGGCATCGTGACCTGCTGGCCACTCAGCAGCGCGTTCATCTCGTTGAGCGACATGCCACGGCGCTGCATCTGCTCCGCGATGGCCTGCTGGCGCAGCTGGTTCTGGAACGCGGCCGCCTGCTGGTTCATGCCGAACTGCTGCTGTGCGGCCTGGTTCATGGCCTGCATGCGCGCGATGTCCAGCGCCGAGGCCTGGCCCAGTGCCTGGTTGCGGAACTGCTGCGATGCCAGATCCTGCGAGAACTGCTGGCCCGCAGCACGATTCTGCAGGTCAGCCTGCCCCATGATCTGGTTGTAGAGCTGCTGCTGCGCCTGGTTGCCGAACTGACCAGCCGCAAGCTGCTGCCCGAACGCCTGCTGGATCGCCTGGTTGTTCAGGTTGGTGTTGGTCACGTCCTGCGAGAACGCCTGCGCACGCGCAGCGTTGGCCGCTTGCTGAGCGCCCATCAGCTGGTTGTAGGCTTGCGCGTTGGCGGCATTGCCGAACTGTCCAGCCTGCAGGCCTTGCGCGAATTGCTGGTTGCGCGCGTCATTGGCAGCCTGTTGAGCACCCAACGCTTGCGCGTAGGCCTGCTGCACCGCACTGTTGCCGAACTGCCCGGCGGCCAGGTTTTGGTTGAAGGCCTGCTGCTGTGCTTGGTTGTAGGCCTGCTTGGCGCCCATCTGCTGGTTGAATGCCTGCGCGGCGGCCGCGTTCTGGAACTGATTGGCGCTCAGACCTTGCTGGAATGCTTGGTTTGCCGCCTGGTTGGCGAACTGGCCGCCGGTGACGTCCTCGTTGAACGCCTGCTGGCGCGCACCCATGCCCATGTTGAACAGGCGCATGGCCTCGTTGCCGGCCGTGTCCAGCGCGTTGAAGCGCTCGGCAGCCTGGCGCTGATTGAGCTCGTCCAGCGCCCGCTTGTAGCCCTCGGAGCCCACGCGGAAACCTTGGTTGGCCAGCTGCGTCTCCAGCTGCGCCTGCTGGCGCTCATGGAGCGGCTGCATGCGAGCCATCAGCGTGTTGGCCACGGTGTCGCGGTAGCTGCCGTCGAACTGCGGCAGCGCCGGGTTGTCGGCGGTGGCCAGGCCGCGCTGCAATTGCTCGGTGCCAGTGTTGCGCGCGAGCTGGTAATTGTTGGACTTGAAGTCGGTTATCAACGGCGTGGTGCCCACGCCCGTGGTCAGGGCCGACGTCATCGGGTTGAAGTTGGCGTCGAGCTGGGTCTGCGGAACCGCGCCCTGGACACCGTTAGCCAAGGCAGAAAATTCGGTTTGAACCGGCTGATTCTGAGCGCCGAAATCCAGCCCCGAGGTCAGGGTGGAAACGCCCATCTGCGGGCCACCAAAACCGAACGCGCCGGTGACCTGGTTAGAGCGCGACGGCACATTGGTTTCCAGCCCCCGCGTGTAGTCGGACGTGGAGCCCTGCAGCGACAGCGGGCCGCCGCCGGTGGCCATCTGCGGCAGGTTCTGATAGTCGAACGGCTGCCCGTATTCATTGGCCACGCGACCCATGAACCCGCTGGCCAGCTGCGAGCGCGAATTTTGCAATCCGACCTGCGCATCAAGCGCAGACTGAAGGCCAGGCGCCAGCGTGTTGTTCTGCGTCCAGGACGTGACCGTCTGCCCGGTTGCCGGGTCAGTGGTGGCCGACGTGTTCCACGACTGCGAACCGAACGGCGTGTTGATCGTCGGCCGGTTGGCGAAGTTTTGGATGTTGGTCAGCTCTTTGCTGGCCTCGGCCTGCGCTTCTGCGGCGGCGACGTAGTTAGGTGGGGGTGGTGCTGATCCTTTGCCGCCCATGAGCGTTCTCCTTGATCCAGCGGCACTCGTCGTGCCTCATTTCGAACATCACACAATCGACCGTCTCAGCGATCCTGCGGAATCCCAGCTTCTCGTTTATGCGTAAGGCCTCGTCCAAGTGCTTGGGCGTAAGGCCATACACAGCTTCCATGCCGCATTTTACGAACGGGTATTCGAACGCTGCGCGCCACAATTGCCGCGTCAGCGAGTGCGAACTGTCGAACGCGACGTGCATCCAGCAGGCACTGTGAGTCCATGCGTTGAACCCGACAGCGCAGGCAATCGTGCCGTCGTCGCGCATGGCCGCGATGGTGCGCAGGTCAGAGCTCCACGGCAACCGCGTGTGGCGTGTCATCCACTGCCAGATGACAGGCGCCTGGCCGGGTTGATCGGTGACCAGTTTCATCCACCCGACTCCGTCAACAGGCCGCCACTGCCGGCCTCGCGCCGCGCCAGCATGTCCTGGTACTCAGGCGATGACATGAACGCATCGCGCACCATGTCGGGCGTGTAGCCCAGGTCGTTCATGGCCATGAGCCAGAAGTCAAAACCCTCCTCATCAGGCTGGCGGTCAAACACCTCCTGATACAGGTTGGTGAGCGCGGCCGCGTTGTCGGCCCTGACTGGCAGGTCAGGGATCTGGTCAATCGTCGGCAGATCAACGACATCAGGCAGCAGGTCGATGGGGTCATCAATGAACGGCAGTTCATCTGGCACCGATGGGACATCGGGCAGCACAACCTCGTCGACCGGCGGCACTTCCGGCACCTCGGGAACCTCGGGCAGGTCGACATCTTCCGGCAGCAAGTCGATGGTGTCGTCAATGGCCGGAAGCTCTTCAGGCACCACAGGCACGTCGGGCAGCACCGGCGCGTCAGTCTCTGGCAGAACGGGCGGCAGGTCAGGCACCGGCAGCACCTCGGGGAGATCAACCTCCTCGGGCAGCAGCGGGATCTCTTCCACCGGCAGATCGGGCAACGGCTCGGGCATCGACGGCACAGGCTCAGGCAGCGACGGCACGATGACCTCGTCACCGCGCACCAGGCTCTCCCCGCCTTCACCCCAGCCGCTGGCGTCCTTCTTGGGAGGCTTGACGTCCACAATCACCGTGTCGGGGATCGGCGTTAGGCCCTCGGGCTTATCGTCAGACGGCGACAGCTCAGGGACATCAGGAATTGGGAGCACCTCGGGCAAGTCGACATCGGTCGGCAGCGGATCGATGGGGTCGTCCTCCAGTGGAGGCAGCTCATCTGGCGCATCAGGCAGGTCAGGCAGCACCGTCGGCTCGACCTCGACGAACTCAATCGGATCAGCAACACCCGACGGGCCACCACCGACGCCAGTCGATGGGCCCGTTGCCTTGGGCCTGGCGCCGCCGGGCACACCGGCCGGCATCCTCAACACCTGCGGGTTGAACAGCAGGCCCGACAGATCCATCGGCATCAGACCGACCGGGTTGTTGCCACGGTTGGCCATCAGGCCGATGTCATTGCTCAGCGACTGCGGGGCCCCGCGCAGGGATGCGATCAGCGCGCTGGCGTATTCAGGCGCGGCCATCACATCACTCCACCGAGCTCGGTCATGATGTGCGAGCTTGTGAACACGGTGCCAGGCAGGCCACGCACCTTCATGCGCAGCGCAGCGTAGTAACCCAGGCCAGTGGTGCCCACCCACGCCTGGTAGGTGTTGGCATCACCCACCCAGCGCGCCACGTTCCACACCGCTTCATCCCAGCGCGCATCGGGCGTGCTGGTGTACGACGGCGAGCCGGCCACGTTGGAAAACGAATACTGGGTGTTGATCCGCACCTTGACGCTCGGCGCACTCGGCGCGATGAAGATCGGCCGCGCCATGCTGAGCTTCTTGAGGTTGGCCGGCGTGTCGAACGCCTGGAACGCGGTCTGGATGTCGCCCTGGATGGTGTCGCCGGGATCACCCTCGACCGTGGCGTCGTCGGTGTCACCATAGAACGCCAGGCCTGTGCGGCCGTCGAACGTGCCAAAGTAGACCTGGCCGCCCAGCATCGTCGTGCAGCGCATCGGGATGCCGGTGAACGTACACCAAGAGCCTGTGACCACGTTCATGGCGAACTGCGTGTACACGCCCGCGCGGGGCGGCGGCTTGATGACCAGGATCTCCGACGACGGGACCGGAAACACGGCCCAATACTTCTCGTCGAGCAGCTCGGTCACAGCGCGCAACAGCGCCGGCTGGATCTTCGATGCCGGGCTCACCTGCACGTCGGTGAACTGCCCCGACACTAGCTTGCTCATCGGCACCAGGCCGGCCGAGCTGACAATCATCACATCGCCGCCGAAATTGGTGTAGTAGGTGCCGTGGCGCGGGACCGGGCCCACGTACCAGACACCCTTGAGCCCAAACGTGGCGGTGCTGGTCGGGTCAGTGCCCTGCCACACGCCAATGTCGCCCTCGGTGCCCACGACGATCAGGTAGTCGTCGATGCTGAGCCCGGCGTCCATCGTCCAGTTGATGAGCGCCGACACGCTGCCACCGTTGCGCAGCACCGAACCCATCGGGAACGCCGTGGCCGTGCCGGTCACCGCGTTGACGGTGTTGAGGTAGTAGACGTTGGTGTCGTTCTCGCACGTGAACCACACGCGCTGCTTCCACACGGCCACCGTGCGCGGGTGGGCCGGCAGGCCGGTGACGGTGCGCTGCACCCAGCCGTTGGTGCTGTCGTAGGTCCAGTACCCGGCACCAGGCGAGACGGCCAGCAGAAACGTGTCGCCGGTGGTGGCGAACATCGTGGTGTTCCACTCACCATCCGTGCTGCCGGTGCCGGCCTCAATGACGCTGGGAGGGTCGGTCGTGACGTCGTAGACGTCCTCCCCGGCCGCCGCAAACACCTTGTCGTCCTCGCCGCTCTGCGATTTGAACGCGAAGATTGAGTCGATGGGCAGGCTGATGGTGTCGGTGTTGACCTGCCAGCCCTTGCGCAGCTCCACGCCCTGCTGGCGCGGGATGAAGTTGTTGAGGATCAGCGCGTCGCGCGGATCCATCGCGCTGATGGGGTCGCGGTAGTTCAGGCCGCCCACCGGCGCGGGCATGTTGAAGACCTGCGCGACCCTAGCGGCGGCGACCCTTCGCGGGGTCTTGAAGGGGGCGAGCGGCACCAGCGGCATCGTCAGACCCCATACCCAGTGTCGGGCGTGTTGGTCAGCGGCTGGATGTACGGGAAGCGGAAGTCACGCGCCATCGACAGCACCGGCGCACCCTTCTCGCGCTCCTTGCGGTTGTCGAACGCGAGCTGGAAGTCACGCATGGCCGAGCTGCTATCCAGGCCCTTCATCTCCAACCACCGCACCCGCGTGTACTGCGTCATCACCGTCGGATCGAGCAGGATGATGTCGCCGTTCTTGTTGGCGCGGTTCTTATACAGGTCGGGGTTGTCCTGGTCCCGCACCCAGGCGTTGGACTGGTAGAAAAAGTTGAAGACCTGCGTCGTGCTCGGCGGCGCCAGGATGTACAGACGGTTGTCGCGCACCTGCCAGTAGAACGACAGCGTGGGCAACGTCGGCCGGATCAGCAGCTGCTGCCACATCTGCGGCGACACAGGGCCCAGCGCCGGAAACCGATTGGTCTGGTTCCACTGCGTCTGGTCGATCCAGTCGTAGAAGTCCTCTGGCAGCGCGAACGACTTCTCGGTCTGGCCCGACGTGTCGGCCGTGATGTTGATCTGCGTGCTCTTGGTCAGCTCCTGCCAGTCGTACATCGACAGCAGGTCGGCGCCGGCCATGTTGACGGCCTGCACCATCTGCAGCACTGCCGGATCATCACTGCCGGCCGGATCGGCCGGGACGGGGTAGCCCACCATCGCCGCCACGTTCTGCACGATGGCAGACAGTGACGACTCGTCGATGATCTGATAGCTGGGCATCCCGTCCCCCGTTGATTACGCCTCGGCGCTTTCTTCCGTCTTGCGCTTGCTGCCCACCTTGGACATCAGCGCGGCCATCTGCTGCTTGAGCGTTTCGATCTCAGCGTCACGCTGGGCGAGCTCCTGATTCATGCGCTCGATGGGCGCGTTGCCCGCGGCCACCTCGAGGAACGCCTTGGCGCGCGCCTTGTCGGCCTGGAAGCCCATGAACTTCTGCCCCAGACTGTCGTTCGCTTCCGCGAGCTGCTCGACCGTGACGATCTTGAAGTAACGGTACTCCTCGATCTTGGCCGGCGTCATGGTCGGCAGCGACGTCAGCGGCGTGCCGACGACGGCCTCGGCCTGGCCGGACTTCCACTTGTTGTAGCGCTCCTGGAAGCGCTGAATGTCCTGCTCGGTCACCGGGCGCTCGACCACGCTGGACTTGTCGCCCGGCACGAAAATGCGCACGTAGTCGGTTTCCTCGTACACGGCGCGGCCAGCCTCGCGACTCTTGGCAGCGTGCAAGCGCGGCTTGCGCAGGAATTCGACGTACAGCTTGTTGTCGTGCGCGTAGCGCGACTCGTCAGGATTGGGCAGGTCGCCCATCTCAGAGAAATCAGTGGGGGTGGTGGGTTGCATGATGTTTTCTCTTTTGTGGTGGTGATTAGGCCGCGACGGCCCAGCAGTAGTCGCCCGTGACCATCGTGCGGCCAGAGCGATTGACCCAGCCCGTGGTCACTGCGGCGCCATTGGCGACGGTGCCCGAGGCTTGGACATAGCGAGTGCCCTTGGATGCGCCATACGACGCGCCAAGTGCGTAGACGGTGCCTGCGGTCGCGCCGCCGATGCGCTCGGCAACGAATGCCGATGCGGTGAGCGATTGCTCGGCCAAAGGCCCCGACATGTTCGCGCCCACACCGATGCCGGTGGAAAGGGCGCCCGTATCCTGACTTGCCGTGGCGTCGCAGATGGCGCCATCGGTTTGGTAGGTTGCTGCCATGATGGAATGCTCCTGTGAAAGTCAAAAAGCCCCTCGGGTGAGTCGCCCCGCCCGAGGGGAAGGGTGACCCACCACAGGCCCACCAAAACTTAGTTCTGGATACGGCCCTGGAACTGAGCGCCAGAGCTGGTGAGGTTGCCGGCCCAGGCCAGGATCTGCACTTCGGCGTCCTGGTTGATCGCGTAGCGACGGTTGGGCGACAACGGCACCATGTTGCGCTGAGCGTGCGGACGCCAGAACAGATACTTGGTGTTGAGGAAGAAGCCGGTGGACGCGGGGCAGTAGCCGCCGATACCACCGTCGAGCACCACGTCGGCGTCCATGAACTTCACGGTCGGGAAGCCCAGGTTGGCCGAGTTGGGATCGGTGAAGCGCTGGATGGCCTGCAGCGAACCCATGTAGTACGACCAGTAGACGGTGTCCAGCACGATCAGGTCGGGCCGGTCAGCGCCGCGCACGGTGTTGCCCCACAGGGTGTTCATCGCGGCCTGGATGGTGGTCGCGCTGGGGGTCACGCCTTGCACGCTGAAGTCGTACAGCTTGGAGCGCCAGAAGGTCCAGGTGGCGCGGTCGATGCCACCGTAGGTGCCGGTGGTGGGGTCAGAGGGAACAGCGGCGTTCAGGCCGGTGATCTCCTTGCCGCCCGAGCCGGTGCCGTCGGAGTACACCGACTGGGCCAGCTTGTTCATCATCGTGCTTTCGGCCACGTTCAGGCGGGCCTCCAGCAGGTCGATGAACTGCTCCTTGCCAGCGTTCTGCAGCATCTCCAGGCCAGAGATCACCACCGGGCAGGCGAGCTGCTTGATGTTGTACTCGGCGGCCGAGATGACGTCCTGAGCGGCCACCGGCAGCAGGTCGTAACCCGAGTAGAAGCCAGCGTTCGCGTTCTCAGCGAAGGACAGCTCCTGCAGGATCGTGTTGCCGCCGCTGATGGTCTTGACGTTGCCGCGCTGGTTCAGCTTGGCAAGCAGGGCGTTGTTCTTGGTGACGTTGTCCGCGATCTGACGCGAACGGGATTGGATAGTGGTGGCGACGATGTCGCTCACATTCGGAAATGCCATGATGAAAGCTCCACAGAAAATTGGATTTGCGGCTGAGCCGCGCCAGTTTTGTGTGGCCTACGCAGACCTTCTCAGTCCGGCTTCGTCGTAGGTGGGAGCCTGGCGGCTCTCCTATGAGCTCTCGGTGGCTGTCGGTGCTTTGGGCACACGGGCGAGAGGTTTGCACCTCTCACCATGTTGCGATTAGAACATCACCGCGCCGACAGAGCAATTGCCTGCTCAATGGCAGAGCGCACGCTGTCAGGCTGCCCCCCCGCTGGTGCAGCCAGGGCCGGCGCACCGGACACGCTCACTGCAGCCGCGCGGGCGCGCTGCGCTGCGCTGTTGCCCTGCTGAGCCTGGTTGGCCTTGGCGCGCTGCTGCAGCACCGAGCGCACGCGGGGGTTGGCCAGGCAGGCCTGCCGGTAAGCATCCTGCAGGCTGAGCTCGCGGCCACGCCGCTGGGCCACTTCCATCAGGTCGGCCATCTCCTCGCGCACGTCCTGGCCGAATTCAGCGCGCTCCAGAAAGCTCTCAACCTGCGTGCTCGCCTGGCTGGCCAGCTGCTGCTGCTGCATGGCCTGCGCCTGCTGGAACTGCGACATGAACTGCTGCACCGGCGCGAGCTGTTGCTGCACGGCCTGCTGAAGCTGCATCTGCTGCTGATCGACCTGGGGCACCTGGCCGGCCAGCGCCGCGTCAAGCTGCTCGATGAAACTCTGGCCGAACCGGCCGACGCCGAACTGCTTGACCATGCCGGCCACCAGCTGCGCGAGCTCGGGCCCGGTGCCCGTGCGCAGCTTGACGGCCGTGGCCATCAGGTTGTCGATGGCCTGGATCGGCGTGGCGTTCTCGGCGCGGATGTAGGCCTCGTAGGGCGCGAACGCGCGTGAGTAGGCCTCGGCCACCTTGCGGGCCTCGGACGTTTCCTGCAGTGTGCGCTGCACTTCCTGCTCGCGGCGCGCCACTTCGGCGCGCACGTCGGGCGGCAGCTTGCCCCAATGCTCGCGCACCTCGGGCCGCCAGGATGCCGGGGCCCGGTCCTGCTGCTGCTTGGGGCCCGACTTCGGTCCGGGTGTGATCTCCGTCACATTTTCGGCCTTGGCGAACTTGCCCTTCTCATCGCGCGGGCGGTCGGCCTTTTCGGCCAGCGCGTTCAGGTCAGCGTTCGCGCCTTCAGCCGGCGCATCGCCGGCCGGCATGTCCAGTGTGAGCTGGGGCTCTTCAGCCGCAACAGGTTGAGCCGGGGCCGATGAGGCTGCAGCTGGTGCCGCATCCGGTGCCGCCTCGGATGTCTCCATTGCCGACGCGATGGCATCGCGCAGGTTCTCTGTGGTGGGTTCGTTCATCGGTTTCTTTCTTGGAGTTTGTGGATGGCACGCTCGATGTCCTGGCGCCGGAACGTGCCACCTTGGGTGTACAAGCGCTCGCGCTCTTGCTTGGCCTTGGCCCAGGTTTCCTTGAAGTCGTCGGTCGTCGTCAACCCGGTGGCGCGCATGTAGTCGCGGTGCTTGGTGCGCGAGCTGATGTCGGTGCCGTCCGGTGCGCGCGCGCCGTCGTAGTTGCGGTCGCCCCACAGGGCGCCAGAGTCGGTGCGTAGCTCGGGCTGGTAATCGGGCGTCACCTCGATGAGCTCGCCCGTGACACGGTCCTGAATCCAGCGGCGTCGAGTCATTCCTCTTCGTCCTTCTTGCGCAGTGCGTTGATGAGTGCAGCCGCGCCACCAGCACCGGCTGCGGTCAGGGCCAGCGCGGCCGGGTCGGCGTAACCGTAGTACAGGCGGCGCCAGTCGGTGGGCGCAATCTTCACGTCCTTGCCCGACTGGTAGTACCCGGCATCTTTGTGCGCCTGCAGCGAGTCCTGCAGCTCCGACCACGACGACCTCGGCAGCTTGCGGTAGTCGGGGTGCGCAAACTCATGCGGCTCGACGCGGCCACGGTACGTGTCCCACAGGCGCCACTGCTCGGGGAACAGCGGCAGGTCAGGGTTGGGCCCACGCGACTCGTCCACGTACTGCACCACCTTCTTGTAGAAGGGGTTGAAGTCGCTCACCACCTTGGGCTCGTAGGCCAGCTTGTCGGGGCTCAGCGACTCGGGCAAGCCCGGCGTGAGCTCGCCGGTCTTGGCGCTGCGGTAGACCTTGTTGGGCGTCGTGCCGCCAATGATGCTGATGGCCGACTCTTCGACCTTGCGGCCCATCTTCGGATCCTGCGCGACGGCCGCGCGGATCGCGTCAGGGCCGGCGCCCCTCATGCCCGTCAAACCCGCCAGGCGCGAAGTGAACTCGGCGCCCACCTCAGGGTCGTCGAGCATGCGGTCGTAGTTCTTGCGGATCATCCACAGATCCACCGCGCTGGTGTTGCCCTTGTTCAGGTCCAGCCAGGGCGTGCCCAGCGAGGCCGTCTTTGACGACAGGCCCGGCACCTGGTTCATCACGCGGGTGGTCACGTCGCGCACCGTCTCGCTGCCCTGCGGCTGGAACATCTCCGGCTTCTTGCGGATCAGGTCGGCCATGATGGGCATGTTGCCCAGGTTGGCCGTGCCCAGCACGCCCATGCCGCCAGTGGTAGCCGCACCCACGCCGCCCTCCCTGGCCAACGCGCGGCCGATGCCTTCGCTGCCGGCGCGGTCGGCCAGCGCGTTGAGCTCGTCCTCGTTGCGCAGCCGGAAGCGCTGCGCCAGGAACTCGTTCTGCGTCAGCGGCGCGTTGGGCGATAGCAGCGCGAAGTTGAGTCGGTTGAAGGTATCGACCTTGTCGGGGTTGTCGATCTGGTACGTGCGCAAGAACTTCTGCATGAGCGCGTTGTGCGCCTCACGCGGCAGCGCCTCAGGGTCGAAGTTGTTGCCCTTGATGTAGAACAGGTCGGGGATCGTGAACTTGCCTTCCAGGCCGCCGGGGATCATCACCTCGCGGCGCGTGTTGAGGTCACTGATGCCCAGCGAGCGCGGCTCGGACAGGCTCATGTCCACGCCGTGCTGCTTGCCCCAGTCGATCCACTCCTGCGAGCTCATCTCCTCGGGCCGCTTAGGCAGCACGCGGGGCTCGGTGCGCAGCTCAGCGCGCGCGATCAGCGCGTCATCCACGGCCGACTTCGGGATGGCCTTGGCAGCCTTGAAACCGGGGTCACTCAGGAACGACCGTGCGATGTCCTCCTCGCCGGCTTCCTTCACAGGTGCCACAGCCTTGGAGCTGCGCTCGATGGCATCGCCTTCGGCCTTGGCGCGCACGGCCTCAATGGCGCGCTCCTTCTGCTGGCCCTTGAGTTCAGCAAAGGCCTTGGACTTGCGCATGCGCTCTTCGGCCACGTCAGCCTTGCGCAGCGCCGCCACGGTGGCCTCGGTGGCGTTGCCGACGGCCTTGCCCGCCTGGCGCGCCTTGTTGGCCGCCAACGGCAGACCACCGACCACCGGCAGCATGCCGGCAGCCGACAACGTCATTCCCAGGTAGTCGCGGTCGCGCCGGGCGCGCTCGTAGTCGCGTGCGGCCAGCGCCGTGCCCACCACCGGCAGCAACCCGTAGCCGACGTCCTGCGCGGTATCGACCAGGTCAGCGTCGGCCGGCGTGTCCAGGGACACGAACTTGCGTGCGCGGTTGCGAAGCGCGTCAATGTACGAACCGACGTCCATCCCTGAACCTCACTTGAGGAATTTGAGCTTGTACAGCGTGGACTCGTAGGTGCCCACGATCTCGTCGATCACGTTGTGCAGCGACGACAGCTTGCGCGGCACCATCTCGTCGCGGCAGTCGTCGATGTACTCCATCATTTCGCGCAGCACGGGCTCGATGTCGCCCTCGTACTCGTTGTCCAGCAGCGGCACCTCCAGCAGCTCACCGTAGCGGCCCTGGTACTGCTCCGCGAACTTGTCCGCGAGCTTGGTGATGCCCTCGTAAAACTCACCCAGCGCCACGTGTTTGGCATACGCACCCGGTCCCTTGGCCTTCAGGTGCGCCTTGTGCGCCAGGTCGCGCGCCAGGAACAGCAGACCCACGAATTCGCCAGCGTTCATCGCCATGATTCACCTCACTGCACGCCACCCATCGGGGGCAGCATGGGCGCCGCCGGGGGCAGCATGGGGTTGGGCTGCATCGTGGCCATCTGCACGGCCTTCATGCGGGCATCCATCTCGGTGTTCACGGCCTTGGCCTGGCGCTCCTTCGCGCCGGCCATCTTCTCGGCCACTTCAGCTTGCTGCAGCGGCGAGGGCTGCGGCGGCTGCACGCCACCCTGCGCCAGCTGGGCTATAGCCTGGTCGAGCACGCCCTCGATCTCCTGCGACACGCGGAACTTGGACACGCTCCACTGCAGCAAACGCAGAAGGTAGGGCCCGGCCTGCGGCACGCCCTGCACCATCGGCGCGACCTGCGAGATGAACGCCCCCAGGCCCTGCATAAACTGCACGGCCGCGTCGCGCTCGGCCGCCCAGTCAAGTGCGGCCATCGAGTCGGCCTCGACGTTGATGCGGTACTGCGCCACGTACTCGTCCTTGAGCAACGCGATGGCCGCCGGGGCCATCTGGGCGTCGGGGGTGCGGTCAATGTTGGAGCGCGCCACCATCGTCTGCGGCTGCCAGTGGCGCGAGATGATCTCGGCCTTGATGCGCAAGCCCTCGCTGATCCACTGCGCGATGTAGAACTGCATGAGCTGCACGCGCGTGCTGCCGAACTGCGCCTTGATCTGCTGCGCGGTGGCCGTCTCTGAGGCCTTGGAGCTGCCGCGCATGATGTCGGACACGCCCAGGATCTCGTAGATCTGCATCACCTTGTCCTGCCGGTACACGCGCAGGTTGTTGATGGCATTGACCACCTGGTCGATGGGCGCCCAGTCCACCTTGCCCTTGATGCCGCCGGCCTCGGCGAACATCGCCCAGTTGTCCACCGGGATCAGCTGGTTCTCGCTGCCCTGGTTGAACATGCGCTGGATGCCGTCAGCACCACGGTCGTACACGCCGACGATCTTGGCCGCGCGGGTCAGCCAGGTGATGCGGGTGTTGATCTCGTCGAGCTCGTTGAACTGGTCCTGCGCGAAGATGTAGTCGGCGCGCGGCATCAGGTTGGAGCTCGTCACGTTGGCCATCAGCGCACGCGGGCACGGGAAAAACCCGTCGAGCTGCAGCGGGTCGTCCTTGACGTCCAAGATGGTCGGTGCGCCCTCGGCGTACCAGTAGACCTTCTTGTGCTCCTTGCACCAGATTTCGAACACCTGCGCCTTGTTCCAGACGTCGTGCTGGGGCAGGTTGTTCTGGTCGGTGGGCTTGACCGACTGAATGGGCACGCTGTTGGCGATCTCCTCACCGAACCGCGCTTTGAGCTGATCCTTGGTCATGTAGACCCGTCGCGCCACCCACCGCACCTCGTTCCAGGTCCGCGCCGGCGACCAGAAGAAGTCCTGCCAATGGATGTAGTCCACCGGCGCGTCCTCTTCGACGATGCGCTCCTGCGTGTACGCGGGCACCAGCTCGTTGCCGAACTCATCGAGCACGGCCGGCACCTCCTCCTGCTCGATTTCGACCTCGTAGCGCAGCCAGATCTGGCCCATGCCCACCGTCAGCCAGTCCTCAATGCCCTGGCGCACCGCGTCATCCCACTGGGAGATGTTCTCTTCAAAGCCACGGTTGAGAATGCGCTGCAGGATGATGCCGGCCACGCGCGCCTGGTCGTCTTCGACGTCGAGGAATGAGCGCGACACGTCGGCCTTCGGCGGCCGCGCGTACAGCATCGACAGCATCACCTTCATCGTCGACCAGAACAGGTTGACGCGGGACTCGTCTTTGCCCCAGGTGTCGCGCTCGTCGAGGTAGCGCTTGATGATGCGCTCGCCGTGCTTGTGGAACTTCTCCAGCTCCTGCTGCGATGCCTTGATCTCAGTGCCCCAGCGCTGCTGCAGACCCGCCGGCGTGTCGGCAAAGTCTGAGCTGCTGGTGATCTTCTCTTGTTGCTCGATCATCCGATCCTCGCTGTCTGTTGCGGGCCGGTATCCCAGATGTCGTCAAGCGAAAACTGGTAGCTGGCACCCTTTTGGCCTGGTGACCTTGGTGCGATTCTAGGCTCGGAGTGTGTTTTTCCCACCGGCCTGGCCGCCAAAGCGAAGTACCGGAACGCATCCGCAGCGTGCGAGTGCTGGTCGTGCTTGGGCTTGTTGCGGAATGTCTGCGTCTTCTCGTCCCACTCCCGCATGTACGCGCGCAGGTGGTCGATCCCGTCGTAGCAGACCTCCTCATCAAAGAAACACTTGGGCAGCACCAGGCGCGCAGCCTCAATCCCGTCCTGCAGCGACATCTCCGGCACGATCTGCGGCCGGATCCCGTTGGCCAGGAACTGTTCGATGATCGACTTGCCCGTCTGCAGCGACTTCGCACGCGCGTCGTGCGGCAGGTACACCGTTCCCACCTTGTACGGCCGCGACTTCACCCAGTCGATGTAGTGCCCGATGGCCTGGTTGTCGTCTTCCATGAACTCGACGACGCGATACCCGTCGGGCGTCTCCTGCCAGCCCCACCAGCTGCAGCTGTCGGTGTAGCCCAGGTCGGCCGCCAGGTGCACCGGGAAGTCAGGGTCTAGCTTGTGCGCGGCGATGCGGCCCTGCTCATAGGCGTCACCTATCGCCCTGGCGTAGTACGCCCCAGGGATCGCCGCTTCAAAGCTGCACTCGTACTCGACCAGGTACGAGTCCTCGGTCATCTGCGCCTTCGCGGCCGAGAGCTCCTCGTCGTCCAGGATGCGGGTCTTGGACGCGGGCAGCTCCAGCAGAACGTGCGTCTTCGGGTTTAGCCGCGCCTCTTCCTTCAGGTTCCAGAACAGGTTCTTGCCCTTGGGCGTGCCGGCCCAGATGCACCAGCCCTTGCGGTCGGAGAGCGCCGGCCGGATCACCTTGTACCAAGCGTCCGGCCGCATGTCCCCCACCTCGTCCATCACCACGCCGTCGAAGTACATGCCGCGCAGCGCGTCAGGGTTGTCGGCGCCAGCCACATAGATCCGGCTCTCACCACCCCAGCCGTTGCGCATGTCGATCCGCAGCTCCGACTCATTCGGCGGCTTGGTCTGCAGCGGCTTCGTGAGCTCCTTGAGGTACGTCCACGCCACCCGCTTGGCCTGCTCCCGGTACGGCGCCAGGTACGCGAACTGCGGATTGGGGTGCTGCGTCTCCAACGCGCCGATCACCAGGTCAGCGCACATCGCCACCGTCTTGCCAGCGCGTCGGTGCGCCACCACACACGCCCACCGCCGCTGCCGGTTGTGCAGCGGCAGGAACACGTCGCGCGGCTGGTAGGCGTTGATGTCCATCAGCGCACGAAACGGCCGCACCGCACGCAGCGCGCACGCCAGTTGCGCACGGTTTCACGTGGGGCTCTTTTGTGGATGCGCAGGGCGCATAGGAGTTTGTGCAAAAAACTCATAAGGCCATTTTTGAAATGCTGGAGATGGGGGAGGGGGCCCCTGCGTCAGCCACCCCCCGCCCCCGGCTCGACGGGGGGGTGGGGGGTCGCGCGCGCCTGCCCCCCGGCCCCCTGCGCCGCCCGGCTGGAGCCCGGCTCGGCCTGGTCACTCGCATCAATAATCCGCTGCTCAAGGGCTGGAACGTCAGTTACATCAAGCACTTGCGCGTTCTGCCCATGAATTTGTGCCACCGATGCGACGCCGCGCTGCGCCAACCAGGGCATGCTGATGGTGATGCCGCCGTTGACGTTGTGCGCCACCTGCAGCGGTAGCGCCTTGGCGACCAGGCCGGCGAAGATCTGGCGGTCCTGCACGCCGCCCTGCGCGCGCTCGATCAGCCAGCCGGCCAGGCCCTTCGGGTGGCAGTCGCGCGCGGCCATCTCGACGGCCTCGCGGATCGTGCGCGTCACCTTGTTGGGCGTGCCCTTCTGCCGGCCGAGCGGCAGCGGCGCCCCGCTCAGGGGCGATCGAGGCCTCTCCTTCTGCTCTCGATCTTTGGGAGATTCGCAATGTTGCGTTTCCTGCATGCCGGTGATGCTACCCCAACAGCGAACCCAAACCGCGTGCGCCTGCCCCCCACACCCCTATACAGGGCAGACGCAGGCGCACCCCCAAACGCCCCTTCGCGCAGGGGAAAGCCCCCCGCCTGGGGGCGGCGGGGGCTTCACTTTCCCCCTCCTGCGCTTGCAGTGCGCTCGCATGGCGATCGCATAGCAGGCGCACGGCAGGCGCACCCATCACTCATCCCCTTCCGAGCCGCTGCCACGCCACATGGCAGGCGCCCCTGAGCCCTGCGCTGCGCGCAGCTTGCCCACGTCGGTGAGCTGCAGCCGCTTGAAGTTCTTGCGGTCGTGCTTGTACTCAACCTCCTCCAGTAGCCCGTCGCGCTGCATCTGGAACAGCAGGCTGAAGAACTCGCTGCGCTCGACGCGGGGGAACTCGGCCTCACTCTTGAGCACGCGGTAGGCGTTGTTGTTGGCCGATGCGTTCATGCTCAGCCGCTGCCCGGCGCGCTCGGCGCTGACCAGCAGTCGAAGAATCGCAGCGCGATTGGTATTCCGCACCAGCGCGGCCGCAGCAGAAGCGCCTGGCGTGGTGCCAAAGCGCCGGAACACCTTGGCCTCGATGTCGAACTCCAGGCGCACTTCATCCTGCAGCGGGCCCAGGTTGCACTTCTCATGGCGCAGGCTGATGACGCGCTCGCCGTCGCGGGTCATGGCCCAGCGGCTGCGCGCTGAGTTGTTCCAGGCCGTGGACCCGCTGAAGGTGGTGTTGGTGTCCTGGCCGGCGCCCATGCGCACTGAGGCCTTGTCGACGTGCGCCAGCAGCAGGACAGCTGCACCCGTGCCGTGGGCGATGGCATTGAGGCACCGCATGAACCCGCGCACCTCGGCGCGGTCGTTCTCGTTGGCCGCGAACACGTCTGATGCGTTGTCGATGATGACGACCTGGGCGCGGTGGCGCACGGCCGCGTCGGCCAGCCACTGCATCTTGTCGGTCGCGCCGCCCGCGCGCCAGAGCACGCAGTCCTGGTCGGTCATGTCGTAGACGGCCAGGCGATCCTTGAGCTCCAGCATGCCAACCTTGAGATCCCTGCAGATGTTGGCCACGCGGAAGTGCACGGTTCTGGTGTCGTCCTCGGCGCTGATGACCAAGACCCGGCAGGGCTGCAGCTCCATGCCCAGCCAGGCGTGGCCGGTGGCCAGGCCGACGGCCAGCTGCAGGGACAGGTTGGACTTGCCCACGCCGCCGTTGGCGCTCAGGATCGTGGTGGTGCGGGCCGGCAGCCAGCCGGGCACGTGGAAGTGCGCCGGCTCGGGCTCGCGGTCGCCCAGGCTGTCCCAGTCCAGCGGCGTGAGGGCGCCAGGCTGCGCGGGGGTGTCCATCTTCTGGACGTCATCACCCACGGCCAAGTTGACCGTCACCGACCGCGGCTGCCGGTTCTCAGGCGCGAACTTCTCGGCTGACTTCACCGCGCGCGGGATCTCAGCGCGCCGCATCTCCCAGCGCCTGACCTCCTCGGCCGGACCCGTGGGGCGCACCTGATCCATCAAGCTGTAGAGCAGCTCCACGGCCGCGCCGGCGTACATGCCCCCGCTGACCAGGCTGGCGGCCAGCCGCGCCAGGCTGTCGTGGTAGCTGCGCTCGCTGACCGGGGCCGTGAGCATGGCCAGCATCTCCCCGGCGTGCGAGCCCGTGCTCGAGGTGGTCGGCGCAGTCGCGGCCACGGCACTGGCCACGCGCAGGGCGTCCAGGTCAATGCCCACGGCCGCGCAGGCATCAGCCAGGGTCCAGCGCACGTTGGGGTGCCACTCTGCCAGCTGCACCTTCCAGGGCCCGGCAGCGCGCGGCTTGGTGTTGGTGCCGCCAGGCAGGCGCACGTAACGCACGCATGCGTTTCCGCTTCTATCGTTGCTACGCCCCCGGCTGGCCAGGGCGACCATGATGCGGTCGACCAGCTCCTGGTTGCTGCAGTCGGGGTCGTCGCGCCAGTCCAGCAGGATGCCGACCTGGTACTTGCCGGGGCTGGTCTGCAGCGCCCAGGAGTACTGCATCACGTCGGCCGGGTCGATGTCGTCGACGACCAGGGCGGCCAGGGCGTGGAACGTAGCCTTCTGCCGGGCCCACGGGAAGCCGGTGAGGATGGCGGTGCTGAAGTAGGTGTTGTCGGCGCTGGCGCCGTCGATGAGCTTGGCCTGTTGCTCGGTGCCACGGTAGGCGCGCCCGGCCCAGACACCCTCGGGCGGGTTGTCGGGTGAGGCGCGAAAGCTGCAGACCCACCCGTACTGGTCGGGGGCGAGCTCGCCGTGGACTTCGGCCAGGAAGTCGCTGTTGGTCATGGTGGGCACCTCGACCATGATCAACGACGCATGCCAGCGAGATCCTCCACCTTGAGCTTGACGCCCACCTTTTTGCCCAGCGCCAGCAGGTCGGGCCAGTGCTTCTGGGGAATGCGCCCGCCGGTGCCGCGCGGCCTGGGCTGGCACCAGCGCGACAGGGCCGACGGGGTCATGCCCAGGGTGGCGCTGACGGTGGTCTTACCTCCCAGTGTTTCGATTACGCCGTATGCCGGCTCGCAAAAGTGGATGGTGGGGATGGCCATTTGAGATGTGGTGAAGAGGTTGAACAGTACATGGTGCGATTGACGCAACGGTGAGAGTATGTCAGGCTCACAGGCTCAACCAACGATGCAAAACGATGGAAACAACCTGGTTCAAAGGCCAGTTGGCCGATAAGAAGCTGTCCCAGCGTGCGTTGGCGAAGCTACTCAACCTCGACCATGCAGCTATCTCGCTCATGTTTCGCGGCAAACGTCGGATGACTCCGACGGAGGCCAAGAAGATAGCGGACGTGCTGGGTGTAAAGGTGACCGAAGTGCTGCGCCGAGCTGGTGTGGCCGTGCAGGACGATGTCCAGCGCGTGCCCATCACCTGCTACATCAACGGCAGTGGGGTCGTGACACTGTTCCCAGAAAAGACGCACGACAGCGTCGCTGGGCCAGCTGACTGTCCCAAGGGGACCTATGCTGTCCAGTGTCGGTGCCCTGGCGCGCCTCAAGATGGGTGGCTGGTGTTTGTCTCGCCCGCTCAGAACACGGCCGATCAGCAGATGGATCGGCTGTGCCTGGTGGCGATGAACGAAGGCACCAGCACCATTGCGGTGGTGCGACGCGGTTACCGCAGCGGCACGTACAACCTCATCACCTGGCCGGCGCGCGATCTGCGTACCGACTCGCTGGTGGCGTGGTGCGCGCCGGTGCTCTGGATCAAGCCCTGAGCCTTTGATCTCGTAAGCTAGGGAAAGTACCTAGCAAATTGTCTTCTCTCAACTGTTGTGCTTTTCTCATCATTGAGTGAGAATTCATCCATACCAACTGCAAACAGGAGCAACGAGATGACCAAGACCGAATGCCTGAACAAAGCTGCAGCGGCGCGCCATGCGGCCAAGTTGGCAACCGCCCGTTACGCCGTGTACGCCAACACCTTTGGCGGCGGCGACAAGCTCACGCAAGACGCCCTGTTGGCAGTAGACGTGGCGAACGAGGTAGCCGCGAAGTGGGAGCGAATCGCTGAGTGGAACCCGATGACTCGCAAGGCCGCGCTCCGCAAAGGAACGCTCCCCGCCTATCTCTTTGGCTACTGATCCCCATCCCCCGGTCTGGCCCTTCCCAACCTACAAGGGCCAGCGCTACAAGCCACCCCGCAAACCTAAGCCAGGCCCACCACCCAACGCTCCCGAAGCGCCTTTCTGACCCACCACCATGCACGACTACACCTACTCCCCCATGCGCGAGCGCATCGAGCGCCGCCGCCAGGCTGCGATGGATGTCCTGACTGCAGTCGGGCTGGGTCTGGCCGGCGCCACCTTCTTCTTCTTCTGGTTGTCGCGATGAACAACAAGTGCCGCTACGGCAGCTGCCTCGGTGGCGAGGCCTGCTTGTGTGAGATGGAGCGCGAGGCCGTTGAGGAAACGCGCCAGGCAATGCGCATGTTGGCGTGTGTGCTGATTTACGCGGCCGTCATGGCGGGCCTGATCGCCATCGTTTGGATCCTGTGAAATGAAACCCGCACACGAATTCCTGAACGCAGCGGCCCAGCACATGCTCGACCGCGCCAAGACCTACGACCGACCCGAGGGCGAGCGCTCGATGGCCGCCACGGTCGATGCCTTCAACTACATCACCGGGCACTCGCTGAGCGAGGCCGATGGGTGGTTGCTGATGCTGGTGCTAAAACTGGTGCGACTGCACCAGCGCGCCGGCTTTCACCTGGACAGCGCAGAAGACGCTGTTGCCTACGCCGCACTGCTGGCCGAGGCGAAGAGCAAATACAACGAGTGACCCACCACAAACCCAACGAAAGGAAACACATGGACAACCTGGACATCCTGGCCACGCAATGGCACGCGGCCAAGCGCGCCGAGGAGCGCGCACGCGACGACCGCATCGCAATCGAAGAAAAGATCCTTGCCGCGCACCCGGCCAAGCAGGAGGGCAGCGAGACGGTGACCACCGGTATGGGTCACAAGATCAAGCTCACCGGCAAGATCATCTACAAGGCCGACGTCGACCAGCTGGAGGTGCTGACGTCCAGCTGGCCCGAGGACGCGCGCCCCATCAAGGTCGAGGTGAAGGCCGACGAAGCCAAGCTCAAGGCCATTCGCAATGAGCGCCCCGACCTGTGGAAGAAGATTGCCGGCGCTGTCGAAACGAAGTCGGCCAAGACCGGCGTGTCCATCGAATTCAAGGAGTGACGCAAAGTCACTCAAACCGGCAACGATCCGCTGGCCGGTCCAACAAGCGGACAACCCAAGGAGCATTGAAATGGCATTTGCAAAGAAGGACGACGGCATCGCCGTCATCAAGGCCGCGAACATTGTTCGCACCACCATCCGCATCAAGGGCACTGCGCCCTTTGTGCAAAACAAGTTCAGCAAGAAGGCGCGCGACAAGATGATGGCCGACATGGCAACTCCGAAAGCGGCCAAGAAGGGCAAGACTGAGCGGCCGCCGCGCGACTACGACGACGACTTCAACCAGTCGCAGCACATCAGCGTCAATGGCTGGAACGGAATTCCCTGCCCCGCGTTTCGCGCAGCAATGATCGACGCATGCCGCACGGTTGGCATGGTGATGACGCGCGCCAAGATGGCCGTGTTCGTGCTGCCTGACGGTTTTGACAAGGACGACGGCACGCCGCTGGTCAAGTTGATTGCTGATAAGCCTGAGCGCACCGAGTCGCTTGTACGCAATGACAACGGTGGCGCTGACATTCGAATCCGACCCATGTGGCGCAATTGGGAGGCCGATGTATCGGTCGAATTTGACGCCGACATGATCACTCCCGAGTCAGTCATCAACCTGTTGGATCGCGCTGGGCGCCAGGTTGGCGTTGGCGAAGGCCGCCCGTACAGCAAGAACAGCGTCGGACAAGGCTGGGGCACCTTTACTGTTGTGGAGACGAAATGAAACGCAAACCTGCAACCCTTGATCTGCGCTCGGAGCAAATTCGGGCCGAGTTGGCCGCCATCGCGGCTGCCAACAACAACCTGCTGAATCCGGCGCATGTCGTTGAGGCCGCACGCGACCCGACGTCGGTGCTGCATGATGAATTTGAGTGGGACGACGATGCTGCGGCAGACGGCTACCGGCTTGCCCAGGCCGGAGCACTGATCCGCAGGGTCAAGTTCACGTTGGTGCGGCAGAACGCCGAAACGCGCCAGCTGGAAATCAGGACGACGCGCGCTTACCAGTCCAGGCCATCGGAACGTGGCGCGGGTGGTGGCTACGAACAGGTCGAGCAGATCATGGCCGACCCGCGCAAGCGCGACGAACTGATTGACCAGGTGCTGCGAGAGCTTGCTGCATACCGCAAGCGCTATGCGGACCTGGTGGCGCTCACCGAGGTGTGGCGCGCCATTGATGACGCCATCGACGTGCTGAGCACGTCGGCTCCTTCGCGGCAAGGCTCGGCGGCGCAGCCGGGGCATGGCGTGGCGAGCTGAGGCGTGACGTGGAACGCCCTGGCGCGGCAGGCGAGGCGAGGCAGGGAAGGGCC
>Ga0075472_10000158_pt1 | contig 27074 bp, 23 predicted proteins | sample DEB19_08_DNA_3_FD_77014 | JGI IMG/M metagenome (GOLD analysis project Ga0075472, IMG submission 77014) | Aqueous microbial communities from the Delaware River and Bay under freshwater to marine salinity gradient to study organic matter... | ecosystem: Environmental > Aquatic > Marine > Coastal ...
GCCATGAGCAGCCTGCCGGGCCAGGGCACGCGCATGATAGTGTGGCTGCCCGAGCGCTAAGGCGCTGGCGGGCGCAATAGTAGTAGCGCTCGCAGTAGCCGAAGCGAGAGCGGTGGCGGCGGCGACACCTGGCACTGGCACCAAAACGGTGCCCACCCAATATCTACCCGACACGGCAATTTGCGCTGTTAACTGCGGGCGGTTCATCGATGTCCGGCACACATCATCCCCAAACACATCATCCCCAAAATAGTTGCCCCCCCATAGGGGCAAGCCTTGAAATACCCATTAACTGGGGATTACATCCATACACTTATGTCACTAGACTTTGCGACAAAACAAATGTCTAGCGAAGGCCAGATGGATCAGAAAACCCAAATCGACGTTCGGCGCCTAGCGACAGAAAATGTTGCGCAATATTCAATTTTTAAAACCACAGATCTGGGCATTTGCCTGATCGAGCCGCTTCCTGCCAACATCGGCCAGCCGCTCGACTTTTGCTTCATCAGCATGAACCAGGCCTTTCAGGCCATGTTCGGCGTGCCTGACCTCAGCGGTCAGTCAGTGCGTAAAAATTTTCCCAGCGAGTCTGAAGATTGGTACCAGGACTTTGAGCGGGTGCTGATCACCGGCAAACCGCTGCACGTCGAGCGCCCATCCGCGCCCCAGAACAAGTTTCTGGACTGCCAAATCGTCAGCCTTCTGGACAACCCATTTCCGTGCCTGATGCTTAGCTTCACCGACATCACCAAACGCAAGGCCGCCGAGGCGGCACTGTTGGAGAGTGAGTTTCAGTACCGGGAACTCTGGGACAAGAGCCGCGATGCCCTGGTGCTCTGTTATCCGCCCGATTACAAGTTGAGCCAGGCAAATCCTGCGGCCGTGAAACTTTTTGGCACGGCGGATGCCGCGCAACTGGCCAGCCTGTCACCCTACGATCTGTCGCCAGAGTTTCAGCTCGACGGGGCGCGCTCCGAAGTTTTGGTAAAACAATACATCGCCCAGGCGATGGCATCGGGCTCTGCCTTTTATGAATGGACCCACAAACGATTGGACGGCTCGCTTTTTCCGTGTTCAGTGTTGCTCAGCAAGACTTCGATCAACGGCCAGACCGGCGTACAAGCAACTGTGCGGGATATCAGCCGGCGCAAAGGCATCGAAAACAAACTGCGGCTGGCCACGCAAGCGGTGCAGCTGGGCATCTGGGTGTATGACATTACCAGCAACCAGTTGAGCTGGGACGACACCATGTATGCCCTGTATGGCACCACGTCCAAAGAGTTTGAAGGAGCTTACGCGGCCTGGGAAAACCGGCTGCATCCTGATGACCGGGCCCGCGCAGCTGAAGAATTGGCAACCGCCATTGCGGGGGGCAAGGCTTTTGATACCGAGTTTCGCGTCTGCTGGCCCGATGGCTCGGTGCATTACCACAAGGCCAACGCGGTGGTTGAGCAGGATGCCAACGGCCAACCGCTACGCATGGTGGGCACCAATGTGGATGTCACCTCGATCCATCAGGCCAGCGAATCCCTGCGCCTGAACGAGGCTCGCTACCGCGCACTGTTTGAAAACATGTCCGAGCGGGTGCACCTGTGGCAACTGGTACGCGACCGCCAAGGCCAGATTCAAACCTGGCGGCTGCTGGACATCAACCCGGCCGCTCTGGCGGGCTGGGGCAAGACGCCGCAAGAAGTCATTGGCAAAACCGGTGATGAGATCTTTCCGGGAATGGTAGAGCGTTACACGACCATTGTGCAAAAGATTTTCGAGGAACACTCACCCCATTCCTGGGAAAGCTATATCCCTGAGCGTGATGAGCACCTAAGGTTCACCCTCGCGCCTTTTGATGACTGTTTCATCAGCACTGGCACCGATGTGACCGAATACAAACGCATGCAGGAGCAGCTGTCTGAGACCAACCAACTGCTGGAGCTGGCCCTGGCTGGCTCGGACCTGGGCGTCTGGGATTCTGACTTGGTCAACGAGGTCAACGCTTTCAATGACCGGTTTTGTGAGATTTTGGGCCTGCGTCAGGACGAGATAGACACCTCGTTTGAGGGGTGGAAGCAATGGGTACATCCCGATGATCTGGCCGAGCTGCAAAAAATAATTGATGTACATCAGTCGGGCGGGACCCGAAGCTTCGAGGCCCGTTATCGCCTGAAGCACAAGCTGGGCCATTGGGTTTGGGTGGTGGCCCGCGGCCGGGCGGTTCGCAATGCGGCTGGCCAGGTTGAACGCATCACCGGCACGATGGCTGATATCAGTGAACGCGAGCGCATGATGCAAGAAGGCTCAGAGCTTTTTCATAAATTTGAAAGTCTGGTGTCACAGTTCGGAACGAGCAGCGCCTCAGCGGATGCCAGCGCTTCGCTTCGCCCCAAAGCCCGGCTGAGTCCGCGCAATCTGGAGGTGCTGGCCCTGATTGCCCAGGGCCTGACTGCCAATGAGATTGGCGAGCGCCTGCATATTGCCTACGAAACTGTGGTCACCCACCGTCAGACCATCATGCGCAAACTCAACCTGCGCAACAAGGCCGAGCTGATCCGCTACGCGGTCGAGCACAGGATCGGCACCCCCTGAGCCCCAGCGGCCTGAGCCGCCCAAATTCATCTTAATTGGGGAATCAAAACATCCTCATTGGGGATGTTTTTTCATGCTCCGCAACTCTAAGCTTGAGTCCAAGGTTTCTTGTCAGGCGCAATCAGTATGACGGCGTCGGGGGGAGAGACTCCGTTTGAAGAACATGTCCGATGAGTTGGAGGAAGATAGCCATGAGAGGAAAAGCCAGAACAGAAATTGCTTATGTTGGGGTCGCAATCTTCATCACAGTATTCCTGCTGGCGGGAATGCTCTACCTGACCCACAAGAGTTTCACCATGTTCTCTTTGGCCTTATCAGCCAATGCTGATGAGGTGCCGGAAAGCCTGCTCTATGGAGCCGGTGGTGCCCGGACCTCAGCGGCAGGTCCAAGGCTTCAGCCTGCCTGGGCACAGGAAGGCGTTGCGTTCGACCGCGAACTGGGTCGCCTCAACGTGGCGCTGGCGCCCTCTCATGTGATTGACCGATCGCTGGCTACGGCAGCCAACGTGGTGGTACAGCGGGGCCAGGGGCGGGAGGTGGCATCGGGGGGGGGTGCCGGGGGCGGGAGCGCAGGAGGTGGTGCGGGAGGTGGTGCGGGAGGTGGAGGTGGGGGCGGCCGTTAAGGGCTTGACTCACACCCATCTCAAATGATTTGGATGGATTTGGATGGATTAGCCCGACCCCGCCAATAAACCCTGAAATTATTTATCAATCAATGTTTGCAAGCTGTCACACAACAATGGCCTCTGAAGTTAACGCTTCATGCCATGACAACAACAAGGGGGGAACGCACCCCCTTCCCTAATGACTGTCAGGAAGGACTCAACATGACACCCGAGCACATCTACAAAGTTTCAGACGATATCCACGAAACCAAGACCATCTTGGGCGTGATGTCGTACAACCTTGCAAAACTGACAAGAGTCGTTGAAAACCAGGCAAGCGCCCAGCTTTCCAACAACACCCTGTTGCTGACCGTGGCTGAGCTGGAACGCCGGTTACAGCTGATGGAGGACGCTCGCAAAGTGCGTCCGAACTGATACGGGCCGTCCTGCGCAGCCTGTTGGCTCTGGCCCTGCGCGCAGGCTGCTTCAAGCCAAGCGATGTCTGCAACTTTTTACCCGCTGAATGCAAGCTGCGGCAGCCACACTATTGTGTTGGCTGCGCTGCTGCTGTTTGGCCTGCCCGGTGTGCAGGCCCAGTCGATTGACGAGGCCATGGTGGCCTATCGCAACGGCAACCACCAGGACGCGGCCGAACAGCTGCGATCGCTGGCGCATCGAGGCGATATTCATGCGCAAGGCATGCTGGGTTCTTTGCACCAATACGGTCAGGGCGTGGACAAGGACGAGGGTATGGCCTACTTCTGGTGGCTGGTGGCCAATAAACACGGCCACTTCGATGCCCCAAGCCATCTGGCAGAACTGGAAAAGCAGCTGACCCCGCAGCAGCGCACCGCCATCAAGATCAAAGCCCAAGCCTGGCGGCCCGCGACCCGCTAATCCCGCCTTTGCCAAACACGGCGCTAGTCAACTCTGGGTTGGCGATCTCACCCCGAACTGGTGGATGCGTCTGCTCCCGTTAACCGGCCTGCACCGCGGCATGGATTTGCGCCATGGTGGGATCGCCTCGTGCAACGGTGGGGCCACTGCCCAGGTCCGGGCGCTACAGCAGGATGTGTAAGAATTTATTCATCGGTCACTTCCTGTTACGCTTTAGCGTTTTAAGCGGATGGCCTCTTACCGCACGCTTGACATCAACATGATTTCAGGCTTCCAGACCTTGGCTGAGATGGGCGAGCTTTTGCTGCGCATCATCTCGATTTACGCTTCGCTCGCCGGCTTTTGCGTCGCAGGCATCGGCATTGCCTACACCCTGTTCTGAAACGGGTATGTTGCAGGGAACCAGTACAGCGATTCGGGCGATCGCGTTTTTTGAGGCGGCCAAGGGCGCCGTGGTGTTGCTGGCCGGGGCGGGCTTGCTGTCGTTGGTGCACCAGGATCTGCATGGGCTTGCGGTCAAGCTGATCGAGCACTTGCACCTCAACCCCGCCTCGGCGTACCCCAGAATCTTTGTCGATTGGGCCGCCAACCTGTCCGATGATCGCCTGAAGCTGCTGTCAGCCGGCGCTTTACTGTATGCATTGCTTCGCCTGGTTGAAGCGTATGGCCTCATTCTGAAAAAGTCCTGGGCCGAGTTCATCGCCGCATCCAGCGGCTCGGTCTATGTGCCGTTTGAAATCCATGAACTGGTGATCAAGCCCACCTGGCACGGAGCAATGCTGCTGACTCTCAACCTGTTGATCGTCGCCATCATGCTGCAAGCGCTCTTGCAGCGAAGGCGCACCGGAAGTTCTGAGGTGTGAGGCAAGGATGGGTTGGAGCGGGTGAAGGGAATCGAACCCTCGTATGAAGCTTGGGAAGCTGCCGTTCTACCATTGAACTACACCCGCACGGGGCCGTAGTTTACTAGAGGAAAGTGTCACTGGCCGTGCCGGCATTGGCTTGCTACCATTGGGCCATGAAGGTTTTTGCCCTGCTGCCCTGGCTTGACTGGCTGGCACTGATTTATTTCTTTGTGCTGTGGGTGGGCTATGCCCTGTTTGCCAAACACAGGGGTCATCGTGATGGCTCGCTGATTGCCACCACCAACCGCTACCGGCGGGACTGGCTGCTCCAAGCCACCGGGCGGGACCCCCGAATGCTCGATGGGCTGATCACCCAGACCCTGTCTCAGACACCAGCCTTCTTTTCCTCCACCACCCTGCTCATCATTGGCGGCCTGTCTGCGCTGCTGGGCACCACCGACCGGGCAGCTGAACTTGTGCGTGAAATTCCGTTTGCCCAGGCCACGCCGATGCTGGTCTTCGAATTGAAGATTCTGATGTTGATTGGCATCTTCACCTATGCCTTCTTCCGCTTCACCTGGTCGATGCGGCAATACACCTTTGTCGCGCTGGTCATCGGCGCCATGCCGCCAGTTGACGCCTTCAGCAGCGGCTTGCAAGACCGTCAGTCTTATGCAGAGCGGGCGGCAGCCCTGGTCAGCCTGGCGGCAGAAACCTTTAACGACGGCCTGCGGGCCTACTATTTTTCGTTTGCCGCCATGGCCTGGTTTTTTTCGCCGCTAGCGCTGGTGCTGGCCACCTCGCTGGTGGTGCTGATTCTGTATCAGCGCGAGTTTCGCTCCGAAGTGCTGCATGTGCTGCAGGACTGAGCGCGCAAAACAATGGCCCCGCCAGGGGGCCACATGTCATCTCACCGCAAAGCCAGGCTGCCCTGAGGTGTTTGCAGCGTTTGGAAATCAGGGCCGAATGTAGGCCCAGCCCTGTTTTTGCCGGGTCATGAGTTCGACCACACCCGCCGGCACATACCCGATGGAAGCGTGCATATCAGACTTGGTTAGGTTCAGATTGGTCATGGTGTTTTCGCAGGCCACAATTTTCACCCCGGAATCAACAGCCTGAGCCACGCGGTTTGCGGTGGGCGATTCGGCCTTGAGCATGCCGATGCCCGGCCCATAGGCCACGATCTCGATGTCAACCTTGTCCGCGCCCAGTTCCTGCTGCACGTTCTTGGCGTTGTTGAGGGCCAGGTTCCACTTGCCGGCATCGCCGTCACTGACCTGAAAGACTAGTTTGGCTTTTGCTGGCGCCTTGGCTTTGGCCTTGACAGGCGTCGATGCAGCCTGTTGCGCCGAAGCACCCACGGCCAGCGCTGTGGCTGCGGCCAGGAGTAGAGCACGAATAAGCGTAGCGTGTTTCATTTCTGGATATCTCCTACACAAAGGTACTTCATTTCCACATAGTCTTCCATGCCGTGGTGCGACCCCTCGCGACCCAAGCCAGACTGCTTGATGCCACCAAAGGGCACATGCTCAGTGGCAATAATGCCCACATTGATGCCCACCATGCCGTACTCCAGCGCCTCGCTGACGCGGAAGATGCGGCCAATGTCTCGGCTGTAGAAGTAACTGGCCAGGCCAAAGATGGTGTTGTTGGCCGCATCGATCACTTCCTGCTCGTGCTTGAAACGAAACACCGGCGCAAACGGGCCAAAGGTTTCCTCGGTGGCGCACAGCATGTCGGCATGAGCACCGGCGATCACGGTGGGCTGGAAAAACTGCTTGCCCACACTGGTGGCGCGCTGACCACCGGTGAGCACCTTGCCACCCTTGGCCACCGCATCCTGCACATGGCGCTCGACTTTGTCGAGTGCTGCCGGCTCAATCAGTGGGCCTTGCGAGACGCCGTCCACAAAGCCGTTGCCGATCTTGACCGCGGCCACCTTGTCGGCAAATTTTCTGACGAACTCGTCGTACACCCCATCCTGCACATAGATGCGGTTGGCGCAGACACAGGTCTGACCGGCGTTGCGGTACTTGCTGGCCATGGCGCCTTCGACCGCCGAGTCCACATCGGCATCGTCAAACACAATGAAGGGCGCGTTGCCGCCGAGCTCGAGCGACATTTTTTTGACGGTGGGGGCACTTTGCTGCATCAGGATGCGGCCCACTTCGGTAGAGCCGGTGAAACTGATGTGGCGCACGATGTCGCTGGCGCAAAACACCTTGCCCACCGCGATCGAGTTGTCGCTGTCGGCCACGATCATGTTGAGCACACCGGCGGGGATGCCGGCGCGCAAGGCCAGCTCGGCCGCGGCCAGGGCGGTCAGCGGCGTCAGTTCAGCCGGTTTGATGATGACCGGGCAACCGGCAGCCAGAGCCGGCGCCACCTTGCGGGTGATCATGGCCAGCGGAAAGTTCCAGGGGGTGATGGCAGCGCACACCCCGATCGGTTGTTTGATCACCATCAGGCGCCGGTTGTTGTCCCACTGGGGCAGGGTTTCGCCGTTGACGCGCTTGGCCTCTTCCGCAAACCATTCGACAAAGCTGGCCCCGTAGGCCACTTCGCCCTTGGCCTCGGCAAATGGTTTGCCCTGCTCGGCAGTCATGATGCGGCCCAGGTCTTCCTGGTTGGCCATCAGCAGGTGAAACCATTTCATCAGGATGGCATGGCGTTCCTTGCCAGTCTTGGCGCGCCAGGCGGGCCAGGCCGCATTGGCCGCCGCGATGGCCTGCTCGGCATGCGCCGCGCCCAGGTTAGCCACATCAGCCAGTTTGTTGCCATTGGAGGGGTCGCACACATCAAAGCGTGCGCTGCCCGCCACCCACTGGCCGTTGATCAGGCCGTCGGTTTTCAGCAAGGAAGGATCCTTGAGCAAGGAAAGGGGGGAGGTTTTCATGTCCATGGTCAAGCCCGGGTGAAGTGCAAAAGTTTGTAAGGGACGGACATTGTGCCAGCTAACCGAAAGCTTGTCCGGCCAGCTGCTCGGTGGCGCTCAGAGCTTGTCGGTTTCGGCGCTGCGCGGCTGCCACTTCATGAGGCCGGCCTCAACCTTTGAGACCAGGCCATCGAGCACCAGGGCAAACGCAGTCAGCACCAGAATGCCGGCCATGACGGTGTTGATGTCAAAAGTTCCCTCGGCCTGCAAGATGAGGTAGCCCACGCCCTGACTGGAGCCCAGGTACTCCCCCACCACCGAGCCGACAAAGGCCAAGCCCACCGAGGTGTGCAGGGAACTGAACACCCAGCTGGTGGCACTGGGCAGGTAAACATGGCGCAGCAGCTGACGCTGGTCGGCCCCCAGCATGCGCGCATTGGCCAGCACCACGGGGCTGACTTCCTTGACGCCCTGGTAAACATTGAAGAACACGATGAAGAAAACCAGCGTGACGCCCAGCGCCACCTTGGAGCCCATGCCCAGCCCGAACCAGACCGAGAAGATCGGCGCCAGAATGATGCGCGGCATGGCGTTCAAGGCCTTGATGTAGGGCTCCAGAATGGCCGAGGCCATCGGCGCCAGGGCCAGCCACAAGCCACCGCCAAGCCCCAGGACCGAGCCCAGGGCAAAGGCCATCATGGTCTCGGCCAGGGTCACCGCCAGATGCCGGTAGATGTCGGCATCGGTGACAAACCAGTCCCAGATGCGCTCAAAGATGTGCAGCGGCTCGCCAAAGAAAAAAGCGGCCTGGGTGCCGTCGTCAAACATCAGGGGCGGCACCAGACCCGGGGTGGTCATGACATGCCAGAACAGGAACACCAGCGCCAGCAAGGCCAGCTGCCAAATCCGCAAATTACCTGCCGAGGGCCGTACGCGTCGCCACATGGGAAACCTTTCTTACGCCTTTTCAAGTTGCTGCTGGTAGCCTTTGAGCACTTCCTCGCGCAGCACATCCCAGATCGCCCGGTGCAGTTCGAGAAAGCGCGGCATGACCTTGACCTCGGCCACGTCGCGAGGCCGGTCCATGTCGATCACAAAATTGCCGATTGGACGGCTGGCGGGCCCGGCGCTCATCACCACCACCCGGTCGCTCATGGCAATCGCCTCGTCCAGGTCATGGGTGATGAAGAGCACCGCCTTGCGCTTGGCCGCCCACAGGGCGAGCAGCTCGTTTTCCATCAGCTGGCGGGTCTGGACGTCCAGCGCCGAGAAGGGCTCATCCATGAGCAGGATGTCGGGGTCGAGCACCAGCATCTGGGCCAGGCTGACGCGCTTGCGCATGCCCCCGCTCATCTGGTGCGGGTAGCGGTCGCCAAAGGCGCCCAGCCCCACCCGACGCAGCCAGCTTTGCGCCAACTCGCGCGCCTGCACGCTGGGCGTGCCACGAAACTCCAGGCCCGCCATCACATTGCCCAGCGCGGTGCGCCAGGGCATCAGGCTTTCAGCCTGGAACATGTAGCCGGCGCGCTGGTTGATGCCGGCCAGGGGCTGGCCAAAAACACGGGTCAAACCTGTGGAGGGCTCAAGCAGCCCGGCGCCCACATTGAGCAGGGTGCTCTTGCCGCAGCCGGTGGGGCCAACCACGCTGACAAACTCGCCCGCGCCGATGGCCAGGCTGACGTCACGCACCGCGGTGTAGGACTGGCCCGGCTGACTCTTGTCGGAAAAAGTGCAGCTGACGCTGCTGAGCTCCAGCGCCAGCGCGGGCTCAGCCTTTGGGGTACTTGGCATTGGCCTTTTTGGTGAAGCTGTTGGTGAACACCGCGTTCAGGTCCAGCTTGGCATTGGCGATCTTGGCGTCCACGCTGGCCAGGGCCCGAAAGGCCGTCTGCGCACCCTTGTCAGGAAACACGCCATCGGGCGACAGCGCCTTCTTGGCCGCCATAAAGGCGTCGATATAGACCGCGCGGTCGCCCAGCAGGAACTGCTCGGGCACGACCTTGATGATGTCGCCCGGGCCGGCGTTCTGGATCCACTTGGAGGCGCGCACCATGGCATTGGTGAGGGCCTGCACGGATTGCGGGTTGCTGTCGATGAAAGCCTGCTTGGTGTAGAGGCAGCCTGCCGGCATGGGCCCGCCAAAGACCTTGTCAGACTCGCTGAGCACGCGGGTATCAGAGATGATCTTGAGATCGCCCGAGCGCTGCAGCAAGGTGATCACGGGGTCCAGGTTGCTGATGGCATCGATCTGTCCCGAGCGCAGGGCCGCCACCGCGCCGCTGCCTGCGCCCACGCCGACAATGCTCACATCGCTGGGCTTGAGGCCAGCCTTGGCTAGCACAAAGTTGGCCATCACATTGGTCGAGCTGCCCGGTGCGGTCACTCCGATCTTCTTGCCCTTGAGGTCGGCCACCGACTTGAAGTTGGGCAGGGTCTTGGGGTTGTAGCCCAGCACGATCTGGGGCGCGGCGCCTTGCAGCACAAAGGCGGACATGCGCTGGCCCTTGAACTGCATGTTGAGGGTGTGCTCAAACGCACCCGAGACCACATCGGCACTGCCGCCCACCACCGCCTGCAGGGCTTTGGAGCCACCGGCGAAGTCAACAATTTCCACCTCCAGGCCTTCAGCCTTGAAGTAACCTAGCTGCTCGGCAATGGTCAGCGGCAGGTAGTACAGCAGGTTTTTGCCACCTACGGCAATTTTCACCTTGCTCTTCTCGACAGCTTGGGCCCACAGGGGCAAGGCAGCGGCGGCCACGCCAGCGGCCATGAGTTCACGACGTTTCATCAGAGGTCTCCTTCAGGTTATGCGGCGCGCCCAAAGCCAGGCCGCCGAAGAAAGGAATGATAACGCCCGCTGCTGTGTTGGTGCACCCAGGCTGAGTGCGCGATGACTGGGTGCACGCTGATCCGCGCGCCGATCCGCGCGCTGGGGCAGTTCCAGCCAGCCCACGACCACCAACAACATGCCCAAACCTATAATCTTTCAATATTTAGCCAAGCCAACCAACTTCTTTCACGCTCAGGCGTGAGCGCCTCCCCTGACCATGAGCCAACCCGTTTTTTCTGTCGCTGACATTCGCAAGACTTTTCTCGATTTCTTTGCCTCCAAGGGCCATACCGTGGTGGCCTCCAGCCCGCTGGTGCCGGGCAACGACCCCACCCTGATGTTCACCAACTCGGGCATGGTGCAGTTCAAGGATGTGTTTCTGGGCTCGGACAAGCGCAACTATGTGCGTGCCGCCTCGGTGCAGGCCTGCCTGCGCGCCGGTGGCAAGCACAACGACCTGGAAAACGTGGGCTACACCGCGCGCCACCACACCTTTTTCGAGATGCTGGGCAACTGGAGCTTTGGCGACTACTTCAAGCGCGAGTCGCTCAAGTGGGCCTGGGAGCTGCTGACCGAGGTCTACAAATTGCCCCCCGAACGGCTGCTGGCCACGGTCTATGCCGAAGACGACGAGGCTTACGACATCTGGACCAAGGAGATCGGCCTGCCGCCCGAACGGGTGATCCGCATCGGTGACAACAAGGGCGGCCGCTACAAATCCGACAACTTCTGGATGATGGCTGACACCGGGCCCTGCGGCCCCTGCTCGGAAATTTTTTACGATCACGGCCCCGAGATTCCCGGCGGCCCGCCGGGCAGCCCCGATGAGGACGGCGACCGTTTCATCGAGATCTGGAACAACGTGTTCATGCAGTTCGACATGAAGGAAGACGGCTCGGTGACTCCCCTGCCCGCCCCCTGCGTGGACACCGGCATGGGCCTGGAGCGGCTGGCCGCCATCTTGCAGCATGTGCACAGCAACTACGAGATTGATCTGTTTGACACCCTGATTAAAGCGGCGGCGCGCGAGGTGGGCGTGCCGGACCTGAGCCACCCTTCGCTGCGCGTGATTGCCGACCATATCCGGGCCACCGCGTTTCTGGTGGCCGATGGCGTGATCCCCAGCAACGAGGGGCGCGGCTATGTGCAGCGGCGCATTGTGCGCCGCGCCATCCGCCACGGCTACAAGCTGGGGCGCAAGACCCCCTTCTTTCACAAGCTGGTGCCCGACCTGGTCAAGCTCATGGGCGCGGCCTACCCCAACCTGGCGGGCAATGCGCAGCGTATCACCGAGGTGCTCAAGGCCGAGGAAGAGCGCTTTTATGAAACCCTAGCCAACGGCATGGATATCCTGGACGCTGCGCTGGCCCAAGCCAAGGTACTGCCGGGCGAGGTGGCGTTCAAGCTGCACGACACCTACGGCTTTCCGCTGGACCTCTCGGCCGATGTCTGCCGCGAGCGCGGCCTGAGCGTGGACGAGGCCGGTTTTCAGGCGGCCATGGACAAGCAAAAGGCCCAGGCCCGGGCTGCGGGCAAGTTCAAGATGGACAAGGCGCTCGAGTACCACGGCGCGGGTAACCAGTTCACGGGCTATGACCAGCTGCAGGGCCAGGCCAAGATCGTGGCCTTGTATCTGGACGGCGTGGCCACCGCCGAACTCAAATCCGGACAGAGCGGCATCGTGGTGCTGGACAGCACGCCCTTTTACGCCGAGAGCGGCGGCCAGGTGGGCGATGAAGGCCTGCTGATCAGCGGCTCGGCCCGCTTCGAGGTGGCCGACACCCAGAAAATCAAGGCTGATGTGTTTGGCCACCACGGCCAGCTCAGCCAGGGCACGCTCAATGTGGGTGACCATGTCGAGGCCCGGGTGGACATGCTCAAGCGCTCGGCCACCATGCGCAACCACTCGGTCACCCACTTGATGCACAAGGCCTTGCGCGAGGTGCTGGGCGAGCATGTGCAGCAAAAGGGCTCGCTGGTCAACGCCGAGCGCACCCGTTTTGACTTCGCCCACAACGCGCCGGTGACGCAAGCGCAGATCAGGGAAATCGAAGCCAAGGTCAACGCCGAGATTCTGAATAACAGCGCCACCCAGGCGCGGGTGATGGACATTGAAGCCGCCCAGCAGACCGGCGCCATGATGCTGTTTGGCGAAAAGTATGGCGACACGGTGCGGGTGCTGGACATCGGCAGCAGCCGTGAGTTGTGTGGCGGCACCCATGTGCAGCGCACTGGTGACATCGGCCTGATCAAGGTGGTGGCCGAGGGGGGCGTGGCCGCGGGCGTGCGCCGCATTGAAGCGGTCAGCGGCGCCAACGCCCTGTCTTACCTGCAACAGCTGGAAAACTCAGTCACCTCGGCCGCAGGCGTCTTGAAGGCCCCCAGCACCGAGCTGCAGAACCGCATTGCGCAAGTGCTCGATCAGGTCAAGACCCTGGAAAAGGAAATTGCAGCGCTCAAGGGCAAGCTGGCCTCCAGCCAAGGCGATGAGCTGGTGAATCAGGCGGTCGATGTCAAGGGCATCAAGGTGCTGGTAGCCAGGCTGGAAGGCGCTGACGCCAAGACCTTGCGCGACACCCTGGACAAGCTCAAGGACAAGCTCAAGACGGCCGCCATCGTGCTGGCCACGGTCGATGGCGACAAGGTCCAGCTGGCCGCCGGCGTGACGGCCGACAGCGTGGGAAAGGTCAAAGCCGGTGAACTGGTCAATTTTGTCGCGCAGCAAGTGGGCGGCAAGGGTGGCGGCAAACCCGACATGGCCATGGCCGGCGGTACCGATGCCAGCCATCTGGGCACGGCCCTGGCCAGCGTGGCCGGCTGGGTGGCTGGAAAGCTTTAACGAAACCCTGCAATTCGGCTGGCCGAGCCGGGAGTGATCAACCGGGCTTGATCTGGCCCTTGATCACCACCTCTCTCCAGCGCGCCTGTTCGCTGCGCACAAAGTTGGCGTATTCCTGCGCCGGGCCGCCCCCGGCGATAGCGCTTTCGGCTTCGTGCTTGGCCATCACTTCGGGCGCCTGCATGGCCTTGGCGCATTCCTGCTGCAAGCGGTTGATGATTGCCGCCGGGGTTCCTGCCCGCGCATGGATGCCATACCACTGAACGGTTTGAAAACCGGGGTAGCCACTTTCGGCCACGGTGGGCACATCGGGCAGCACGGCAATGCGTTGCGCCGAGCCCACGGCCAGGCAGCGCAGCGCACCGCTCCTGATGTGAGGCAGCAGGGCCGGTGTTCCGGCCGAGAAAAATTCAATCCGGCCCGCCAGCACATCGGTAAGCGCCGGGCCGGTACCACGGTAGGGGATGTGGGTCATGAAGATGCCGGTCTTGAGCTTGAGGGCCTCGACCGCCAGGTGCCCGGCACTGGCGTTGCCAGCCGAGGCATAGTTGAGACGACCTGGGCGTGCCTTGGCGTAGGCCACAAAGGATTTGAGGTCGGTGACCGGCACATCCTTGTGGACCACGAACAGGCTGGGTATGCGGTTGAGCAGGGTCACCGGCACAAAATCCTTCTCAACGTCGTAGCCGCTGTCGGGATAGATCAGGGGGTTGACCACCATCAGGCCGATATGGCTCATGATGATGGTGTGGCCGTCAGCCGGTGTACGCAGCAACTCCTGCATGGCCGGCACGCCGCCACCGCCGCCCTTGTTGTCAATCACAAAGGACACGCCCATCTGCTTGGTGAGTTCGGCCGCAATGGAGCGCGCCACAATACTCGAGGTACCGCCCGGTGCGAACGGAACAATCCATCGAATCGGCTTGCTGGGCCAGGCGGCTTGCGCATGGGAGGACACCCCGGCCAGGGCCAGGCCTGTTGCCGCGCTTTGGCGCAGGTAATCACGTCGCCTGATTGAAAAGTGATGGTTCATGGTCTTGAACTTTTACAAAAAAAATATGGGCTGAACTTTAACGGATGCTTGGGCCGCAGCGAGCTTCGCTTGACGGCCGGAGTCCACACCAACACACCCTGGCGCTCAGGGGCATTTACTGCTCCGGCAGCACCATGTCGGCTGTGCCCGGGCGCACCCAGCGGGCAAACTCGCGGGTGGCGTCGATGCAGCCCCCCGCCTCGGTATAGACCCCACGCGGCTCACGGTAGCGGGTCATCAGGCGCATGACCTGGTCCAGTTCTCCTGGGTCAGCCAGGGTGGCGGCCACCATGGGCTTGATGCGTTCTTCGTCGATGCAGGCTTCGCCCTTGGCGTCGCGGTACAGGCCATGCCGCCAGTGATAAATCTCAACACATTTTTCCTGCAGGGTGTACTGCTGACGCTCTTGCCAGAAATTGGTGAACAGCCCGGCCCCCAGGTACATCACCCAGGACCCCTCAAAGCCGGTGGCATCGGCCGAGGCTTCGTCGGGGTTGCGAAACCAGACCCGGTCGCCCGGCACGTAAAAGAGCGGCGGCAAGGGATGCGCCAAGCTGCCTTGCTCGCGCAGGAACACTTCGTGGAACTCTTCGGACATGATGGCACGCTGGCACCACACCATCTGCAGGTGCTCATAGGCATGCGGGTTGCTCAGCGCGAGCTCCTGCGCAATGCCCAGCAGGGTCACGTATTCGGTGGCGCGGTAACAGGAAAACGAGTACAGCCGACCCGAGACTTCGGGCTGGGTCGCCTTGATCAGAGCCTCGATCAGGTTGACGCCGGGCAACAGGGTAAAGCCCGTCTCTTCGTCATAGGTCCAGCAATCGGCGGGCCGCTCGGCCTCTTCGGTCTTGAAGTCCAGCGTGGTCTTGCGGGCAGCCTGCACAATGTTGCAGCGAATGCGGATAGCAGACAGCAGTTCGTCAAGGCTTGGGTACTCAAAGGCAATCGGCCCCATCAGCAGGGCAATCACGATCTCGCGCACCAGGTCAGCGGCCTGGTTAACCGAGTCGAGTTGCAAGTTCTGGCAGAGCAACAAGGTGTTGTGCGCGGGAGCCCAGGCCTGCACGCTTGCCTCATCAAGCCACAGGCGCAGCCAAGGGCCCTGCTGATCACGGCCGGACTCGAAGCGCACGGTCTCAGCCAGATCGGCTTGTCCGAGCGCCTCCAGCACGCTCTGTGCCGCGCTTTTTGCCGCGCTCTGTGCTGAACTCTGTGGCGTGTGTTGTGACACAGCCTGAGCCTCACTGGCAAGGCCTCGCAAGACGATCCCGCTAGGGGTCAGGCCTTGCCCTGCCTGAGGCAGGGTCATCGAACCAAATGTCTCCAACCGCATTCTCATTTTGTAGTATTTAGATTTGTGCAATATAACTTAGCGGGCTCAATCAGCCACCTAGGGATTGCCCCTAAGGGCCTGCCGCCCATCAGGACAGCCCTGATGGGGCGTCACCCTGATCGCTAACGCCTCATGTTCAGCGCTGGAGGACAGGGGTCAGAGATTTTCAAGCGGCCGCTGGCTCGCCCACCGCGCCCTGCGCGACCAGGTCATCGATGTCTGCATGGCTGTAGCCATGGGCGTGCAACAGCTCGCGCGTGTGCTGCCCCAGCAGGGGGGCAGGTCGGGTGACCTGGGTCGGAGTGGCAGAAAAATGGATCGGGCAGCCCAGGGCGCGGGTCAGCCCGGCCTGCGGATGGTCCAGCTCAACCACCATGCCGCGCGCCAGGGTCTGCGGGTGGGTCAGCGCCTCACCCACCGTGTGCACCGGCCCGGCCGGCACACCGGCATGGTCAAACGCAGCCTGCCAGTGGGCACGGGTCTGGGTGCAGAGCACGGCGTTCATCAGCGCTGCCAGCGCCTGCAGGTTGGCCATGCGGTCGCTGTTGGTCTTGAAGCGCGGGTCATCGCGCCACTCGGGATGGCCCAGCACCTCGGCGATGCGTTCCCAGTTGGCTTGGTTGGCGCCGCCAATATTGATCCAGCCGTCGCTGGCCTGAAACGCCTGGTAGGGCGCGGTGAGGATGTGCGCCGAACCAGTCGGCGCACTGGATTTGCCAGTGGCAAAGAAGATGGCCGCGTGCCAGTAGAGCTGCTGCAAAGCGGCATCGGACAGCGAAGTGTCAACAATCTGGCCCTCGCCGGTCTTGAGCTTGTGAACATAGGCCGCCACGATGCCTAAAGCGCCCAGAATGCCGGCATTCATGTCCGAGACCGCGTTGCCGTTCTTGGCCGGTGCGCCACCGGGCTCACCAGTAATCGACATCAGGCCGGCAAAGCCCTGGGCAATCAGGTCAAAACCGCCCTTGCTGGCATACGGGCCGGTGCGCCCGTAACCGCTGATCGAGCAATAGATCAGGCCGGGGTTGACCTTGGCCACCACCTCGTAGCCCAGACCCAGCTTGTCCAGCGTGCCGCCACGAAAATTTTCCACCAGCACATCGGCATCCTGCACCATGCGCAGCAGCACCGCCTTGCCCGCCTCATGCTTGAGGTTGATGGCGATGCCGCGCTTGTTGCGGTTCATCATCATGAAAGGTCCCGAGACCCCGCCAACCTGCGGGTCGCGGTAGCCACGGGCATCGTCGCCACCGGGCAATTTTTCCACCTTGATCACGTCGGCGCCCAAGTCGGCCAGCATCTGGCCGCAGGTCGGGCCGGACATGATCTGGCACAGTTCGAGCACGCGCAGGCCTGCCAGTGGGCCGCTGGGTTTTTGGGAGGTGTTCATCAGTGGCCTTTCCAGACCGGGGCGCGCTTGGCGACAAAGGCCTCGACCCCCTCGCGAAAATCTGCGCTGCCGTAGGTGCGATGGATCAGGTCTTCATCGGGCGGCAGGGCGTGCACCTGCAGGCGCCGCAGGCCTTCCTTGCTCACCGCCTGCGTCACCGGGGCCAGCACAGCCAGCCGGGCTGCGATGCGCTGCGCCGAAGCCTCGATCTGCTCGGCCGCACAGACTTCATGCAGGTAGCCACAGGCCAAGGCCTCCTCGGCGCCGATGAATTCGGCCAGCAGCAGCATGCGCTTGACGCGCTGCTGACCCCAGGCGGCCTTGAGCCGGGCCAGGTTGCTGACCGACAGGCAATTGCCCAGAGTTTTGGCAATCGGCACGCCAAACTTGGAGGCTGGCGTGGCCAGCCGAAAATCGCAGGCAGTGGCAATCGCCAGGCCGCCGCCCACGCACCAGCCCTCCACCAGCGCCACTGCCGGCATGGGCAGGGCGCCCAACAGCTCCATGCAGGCATCGATCTGGCGTTCATAGGCCACCCCCTGGTCGCCGTCAAAGCCACGGAACTGCTCGATGTCGGTGCCGGCCACGAAGGCCTCGCCACCGGCACCCCTGAAAATGACCGCGCGCACCGAAGCATCGGCCTGCAGCTGGCGGCAGATCGCCATCAGTTGCTCGTACATGGCCCAGGTCATGGCATTGCGCGCCTGGGGGCGGTCAAACAGCACCGAGGCGACACCGGCCTCGATGCGCAGATGGACATTGCCCGTTTCACTCATTCAGCTGGTTCCTTCCAGTTCATCCCAACCCGACGCCGCGCGGTGACCCCTTGTTGAGGCTTTGCAGGCGACACGGTGTGCGCCTCAAGCCGCAATAGGGTGGCTACCGATAAAACAGTTCCACCAGACCCAGGCCGACGAAGGGCACATAGGTCACCAGCATCAGCACGGCAAACAGGACACCGATGAACCAGACATTCACCCGGGAGACTTCCCACACCGAGGCCTTGGCAATCGAGCTGGCCACCATCAGCACGCTGGCCACCGGCGGCGTCTGCTGGCCGATGCCCAGGTTGATCGTGACGATCAGGCCAAAGTGCACCGGGTCAATGCCCACCGCACGCACCAGGGGCATGACAATCGGAATGACCAGAATAATGGCCGCCGCCGAGTGCAGGAACATGCCCAGGAACAGAAACACCACATTGAGCAGCGCCAGCACGACCCACTTGTTGGTGGTGAAATCGGACACCGCCTTGGCCAGCGCCTGCGGTGCCTGCACCTCGGTCAGATAGGTGCCCAGCAATGCGCTGGTGGCCACCAGCAGCATCACCACCGCGGTCTGCGAGCCCCCCTCCATGACGGCCGCACGCAGGTGCTTGAGGTCAAGCTCGCGGTAGATCACCAGGCCCACAAACAACGCTGCCAGCACCGCCAGCGCAGCGCCTTCGGTGGCCGTCACAATGCCACCAAAGATGCCACCCAGAATGATGATCGGCAGCGCAAACGCCCACAGCGCCTCGCGGCCGGTCTGCAATATGCGTTTGCCCGAAAAACGCTCGTCGCGCGGCAAGTTGTAGCGACGCGCCAGGAAACTGGCCATGCCCATCAGACCAGCCGCGCCGATCAGACCCGGCACCACACCGGCGACGAACAACTGCACCACCGAGGTCTCGGCCATCACCGCGTACAGAATCATCGGGATGGAGGGCGGAATGATCACTGCCAACGTAGCGGCCGAGGACATGGCCGCGGCCGCGTAGGGGCCGGGATAGCCTTTCTTCTTCATGCCGGGGATCAGGATCGAACCCAGCGCGGCCACGTCGGCCACGGCAGAACCCGAGATCTCGGCGAAGAACAGCGAGGCGCCGATGGACACATGTGCCAGACCACCGCGCACCCAACCGAAGATGGCCGAGGCAAAGGCGATCAGACGCTGCGAAATACCCGAGGCGTTCATGATGGCGCCCGCCAGGATGAACAGCGGGATCGCCAGCAGCGGGAAATTGGTCGCGCCGTTGTAGATCACCAGCGCCATGTTGGGCAGTGAGTCCAGCCCCTGGCTGGACACCATGGCAACAACCGCCACGATGCCCAGCGAAACGGCGATTGGCACATTGATCAGCACCAGCAGCAGCACGGCGCCGAAAAGAATCAGCATGGTGGACATGATGTGACGCTCCTGAGCTTAGTGCAGGCCTTCGGCCAGGGGGTCGGCAGCCTGCCCCCGGTCGGCCAGCAGGTCCATCAAATTCATCACCTCAGCCACCAGAATCAGGGCCGAGGAAACCGGAATGACCGATTGCACAAAACTCATCGGCACCCAGGGCAGGCTGACCAGGGCATCACCGGCGAGGATGGGCAGGATGGAAGCCCCGACCCAACCCAGCAAGGCAAAAAAGGCAATCACCAGCAGCTGGCTGAAAATGCCGATGGCGCGCTTGAGCGGCGGCGACAGCTGGTCCACCACCTCTGGGCAGCCAATGTGGCCGCGCTTGACCGAAGCCAGGGCCGAGCCATAGAAGGTCAGCCAGGCCAGCAGCACCGAGGCCACCTCGTCATACCACACCAGGGACTGGCCCAAGGTACGGTAAACAATGCCCAACGTCACCTCCACCGCCAGCGCGACCATCAGAACCATCACCACCCATTCCAGCAGCAGGCCATAGCGCTGCCGCAGGCGCTGCAGTGGGCCCGCCGTGCTTAATTCCTGTTTTTGCATTTCAGTCTTTCTGCCCTGCCCTTACTTGCCCAGGGCCACGGCCTTGTCGATCAGCGCCTTGGCGCCGGCGACTTCCTTGCCGAATTCCTCGTAGATCTTGCCGCTGGCGGCAATGAAGGCGTTCTTGTCCACCTCGTTGACCTGGATGCCACTCTGTTTGAGTTTGGCCAGCAGTTCGGTCTCATCCTTGGCGGCCGTTTCATAGACATAGGCCTGGGTTTCACGGGCGGTGTCTTCCAGCACCTTGCGCACATCGGCGGGCAAGCTGCCGTACTTGCGCGCGCCCGCTGTCAGGTAGGCCGGGGTATAGACATGGCCGGAGAGTGACAGATATTTCTGCACCTCGTGCAGCTTGGCCGAATAGATCTGGGTGAAGGGGTTTTCCTGGCCGTCCATCACGCCGGTCTGCAGGGCCGTGAACAGTTCGGAAAATTTCATTGGGCTGGGGTTGGCGCCGTACTCCTGGAACATCTTGACGCGCCACTTTCCCTCAGGCACGCGCAGCTTGATGCCCTTGAGGTCATCCGGGCCCTTGATCGGACGCTTGTTGTTGGTGATGTGGCGCACGCCGTTTTCCCAGACCGCCAGCACTTTCAGTCCCTTCTTCTCGATCGCAGGTGCGATGCCTGGCCAGAACACATCCTTTTCGATGCGCGCCATGTGCGCCCGGTCCTTGACGATGTAGGGCATCTCAAACATACCCACCAAGTCCACCTCGGAGGACATCACAGTGGAGGGCACGGCCATGTCCAGGGTCCCAAGCTTGAGCTTCTGGATCATCTCCTTGTCGCCGCCGATCTGGCTGGAGCCATAGACCACCACCTTGGCCTTGCCGCCCAGTCTGGCATTGGCGCGACGGGCGAACTCGTCGGCGCTCTTCTGGAAGATCGAGCCGGGCTCGCCCACATGGCCCAGCTTGATTTCGGTCTGGGCCCCGGCCATGTGCGGGCCCAGCAGGCCGGTAAGCCCGAGCACGGCACCCGCGGTCATTACGCGAATGCGGGAGCGGGCGAATTGGCGTTGAATGGTTGGCATCTCAGTCTCCTTGGTTAAAGTCCGTCGAATCAGATGGATGCTGCATGTGCGGACGCCATGCAGCGCAGGTAACAGGTAAGAGGTCAGGGAATCAGGCCGCCTTGCGCAGCGGCAGCGCCGCCGGATGGCTCGCATAGTAGTCCATGATGGCCTGCACGCCCGAGCCCGCCAGCTTGACGCCCGACAGCTTGAGCCCCATCTCGCAGGCGGCCACGGTGCCGATCAGCGTCAGGTCGTTGCTGTCACCCAGGTGGCCAATGCGGAACATGCGGCCCTTGATCTTGCCCAGGCCGGTTCCCAGCGAACAGTCAAAGCGCTCCCAGATCAGCTTGCGCACCGCATCAGCATCCACCCCCTCGGGCATGATCACACCGGTCAGGATGGGTGAATAAACCTTGTCGTCAGCGCACTGGATCGGCAGGCCCCAAGCCTGCACTGAAGCCCGCACTCCGGCCGCCCAGCGCTGATGCCGCGCCAGCACCGCGTCCAGCCCTTCGCCAAACAGCATGTCGCAGGATTCGCTCAGGCCATACATCAGGTTGGTGTTGGGCGTGTAGGGCCAATAGCCGGTCTTGTTCATCTCGATGATCTCGTCCCAGGCCCAGAAGCTGCGTGGCAGTTTGGCGCTCTTGCTGGCCTCAATGGCCCGGGGTGAGAGGGCATTGAAGCTCATGCCCGGGGGCAGCATCAGGCCTTTTTGCGAGCCGCTGATGGAAACATCCACGCCCCACTCATCATGCCGGTAGTCAGCACTGGCCAAGCCGGAAATGGTGTCCACCAGCAACAGGGCCGGGTGCTTGGCCGCATCAATGGCACGGCGCACCGCGGCGATGTCACTGGTCACGCCGGTGGAGGTTTCGTTGTGCACCACGCACACCGCCTTGATGGCGTGCTCCTTGTCAGCCTTCAGACGCTGCTCGATCAAATCGGCCTGCACACCCCGACGCCAGCTGGTGGGCACGCCGTTGTCCATGCCGGGCAACGCAATCACTTCGGCCTTTAGTCCCAGGCGAGTGGCCAGGCGGTGCCACAAAAAGGCAAAGTGACCGGTTTCATACATCAGGATGTGGTCGCCCGGGCTCATGGTGTTGGTCAGCGCCGCCTCCCAGGCCCCGGTGCCCGAGGCCGGGTAGATCATGACCGGGTGGCGGGTCTTGAAAATCTTCTGGATATCGGCCAGCACCTTCAGGCCCAGCACACCGAACTCGGGACCGCGGTGGTCGATGGTGGGCAGGCTCATGGCGCGCAACACACGCTCGGGCACCGGCGAGGGGCCAGGAATCTGCAGGAAATGGCGGCCGGTGGGGTGAAAGTCGGTAGTTAGCATAAGTTCTCTTGAAGCAGGGCTTTGTGGGTGGGTACAGGCATTTTTTGCATACAAAATCAGATTGTCAACTGCATAAGCCCTAAAATATACAAAATTTTGAATACAAATTTAGCGCATGCCTGCAGAAATTTTGGCCGTTCCGCGTGCTGCCCTGCATGAGCAGGTCACCCATCGCTTGCGTCAAATGCTGGTCGAAGGGCAGATTTCACCGGGCGCCAAGCTCAATGAGCGTGCCCTGTGCGAGCAACTCAAGGTCTCACGCACGCCACTCCGCGAGGCCATCAAGACCCTGGCCGCCGAGGGGCTGGTGGAACTACTGCCCAACCGCGGCGCGATTGCCGTCCAGCTGACCGAGGCCGACATCCTGGACACCTTTGAGGTGATGGCTGACCTTGAAGGCCTGTCCGGTGAACTGGCCGCCCAGCGGGTGAGCGCCAGCGAATTGGCCGAGATCCAGGCCCTGCATTTCGAGATGAAGGCGGCCTACACCCGGCGTGACCTGTCAAGCTATTACCGGCTCAACGCGGCGATTCACCGCGCCTTCAATGCCGCGGCCAAAAACCCGGTACTGAGCGCTACCTACAACCAGGTCAATGCGCGTCTGCAGGCCCTGCGCTTTCGCTCCAACCAGGACGGCGACAAGTGGGCGCGCGCCATGCACGAGCATGACCGCATGGTGCAGGCGTTGGTGCAGCGCGATGGCGCCGCCCTGCGGGCCGAACTGGTGGCCCACCTCAACCACAAACGCGATGTGGTGCTGGAACTGTTGCGGATCAATGAAAACACTGTCAGTCACGCCTCGTCATGAACGCCCCCTTGCCCAATCCCTTGCCTGCCCCCTTGCCCGCTCAAGAGGCCGCCACCTACGACCATGTTGCACGCCTGAGCAATGAAGTGGCCGGCCGGCTGGCCGAACGCCTGCGCAGCCAAACCCAGGGCGAGGTGCTCTTCAGCCCAGCTGACCGCGGCCGCTATGCCACCGATGCCTCGATCTACCAGGTCATGCCGCTGGGCGTGTTTGTGCCGCGCTCGACCGCCGATGTGCAACTGGCGCTGGAGATCTGTGGCGAACTGTCGGTGCCAATCGTGCCGCGCGGCGGTGGCACCAGCCAGTGCGGCCAGACCGTGGGCGCCGGCCTGGTGATCGACCACAGCAAGTACATGCGCAACCTGCTGGCGCTGGACCTTGACAAGCGCACCGCCAGGGTCGAGCCCGGCCTGGTGCTGGACCACCTCAACGCCCAGCTCAAACCGCACGGCCTGTGGTACCCGGTGGATGTCTCCACCAGCGCCCAGGCCACCCTGGGCGGCATGGCTGGCAACAACTCCTGCGGCAGCCGATCGATCGCCTACGGCAACATGGTGCACAACGTCGAGGGCGTGCAGGCCTGGCTAGCCGATGGCGAGCTGCTGGACTTTGGCCGCATGGCGCAGGCCAGCGGGCGGGTGCAACAGATTGGCCACTTTGTGCGTGACCTGGCCGCCCGGCACCGCAGCGAGATCGAGGCACGCTGGCCCAAGGTGTTGCGCCGGGTGGCGGGCTACAACCTGGACATCTTTCACAGCCAGAGCGAGAAGCCCTACACCCAGGACGGCTCGGTCAACCTGGCGCATCTGCTGATCGGCAGTGAAGGCACGCTGGCACTGACCCGTTCGCTGGACCTGCGCCTGCGCGAATTGCCGCGCGCCAAGGTTCTGGGCGTGGTGAACTTCCCGACCTTCTACCAGGCGATGGACAGTGCCCAGCACATTGTCAAGCTGGGTCACAACATGCAGCGCGGCGCACTGACTGCGGTGGAGCTGGTGGATCGCACCATGATCGAGCTGTCACTGCAGAACCCGGCCTTTGCGCCGACCATCCGCACCGCCCTGGCCCCGGCCATCAACGGCGGCAAGCCGGCGGCCATTTTGCTGGTGGAGTTTTCCGGTGCCAGCAAGGCCGATATTGCGCCCAAGATTCAGGAACTGGTGGACCTGATGGGCGAGCTGGGTCTGCCCGGCAGCGTGGTGCAGATGCTGGACGATACGCCCCAGAAAAACCTGTGGGAGGTGCGCAAGGCGGGGCTGAACATCATGATGAGCCTGCGCGGCGACGGCAAGCCGGTGAGCTTTATTGAAGACTGCGCAGTGCCCCTGCCGCATCTGGCCGAATACACCGATGCATTGACCGAGGTGTTTCGCAAGCATGGCAGCCGCGGCACCTGGTACGCCCATGCCTCGGTGGGCACCTTGCATGTGCGTCCGATCCTGGACATGCGCCGCGATGGTGCCCACAAGATGCGCGCTATTGCCGAAGAGGCCAGCGAACTGGTGCGCAAATTCAAGGGCGCCTACAGTGGCGAGCATGGCGATGGCCTGTGCCGCGGCGAATGGATCGAGTGGCAGTTCGGCCCGCAGCTGACCCAGGCCTTTGCCGCCATCAAGCAGCACCTGGACCCGCTGCAGCGGCTCAGCCCGCAGCGGCTGGTGAATCCGCCCCGCATGGACGACACCCGTCTGATGCGCTTCCCGCCCAGCTACCGGGTGATACCGCTGCAGCCGGCGCTGGACTGGAGCGCCTGGAATGTGCAGAACAACCCGGTGACCGAACAGACCACCCCAGCGGGCAGCGGTGGCGACCCGGCCCTCGGGCTGGCCAAGCATGTCGAGATGTGCAACAACAACGGCCACTGCCGCAAGTTCGACGCCGGCACCATGTGCCCCAGCTACCGCGTCACCCGCGATGAGCAGCATTCCACCCGGGGCCGTGCCAACACCCTGCGCCTGGCCCTGTCCGGCCAGATCGATGGGCTGAATGCAGCGCAGGCGCTGGCCAGTGAAGACGTGCGCCAGGCGATGGACTTGTGTGTGAGCCGCAAGGGCTGCCGGCGCGACTGCCCCACCGGAGTGGACATGGCCAAGCTGAAGATCGAGGTCTTGCAGCACGCCAAGGCTCAACAAGGGCACACCCTGAAAGACCGGCTGATCGGACGCCTGCCCGACTACGCCCCATGGGCTGCCCGGCTGGCGCCCCTGCTCAATCTGCGTGACCGCCTGCCCCTGCTGGCCAGACTGAGCGAAAAGCTGCTGGGCCTGTCAGCCCGGCGCAGCCTGCCGACCTGGCAGCGCCAGCATTTTTTCAACCACCCGGTGCACAGCGCCAGCCGCGCCGATGTGCTGGCCGCCGCGCGACCGGTGGTGCTCTGGGTTGACACCTTCAACGGCTACTTCGAGTCGGACAATGCCCTGGCTGCGCTGCAGGTGCTGCAGGCTGCCGGCTACACGGTGCATGTGGCCAGCAAGCACACGCCCGACGGCGGGCATTTGTGTTGCGGCCGCACCCTGCTGTCGGTGGGCATGGTGACGCAGGCGCGCGCCAAGGCCCGCGAGGTGGTGGACAGCCTGCTGCCCTTTGCCCAGCAGGGCATTGCCATCGTGGGTCTGGAGCCCAGCTGCTTGCTCAGCCTGCGCGATGAGTACCTGGCCATGGGCCTGGGCGGTGAGGCCGCGGTGATCGCCGAGCAGGCCATGCTGTTTGAAGAGTTTTTGGCCCGCGAAGCCAGGGCCGGTCAGCTGGACACCCTGACAAGCCAGCTGTCGGGCCTGAACCAGCCCCTGCTGTTGCACGGCCACTGCCACCAGAAAGCCTTTGATGCGGTGAGTCCGGTGCTGGAAGTGCTGCGCCTGATTCCCGGCGCCAAGCCGCAGCTGATCGAGAGCAGCTGCTGCGGCATGGCCGGCAGTTTTGGCTATGAGGCTGAGCACCATGCGGTGTCGATGCAAATGGCCGAGGCCGACCTGCTGCCGGCGCTGCGCGCACAACCTGATGCGATCGTGGTGGCCGATGGCACCAGCTGCCGCCATCAAATCAAGGATGGCGCCCAGCGCCAGGCCTTGCACGTGGCCAGCCTTCTGGCGAGCCAGTTGAAAAAGCCTGGCTGAAGAAGTCTGGTTGAAGGAGTCAGCCTGGGCAGGCTGAGGCGCCGGCCTCAGTGTGCGCCGGGGGAGTGGATCAGATCAAAACAGAATGAGCCAAGGTAAGGCTTGGTTTTGGCGATGTAGTGCCTGCCTTGATCGGTCAGCACGGCTTCGGCGCCCGCAAATTCCACCCCCCGCTCAACCAGCAGGTTCATGGTCTGGTGCAAGTCTGAAACCGCCAGGCAAATGCATTTGACGCCCTCGCCAGCATCCTTTTGATGCGAGGTGGTCAATTTCAGCATGAGCGTGCTTTGCTTGTCCTTGGACTGCAAGGCCAGGATCTTTTCCGAACAGCTGGGATTGAAGTTGGCAGGAGCCTCTTGCGCATCGAGCAGTTTCGAAAAGAAATCCTGCCATTGACTGGCTTGGTCAGGGCGGACCTGAATGGCCAGGCCAAACACCTGATTGCTGACCAGCGCCGGCGGATTTTGCTGGGCGTCATCAATAGGCTTGTAGTCCACATCGTAGATCGAGAACTTGGAGTCACTCTCGACAAAAAATATCCTGCAGGCACCCGGCCCCATGATGGAGGGAATATGCAACTCCATCACCTCGGCGCGATCAGGCATTCGCCACGATCCGTTGGTCAGCACATTGTGATAGATGGCGCGGGCATCACGCACCTTCAGGCCAATCCCGGAAACAAATGTGCCTTCCAGCCTGCTACTGTCGCTTTGAGGGGCTGTCTGGACCACCCGGACCACAATGTTGATCCTGCCCTGCCGATACAACAACTTGTCACGCCAACGGTGACGGCCGACCAGCCCAAAACCGAACTGCGCCAGGACCTCACCCAAAGCGACA
>Ga0075472_10000159_pt1 | contig 26994 bp, 55 predicted proteins | sample DEB19_08_DNA_3_FD_77014 | JGI IMG/M metagenome (GOLD analysis project Ga0075472, IMG submission 77014) | Aqueous microbial communities from the Delaware River and Bay under freshwater to marine salinity gradient to study organic matter... | ecosystem: Environmental > Aquatic > Marine > Coastal ...
AATAGCATGGACAGAGCAGGCTCGGCCTGCGGACGAGCTGGTGCGCGTCGTTCAAGGTGCAATCGGCGGAATTCTCGGAAACTGCCTGCGAATTGCAGAGCCGACAACGAAGCCTCACGGGCGTATCGCGTACACCCTGATCCACCCCGGTTTCGCCGGCGAGATAGACCTGAGCGTCATCCCTCCTCAGAAAACTGCGGAAATCGAATGACCGAGGCCCTGACCTGGATGTCCACCGACCCCGGCAAATGGATCATGACCGGGGCCGTGCTGATCGGCATCGCGGCTGCCGCCCTGCTGGTCGAGTACCTGATCGACAAAAAGAGGAGACATTGATGCTCGCCGCCGCGCTGTTCATCGCCGGCATCGCCTGCTTTGCCCTGCACACATGGGCCGAGATCAATTGCACCCGGCTCGATGTCGAGACCGGCCGGCGCGATCCTGGGGCGCTGGTCGATGACTACGGCAGCAATCGTGGCTGGTACTGGCGGTACAAGCTGCCGAGCCTCGCAGGCTTCATCGGCGGCCTCTTGCTGCTGTTCTGGGCGATCGGTGCCGCGACGATCCCGGCGCAAGGCCGTGATCTTGACGGTCGCCATGCCGCCTCGCCGCTGAAGCCGTGGTTCGATAGCCTGAAGTCCGGCAAAGGCCCGTGCTGCTCCGACGCTGACGGCTGGGCGCTCTCTGACGTTGACTGGGAGACCCGTGGAGGGCACTTTCGTGTCCGGGTGCCTGCGCAGTCATGGACGCCATCACGCGACCAGCCGGCCCCGCCGCCAAGCGTGGCTATGGTTTGGGTTGATGTCGAGGACGCTGCCGTTATCACCGAGCCGAACCGGGCAGGGCGGACGATGGTCTGGCCACTGTGGGGAATCGGCGGCGTGACAATCCGCTGCTTCATGCCGGGGTCGATGACATAAGATGTGGCGGCCTTGCCCCCTTTATGGGGCTTGCGTCACGGGTGCGACCCGATCGCAAGGCCCCGGGGAAGGTTTCGGCCCAGCCATTTCGCAGGAGCACATGCAGGCAACGCCAATCGACTAAGGAAACCTCGCAATCCCGCTTGGCGAGTAGTTCCAGCTCCCGTCGCTGGAGTGGGGTCATGCCGCAGCCCTTCGTTCCTCGGTCAAGACCAGCGCCGTATATATTGCGCGATGCGTTCGCTGAACCAGAAGGTTTCGGCAAGCTGGGCGGCATGTCGATAGGCGTCCTTCCGTGCTTGAATTTCGCGCAGGAAGACGTTTCGGACAAGCAAATCCATTCCTCGGTTGCTGGCGTTTAAGCGCCTTAGTTCCCGCCGCTGGTGTTTAATGCGACGCTGAAGGACCGCCCGCTCTTTGAGCCAGTCGCTCATTTGCTTTCCCCATTCGGTTGTGAAGCGAAGCAAGGGCACCGATCGCAATCGCCCTCGCTCCACAGGTATCCGGCAAGGGCTGCTCGTTGCATCCACCTGGGCACGTCTATCAGCTGCGGCGGGGCGCTGTCAGCCCAATTGCACAGGAGAACTTCGACCGGCGTTTCCCGCCCGTCTGCCCGGATGTGGTGTGCCTCTTCTGACTTCACCAAATGTTTGCAGGCCATTGGCTTGCCCTACTGAGGAGCGCGGGGTAGAGCGGCCCCGCAGAACGGACAGAATTTGATATTGTCCAGAACGGGACACCCGTCGTCTGCGATGACATTCCAGGAACCATCGGCGTCCCGCTCGATAAGACTGCGCGGCTGTAGCAATCCGCTGGCATACTTCCCGCGGCCCTCTAATTCAGCCGCCAGATCCTCGCAGCAAAATCCCATAGTCAATCCCTCCCTAAGATTGTCACACAGCCAGATCGACGGCACGGCCGATCTTGCACTGCCTCAACAGGCACTCGGGAACGAACATCATTTGGTGCGTCATCCATTCGCCAGTCCAGCCGGGTTTGTGACTGAGGTTTTCCAATTCAATCAGGCTTTCGACTCCGAGCGCGCCTAGATGAATGCCGCGGATTACCCAGACGTGCTCATGTTCGCCCTCACCCCAGATAACGACATCGCTCACCTGCATCGTTCCTCTCCCCTGAGTTAAGCGGCACCAATGAACTTGATGCGGTACTTGCCTGACTTCGCGCGGTGCTCCTCGTCGCAATAGCGACGGAACGCGGCTTCGTGAAGTTCGCCTGGCAGCATCTCAATGCTGGTGCCAATCGTGCCGCCCTTCCACGAGCCCTTCTCGCGGCCGGTTTCTCCGGAAAACCGGATGTCAAGGTCGCGGCTGATCTTTCGTGGGCTGAACCAAGAGAGCCACTTGAACCAGCCTGTGCCGCGACGCCACTCTCTTTCCTCAATGCGAGTGGTGGCTATCAACTCTTGGCCGTCGAAGTCCTGAAACTTGAATTGGCGTGTCGGGATCGACGCCTCGACCTGACGATGTTTTTCCCACGACCCTTGACCGAGCCGGTAGCCGAATTCTGGGGCGTCTGCGATCCACTCGCCATTGAGGCCATAGTAGCTGTGGCGAAGATGTCGCCATTGGGTCCACGGCAGAAAATAGCTCCAACGCTGCTCGATGGAGCTATCCATCATTGAGCCCCCAGCGCGGCCATAATAGACTTGCAGAAAATCGCTATTGCCCACGTCGCCAGACTTAGACAAGCAGAAGCCATAACTGCGCTTGTCAATGTCCCAATACCAGTCCCGGCCGAGGCGAGCGATGGTTTCTGCATCCCATCCCGGGTAACGCTTCTCCCTGTACGGGCGACACAGCCAAGCAGGCGTGGCGACGCATACCGTCCAGCGCCAAAGATGCAGGCGCAGGTAGCTCGGGCTTTCTTCGCCGCTGGATTCCAGCACGACACCATAGCGAACATAATCGCCGGGGTGCCATGTGAACGGCCCAAAATAGCGATCGTTATCGCCCCATCGAACTGCTTTCATCTCGCCTCCAATAGCCGCCCCATGCGGCAGTTCTAAATTCCGATGACTGACGAACGCTAGAAAGATCAACGCCTAAGCAGAGCTACCCCTAGAGCATGACTATCCCCAACGGCCTTAAAATCGTTGGGGATTTTTTCGCCGTCAGTCATCCGTCAGTTATTCCCGTTCCGACTTCGTTTTCGTGCGGTGCTCGACCCGCAAGCGCATCACGTTGGCGACCTTCTCGGCCGACCCGCGGGAGTAGCGCTGCGTCATGGATATATCGCTGTGGGTGGCGGCGTGGCGCACGTCTTCCAGGGTCGCCCCGGCGTCGGTCGCCTCGGTGATGGCCCCTGCTCGAGCGTCCATGCTCCGCACGTCGTCGGGGATGCCGGCGAGGCGGGCCAGCTTGCGCCAGCGCTGCCGGAAGGACTGAGCCTTCCATGGCAGGCCGGTCGATTCCGAGACCACCATGGGGCCGGAAGCCGGTAGCATTTCCCGGCGCAAGTCCTTCACCGGGACGCCGGCAATCAGTGACAATTCCTCCATCACCATCGGCGCAAGGTGTAGATCGGCCTCGATGGGCTTGCCGCGTTTGCTGGTGACGTGGCGGAAAATGAAGTTCTGGTCGATCTCCTCCCAGCGCGCGCCCTTGATCCACTTCTTGCCGTCGAAGTGAATGTCCGAGACGCCGGGCTCGTCGAGCGGCACGAGCTCGCCGACGACATCCTTCTGCCGCAGCGTGAGGTCAAATTGCATGGCGTCGGCCAGCGCAACCGAGGGCCAAATCTCCCGGCTGATGTTCCTGTGGGCGATGACCTGCTCGGCCTTCAGGGACGCCGTGCGCGGCCTGGCGTTCTCAAAGCGCATCTTGCTCATGACGCTGCACAGGCGCTCGCATTCGGGATCCTCGAGGATCGTGGCCCCGAAACTGAGCAATTCCCGCAGCCGGCCGCGGAAGGCGTCGCCCGTTGCCAGCTTGACCCCGCCGTTCGTCCATTGGGCGTTCCAGGCGATAATGACGCGGGCCTTGATGTCGGCAAGCTGCTCGGTGCCGTGGTCGTCGGTCAGGCGGCGGTACATCGTGTCGTGGTTGCGCCGCACGGCATATTGCTTCTTGTGATACCGGCTGTCCGGGTCGGTCTGGTAGCAGCTAATCAGGGACCGCAGCGTGCCGTCGAAAACGTGGCTGATGGTCGGCGTCGGCAGGCCGCCCCGGCTGTAAACCAGCATTTCGTCCTGCAGCCGCCGGCAGCGATCGGCGACGTGGGCGCGCTCGATGTCGGTCGGGGCCTCCCCGATCCAGATCCGCTCGCTTTTCGGGGTGAACCCCTTGGCGACCAGATCGGTCCGGGCCTGCCAACGGACTTCCCACTTATTACCCGCGCGGCGGACGATGTGACCAGGCGCGCCCTCAAAGATCGGCTTCATGCTCGCTCCATGCGTTGAGGTTGAGTGAGCGTACCCCCGTACTGCCGGTCAAAATAGGCCTGGACGGCCGGCCAATACCGCCTACCCCCCCAAACTTTCTGCTTTTGGGGGAACCCGCTGCGCTGGGCGTCCAGCATCCGAAGGGCCTCTCGGGCTGTCTTTTCCGGCACCCCCATGCGACGGATGAGCTCTGCGTCTGTGACCCAGAGCTTGTCCTTTTCGCGTTCGAGGGTTTCGGCTTCGGGAGTGCTCACGCCTTTATCTTTCCGATCTCGTCAGGGGTTTCCAGCGTAATCAGCCGCCTGCGGCTTCAGGTTGCATCGTTGCGTTCTTTTGTGACTGACGGGCCGTCTTGCCGAGAGAATGTCATGCTCATGCGGCTAGTCGCGCACAAAACTAAAACTGTGACCTGGCTTCCATTCGCGCAGATCGCCCTTGGTGCGAACGTCACCGGAATACTTCTCCATGTGCCGCTTCGCAGCCTCGTCAGTCATTTGGTGGCGGCCAGCGCGACGTGATGCAAGCTGACCATCTTTCCGAATCCAGAAAGCGAAGTCCGCGTATTCGTCAGGCTCCCAGTCGTTATAAATCTCGCGGACGCAATGCTTCTGGTAGGCGCTTAGGTCGTTGAATTTTACGAGCGGCATTTCATCGTGTCCTTCTGCTGAGTGCGTAGGCGACCAGTTCACGGACTTCGGCGGCAAAACTCCGGTTATTAAATCTAGCCCATTGGCTGATTTGCCTGATCGTTTCAGGATCAAAGCCAATCTGGATGCGTGGCCTTGCGTAGCCACCGCCAGTGGCTCCTTTCGGTCTTTGGCTAAATCTGTGGTCGCCCTTGCTCATCGTCGCCCCAATGGCCCAGCACGGAGATTCGCGCGATACTCGTCCAGACGCTCCGGAATGTCGTTTGTGCCGGCCCTGTCGATCTCTAAGTCCTCATCAAAAAAGCACTGCTCGCACAATGTGAATGCTCTTCCGGTCGGCGAGTAGATACCGCTTTCTCCGAGGCAGTCCCTCATTTGATCTACTCGCTTGCGGCAGCGAGCGCACATATAGCCCGTGGCGTAATCCATCACTCAGCCCCTCGTTGCTCTTGCAAAGAGATTGCAGCGGCCCGGCCCGTCAGAACGAGCCACGCGGACTGAATCCGGTCTCGGAAATAGCCGTAGGGGTTAGGGTCCGTGCCGTTCGCGAGCAATTCAATGCGGCTCGCCGCGTTGTGCAGCACGCAGCATTGAATGTGATAGCCGAGCCGCGTCCGCTGATCGAGACCGGCGCTGGCGCGGCACATCCAGATCAGGTCTTCGTTCGACATCTGATTGGACAGTCGGTCACGCACCGCGTGCATCTTCCTGACCATATCTGGATCAGCACCGTCGTCGACGCCGGCCTTCCATGGCCCTGGGTCTGGTGTATCCTTGCAGCAGCAGACGGGTGGCATCAGATTTCCTCCACACTTGTCGGCTTGCCCATCAGGGTGATGTTCAATGCCCCGGCCTTCATCTGCTCCAAGATGCTATCGCAAAGGCTCGTGGCCTGCGCTCTCGTGCCGGCGACAAAGATCACCCGGACTTCATTTCCGTGCTGCTCAACGCGCGCTTGGTTGCCAAAATTTGGGTGAGTAAATCCGCGGTCGGTGCTCATGGGGTGTCCTTTGAGTGTTGCCTTTGGAGAGGGACTGCACATTGCACTGATGTGGCAGCGAACGCTAAACGCGGGTCTCCGAGCTTGCAGGCATCCGACATCAGCCATTCGCAGTTGAAGCAATGCTTTGGCCTGTCAAAGGCCCGGCGGGTAAATTCTCGCTTGCATCCTTCACAGCGGAAATCTTTCCACGGCGCTGTCCTCATGGCTTGCTGCTTTCCTGCGGAGACAAAGAAGTCATGCATATCGGGTTGAGACACACAGCCACTACCCCTTGTGTTTCTGGCCATCACGCGGCGGCCTTGAATCCGCTCATCATCACGAAACCACTGCCCGCCATCTGCCGCGCTTCCTCGCCCGTGAAGCCCATTGTTGCGGGCGTGATCACGTCCCAAAGCCCAAGCACCTTGCCGAGCGCGAAAAGCTGAAAGGCTGCGCCTTGATCGCCAATCTCGGCGCCGACCTCGATGTAGCTGGGGCCACCGGCAAGCCGGTCTAGCTGCGGATAGGTCTTGAGGATTTCGATCAATTCGGCCTTGTTCCGTTCGGCGGCGACCTTATCGACACCGATCACGAGGAATTCGAGGTCCACCGGCTCTAGCATGCCGCGCATGTCGCCGATTAGACCGAGGGGCGGCATTGCATCAATCGTCACGACACCACCCGGCTCTTTGTCCAAGTCGCGGCCTTCCTTGATCGCGTCCACCAAATGCTTGTCGCCGTGAACCATCTCGCCCTTGCGAAGCTGTACGGTCGTCTCGGAAAGGATTTTGTAGAGCCGATCAAGGTTCATGTGTCGCTCCTAGATGTGGTGGGTGTGTGTGTTAACCCGATAGGCATGAAAGAAGTCATGATTGCTCTCCCGATGATTTCCGAGATTGAGCAACGATGGTTCGATCTGGCGCGCCGACGCATCAGTGACGCCCTGGCGCGCCCAGACCTTTTTGCCGAAACGCCCGCGCGCGCGCCGCGCGCCGACCGACCGGCCGAACTCGATCTGACTACAGGTAGACCATGAGGGAGCCACTACATGTTGGGTCATTTTCGACCTGTGTGCGTCAACCGGATAGGCATGATTTCGGGGATCACTCTTGCCGGAATGTTCGAGCCGGGCCTGACCTCGATTGTGATCCAGAGAGAACTGCTCATGGTTGTTGCTCCTCTGAAACGTGTGCCGACAGCGGAAACTCTCGCAGCATCAGGTGCTCGGGGATCGCGGCCTTGCTCGTCATCTGCTTCATGAAGAAGTAAACGCCACCGCGCTCGCAATCCGACTTGATGTCAGCCGCCCATGCCTCGGGCATATGACGAGCGCCGTGGCCGCTTTCGCCGCCGCAGATCAGCCAGTCCGGTTGGTCAGGACCGTTGTGCAGGCGCAGTGGGCCAATCGCTGGCTCATAGCTGATGAAGTGGACGGCGGCGCGCACGGTGCGCAGGATGGGCCAGCGGCGATCGTAGGCGCCCTGGTCCTCGCAGGTCGTGCCGAGCCAAACGTGATCGGCCAGCCCGAATTTCTCCCACCATGACGGGATCATGCCGGCGATGTTCTCGGGGCGCTTGGTTAGCAGCAGCCAATCGAGTTCCGGCGTGAGGGCGATCAGATTCCAGAGTTCAAGGCGCCATTCGCCCGGCGCCTGATTGTCGAACACGTCAGCAAGGCTTGCGCAGAACACGCGCGGGCGCTTGCCGGTGCCGCGAGCGGCTTTAGCCCACTGGAGCGGCTTCCGCCAGTTCGCCGCGCTCGTGCGCTTGCGCTCGCCGTGCGGACCCCACTCAACCCAGCCGTACCGCTTCGACAGCGACTCGGCATAGCTATGATCGCAGCCAGGCGAAACCTTCTGGCACCCGATCCACGGATTGAACGTGTGATCCGTCCACTCGATTTTGCTGTTCTCAGCCATCGCTACGCTCTTGGAAAGGGAATTCAGTCATCGCCATCGTCGCCGTAATAGTCGTCATCAGCCGCCGCTTCGGCCGCCCAATATTCGTTGTCGCGCTTCACGCAAGCTCCGCAGACGCGATAGACCCGGCCGCAATTGCCTTCTTCGTAGTCGCGGCGGTCACGCAGATCATCGGCGGGGTTCTTGCACCATTCGCAGGTGCCCTTGCGCCATTCGGCTGCCTCGGGCGAGTTGCGGTAGGCTCGCTCAGCGTCAAGACACTCCTGACATAGGTCGTGCATTTCGCAGCCAAAGCTATCCGTCTCGCCCTGGATGCGAGCGACTGCCGGCCGGTCTGGATGCTCGTCGCACATCATCCCATCCGGCACGTCATGGCTGCTGCCGCTAAGGGTTGAGATCGGCCCGGTCACATCAGCCATTGCTGCTTTCCTGCGGAGAGATGGCTACAAAGTATCCAGAACCATTGCAGGCGGGGCACCGCTCATAGGGGCGCTTCTGCACCAAGTTGGCCTGATCGTTCCATTCGTGCTTTGCTCCAGTCGCCTTGCAGCCGCCGCATAGCGTTTTGATTTGGACCTTGAAATCACCCATCGCTACGCTCCGTCGATGGGAACGCCACGTCCGTCGTTGCCAAATTGTTTTGGATGGGAATTATATACATGACTCCCTTTTCCACTCATTCCGCAGCCTCGGCGAGTCTTTGATGCTCGCTAGGCGGCGGTGTCGTTTTCCAGTCCATCTTGGGCCACAAGCACCGGGCCTCAAGGGCTTTGCGCTCGCGGCGGTTGCCAGTGGTCAGCCAGTATTTGACCTTCGGTTTGCGTCTCACCTTTTCGGTAAACCGGCGTTCCCCTTTGCGGAAAGCGTCGCGCGTGTGCATCCCCGGCGTGATGTAGTCAAAACGTGGTGTTTTCCGTTCCATGTCGGTCCAGCCGGCATAGTGAAAATTCAATGCGCGGTAGATGTAACCGGCATGGCCGGCCGCAGTGTCCGCGTAGCTCAACACGATCTTTGGAGGCAGCAACGCCAGCGCCCGCGATACAAACCAGCTTTCCGTATTGCGAGGCATGTCATCCGATACCCAAAGTCGGTTCAATTCGATGACGCAGCCAGGATCGTCTTTGCAGGCTCCGACAAGCATGTGGTGGGAAGCTGGTGTGCCGAAAGTTACAACGCCCTTTGTATTCCCGTTCTCGTCAATCAGACCGAATGCGAACGAAATAGGCGGCTTGCGGTGCATGTAGTGATGCGCCACCACAAGCCGAATAGCCTCGGATTTGCTAATTACCGCGACGCGCAAGGGTTGCCCTCCGCTTACGTCGTTTCGCAGGTTTGCTTTGCGGCTTGGGCCGATAGGCCAGAACCTTATCCACTATGGCGTCCAGCGCCTTTGGGGGCTTGCGTGGCTTCCTCATTGGATCAGTGCCTTGTAGGTGAGGCGCTTGCCAGCCGTGCCGGTCACGAAGCTATCGAGCCGATCCAGCGTATGCCGCTGCACGTTGCCGTCATTCAGCCGGAAGGCAAATTCGTCAACGTAGCGGCTCAGGTGCTTTTTGCTGGCGTGGTGATAGACGCCGATCAAGCCGCGCTTCATGACCGCGAACACGCTTTCGACGCCGTTGGTGGTCACGTCATCCCGGACGTATTCGCCTTCGCTGTGGTTGACGGTTTCGTGGTTGAAGAACAGCCCACCAAGGCCCCGGTAAACGCCAGCCTCATCGGTGTGCAGCGTAGAGCCAGCGGCGACGTGCTGGTGAATTTTGGTGTGCAGGGTCGCCATGTCGGCGTCCTCAACCGCCATCGCCTTCATGCGGCCCTTGCGCTCGCGCATGGCCACAACAGCGGTCTTGCCGACCGTGCCGCGCCCAGCTTTCAGCTTTTTGGACTCGTGCTTGTTCTTCTCGATCCCGCCGACATAGGTTTCGTCGATTTCCACAATGCCTTGCAGTTTGGTCAGGTCGCCGCCGCAGGCTTCCCGCAGTCGGTGCAGGACGAACCACGCCGACTTTTGCGTGATGCCGATCTGCTTGGACAGTTGCAGGCTGGATATGCCCTTGCGGGCCGTCACAAGCAGGTACATCGCGTAAATCCACTTGTGCAGGGGAACGTGGCTCCGCTCGAAAATGGTGCCCGTCCGCACCGTGAAATCCTCTTTGCACTGGTTGCAGCGGTAGAAGCCGCCCTTGCGGGCCGTGATCCGCTCGCCAAGGCCGCAGACCGGGCAGCGCGGGCCTTCCGGCCAAAGCCGCCCTTCCAGATACGTCCGCGCCGTCTCTTGATCCGGGAACATGGCGAACAACTCAAAGGTGGAAATCGTGGACTTACTCATGACCAGCATCCCTCGTTTCTATGGGCAAAATCTACCCAAAACAGGCGAGGGAGTCAAGTATATAATTCCCTTTTGGATGAACGTCAGCAGTTCGGACTTTTGCGAGCAGGCGAACAGGTGCTGGGAGTACAATTCCGCGCGATATTGATGCTCGCGAACAATGTAGCCACCACCAGGCACGGATTCGATCATCAGGGCACCCCAAACATTGCTCATGCCTTGCTTCCTTCTTCCCGTGAGAGCGTCACCCGTACAGCGCGCCATCCGTTCCGGTTGGTCGTCTTGTCGTCCTCGTTGAGCCGCTTCACGCGCTGCGCGATCTCGTCAAGATCGGTTGAAACCCACGTCGCGGACATGAACTGATCCTGAAATCCGTGGACAGGGTGCCACGGTGCCCATGCTGTTATGCTGGTGGTCATGCTCCCTCCCGATAGAATTTGCGTGCATCCGCTATCGCGCGGGCGGCGTGCGGGTAAATGTTTCCGTCGTCGTCGGTGTTCTGCTCGGCCGAGACGATCAGGGCTTCGATTATCTCGATCAGTCGCGTGCTGCTCTCAGCCGGAGATGGCGCGGCGGCGGCCAGCTCGACGGTTTCGATTATCTTCCGCGCGATGCGTAGGCAGTATTCACGGCCTGAACGATCTTCATGCAGGAAAGGTATGTAGTTCGGGGCATCCTTTCCCTCCGGGAAGCGAGCTTCGTGGATCAGCGCCGCAAGGTTGGCTGAAGTCATCGACGCTTTCCCACTCGGGGAGTGGGCAGTGCTGTTGGCATAGAGATTGTTGAGTCCATCTTCGTCGCCAAGGCGATTCAGGAACGTCGCCCACGCCTCCGCCCATCCATCGGCCATTGGGCCTTCTCGGAAGGGGCAGGACTCGGCCCGTATGACGGCGATAGCATCCGCCAACGCTTTCCCACCTTGGGAATGTCGCGTGTTCCATCGCTTCTGCGCCTCCTTGAACGTGTCCTCGCACACGTCGGCAACGACGCATCCTTTGTGTGGGCAAGAAATGCTGTGCAACTCGCCATCGCTGTAAACTTCATATTTCGGCGGCTTGCCACAGAACGGGCACGGCAGCAGTGGCTTTCCTTCGGCAGGATGGTCGGTCATGTGGTCGAGCCTGCGCCTTTGGTCGCGCAGTCCTTACTTCGTTGTCGCGGCAATATCCTGCTGCACGGTACGCTCGATGCACATTGAAACTGGGAGGCGGGAGATCAGCTTGTAGCCGCGGCGCCGGCCGCCGTTGTAGAAGTCCGCCTCCCAGGTCTCGCCCATGTGGTTGACCAGCACCTGACGTCGCACCCATTCGATAGGTTTGCCGAAGCGGATGGAGAGCCCGATCAGCGAGATCGTCGATCCGATCCTCGGCTCTCCATCGTCGTGGTCGTTGTGAATTCTTGCGATCATGATTGCCCCCGTTTCGTTCAATTCAATTCGGACCGCGCCATTGCGACGGCTTCTGCGTGCTGAGCCACGGCTTGATCCCACGTGGAGCATCGCGCTTGGTGTTCGTTATGGGCGCCGCCGAAGATCATGGTCTCGAAAAGCAGCGGCGGGCCTTCGAACAGACTGTGGTCTATGCCAAGGAAAACGGTGCTGATGCGGATTGAGCCGACATCGTCCTCCGCGACGCGCCGCGCAGCGGTCCCAAACCACCTTGCCCACTCTTCGATGTCGTCACAGGGGACGGCGACGTTGTTCTTGTCGAGCTTATATGTTCCGTTCAAACCTGCCTCCCGATCAGTCGCTCGCATCTGAAGCTGTAAACCTTGTCGTCGAAACTGATGCCGCCGGTGAGGACGGCGTGCTCCGGCCTGCCGCCGATCACGTCGGCAACGGTCGGCAACTCAAAGCCATAGTAGGCGTTCAACTCGGGAATGCCGCTCAGTATCTCGCCATGACCCTGCTCGATAACGGCCATGACAACCTTGCGCAGCAGTGCTGCTTCCGGGCATGCGCTCGGACGCTGTGACGTTGCCGGCTCGCCATCAACTCCCGGCTCTGGAATTGGCGTGCCGTCGATCAGCATCTGCCGCCATCCCTTCGGTGGCGGCCAGCCAATGCCCCAGGCTGCCAACGTCGCGCGGTCCCATCCGCCTTTCGCGGTCCTGGCGGCGTCTATTTCTTCGGCGGACAGCTTCACTTGATTTCCCGTTCCGCTGTTGCTCCCTCGTCCCCGTCGCCCTCCGGCTTCCTCTCCGGGCGCGGGGGCGGCGCCTGGTGCGGCGGGAAAGCCGGTGATGCCTCCGCATGATACGCAACGGATGAGGAGGGCGACGAAGCTGAAATGCTGCGCTCGGCGATCGCGACCATCACGACCGCCCGCATCGCGACCAGATCGCCGCGCTGCGCGTGAAGCCGCTGGCACAGCAGGAACGGGTTGATCCCGAGCCGGTGCCAGAACTCTCGCTCGCCGACCTTGTGCTGCGCGTCATAGTCGTTGGTGTGGCAGCCGTTGCAGAGCGGAGTCGTCCATTCTGCAGAAGGCTTCCGGCCCATCGCCTGGCGCTTGTTATAGGCGCCGGAGTTCATCCGCAGATGCGCGGCGGTCCCACAGGGCTCGACACCGCACTTGACGCACGGCAGCTGGCGGATCATCGCGAGATAGGCCCCATCCCGCCCGGTCGCCTCGTTCACGCTTCTCCGGGGATGGTCGGAGTTGCGCTTCAAAAGCGAGCCGGGCGGGTGCGCCGCCGCGAGCCGCTGAGGGCGGGAATTGATGGCGCGGACCATGGCGGGATCGGAGATCATTTGCGTGCGCATCCCGGCCGGTCCGACATCATCTGCGCTACGGTCTCTTGCTGCGCGTCGTAAATCGCTTTCTCGACGTAGGACATGATCTCAAACGTCGAGTAGAGTTTCAGCGCCATCAGCGCGCGGATCGCGTCCGCCTCGGAGTGGAAGGCGTCCAGCCGTATCAGGTCCGCGGCCATCAGCGCTGTGACCTGCGAGCGGGAGAGCGGCTGTTGAGTCAAGCCGCCGTCGATCAGGAAGAGGGCCGGGTTGCTCATGACCAGATGATCCTTGCGCAGTGGAAACAAACGACCTCGCCGCAGGAGGGAACGGGCTGGTGGCCGGCGGGATTGATGCAGTCGTGATCGAGTTCAAACGGATCGGCGCTGGCGAGTGCCGCAGCTGTGATCTCCTCGGGGCCGGTCTCGCGGATGGTGGTGCGCTCGATGGTTTCACGGACGGGCATCGGGGTTAACCGTCAAATTTGTTGATGTTGTAAGACATGCGCTGCATCGGTGACGGAAGCGCGCCTTCCGGAGAAATGGCGATGCTCGCTTCCAGCCCGTCAATGCTGACGCGCGCGCCTTGCGTGTCGAGACCCGGCTCCAATCCGAGAAACTGGAACGGCTTGCCGCAGTCACCGCAGAAGATGCGCAGCTCGGCCATGAAGCCGTTCGGGCGATCCTTGAAGCAAGCGATCTTAGCTTCGACGCGGTGATTCTTGTTGTGCTGGCAGGTCATGCAGAGATGGCCTCCATGTCCGTGCCCCGGCAGTATGGGCAGAACTTCGGCTTTCCGACGCAGAGAACAACGCCGCTGCATTTGCGGCATTCCCAAGGTGAGCGTGCGAGTGTCGGTGCCGCTGGTTCATCCATCCAAGACGGTACGCTGCCGTCCTTCGGGCCTTTGTAGGGGCGGGAAATATCGCCGGGCATCATGCGGCCTCGCAAGTGATCGGCGTGGGCTTGCAGCCCTCGCAGCGTTCTTCGTCGAGCCGCTTGAGGAATTCGTGGAACGCCTCAGGGCGCGGCCCGTTAGTGGCGCGCTGCACGGCATAGGCGATTGTCTCCAGCACATACAGGCGCGGGCTGGTGCCCTTGTATGGGGACTCGTCGCGAATCTGATGCCAGTTGCGGGCGAGGTCTTTTGCCACATTCATAAATGCTGCTAGCGCCTGCGCGCCATGATCGGTGCGACAAAGGATCATCGTCTCGTAATCATCCCATCGCGGGCCCGTTTTCTTTGCGACGTGCGCGCCGCACTTGCCGTCCCACGCATCGCGAACGATGAAGTCACCGATCTGCGGAAGCGCCTTCACAGGCTTCTGAACTGGTTTGGGTCTACGCAAAGGCATTCCTCCCCGGAAACGGCAGCACATCTTCAAACCCCGACAGCCGGCTGCGCGTGCGGCGTGCGGTCTCGACGGCATCCTTCAGCAGCCTGCGTTCGGCCGGCGTGTAGCGGTCCCAATCGAGCAGGGCGACGCGCAGGTGCTTCTGGCTGGCGAGCTGGTGGGTGAGGGTGACGACAAGGAACGGGCCACGGTCCTTGGGGTCGATCAGGAGCGGCGCCTTGGCAATCCAGATCGCGCCGACCGCGTCCCCGTCATCGGAGACCAAAATCTGCCCCTCGCTCTCGGCGTGCTTGACCAGCACCAAACAGGTGAAGCTCGATTGCGCGGAGCGAACCGGCCTGCGGTCATAGGACCGAACCGTTGACCGGATGATCGGGGCGGAGATTTCGGAAAGGGGGCGCATACGCATGACTGGTTTCCCGTGGTTGATTCACGGGAACCAATCTAGTTTGCGTCATGCAAACTTGTCAATGATAAAGTTTGCAATAAGCAAACTTTTCCCTTGGCCTATCCGGCCCGGCGCCGCTGGCCGGCCGGCACCGGCGGTCCGGCGCTCCGCCCGATCTTGGCGATGGTTTGCAGGGCGCTCGGCTGCATATCGCCGAAGAACAGCCAGTCGATGGGGATACCGAACTCGCGCCGGATCAGGCATGCGGTTTCGAAAGTCAGCGGGCGGGTGCCGGTTTCGAAGGGATTATAGGTGCTCTTGTCTATCCCCAGTTTCGCAGCGAATTCCACCTGGGTCTTGTAGCCAAGTTCTTTCCTCAAGGCTTTCAGCCGCTTAGCGATGATCTCGGGTGCGTCCATCATGGACTTGATGGCACCACATATCGAACCAAAAGTCGTTTTGCGAGTTGCAAACTCTTGACAGGTTTGCACGGTGCAAACTAGCGTGGGGTCCATGATGACGCCTGATTCGGTCATAGACGCCCTCGGGGGCACCAAGGCGGTGGCGCAAGCGCTCTCGCTGGCGCTGCCTACCGTCTCAGTTTGGCGCACCAGGGGCATCCCCTCGGGGCACTGGCTGCCCTTGTCGAGGCTGGCCGCTGAGAAGGGCGTTCCGGAGATCACGCTAGAGGCTTTGGCCGAGATCGCAGGCCGGCCCGAAGAGGCCCGCGCATGACGCCGCCCGGGAAATTGCACCACGTTGTTCTTCATTCTTGCACCCCCCGCACTGGGGCCTCCGTCCGCCGCCGGACGCCGGTTGAACGGCGATTTTATGACAACTTGGTGGCGATGGGGAACGGGAACATTTCGGGATGCGGCAGGCGGTCGCAGATGTTCCAAACATCAGCGCAGCGTTGCGCAGTGCGGCGCCCAGTTCAATCGACAGTGTTGCGTAGGAGTGCGTCATGCGGGGCGAATCAAGCGCGCGGCTGTTGCCGCCGGCAAGGAGAACGCCGGGAAATTTATTTCCCAGACACTTGGGCCGCGAAAATCTGCCGGCGTTCGGCCGTGCCTGCATTGCGATTTTCGGTATCGACAAACCCGGCCTCGCGCTCGCGCAGCGGCTCGCTTCCGATCCCAACGACGTCAGCGACAGCGACGTCCGCAAGGCCAATCTCTACATCAAGGGCACGACGCCGCCTTCCTACGAAGCGCTCATGGTCGTGCTCGACGAACTGCGACCGCGCAAGCGGGCTTGAAGATTACTGCCCGCGCTGCGGCGTGATCGAGAGCAGCTGCATCTGTAACTACATTCTTTCACGCGAGCGGATGCAACGGAAGCATCGCGCCACGCGCCCTGTGGATCGCTGCGGGTTTCGATCGACGTTAGTCGCAGCAGTAGGGGTCTATCGCAGGAACGTCGAACAGGGCGGTCGGACAACAGCAGATCAGGAGCTGGCCGCCCAAAGTTTCAGTTCGGGCGACGGCCTTGGCATCCAACAGCCCGGGTCACATACATGGGGCACCAGCGCAAAGGTTAAAACTCCATCGGGAAGGGCGGATGAATCCGCTACATGCCCCGCCGTCGCCCGATCCTTTGAGGGGAGGTTGGCGTGAGCAATCCGCTTCTCGTCATGACGAATGCGGGCCACGGCAGCACGCCTCCCTGCGATGGTGCGAAGTTTGCGCGCGGCGATGTAGTGAAGCGGCGCCGTCGCAAGCACCTGGCTGGCTTCCCCGAGCAGCTCGTGGTGTTGGTTGCCGTCCCGCCGGGGTTTCCGGGCGAATACGCGCTGGCTGATCTGCTCGGCGAGCCACGCCCTCTGATGATCACGCGCCCGCACCGGGCGATTACCTATATCCTCTGCAGGGAAGGGGACACCAAGCCTTACTGGCTGCGCGAGTCCGATCTGATCTGTACTGGCGAGAAGATTGAAATAGGCACTATCTCAAGGGAGGCAGCATGACTGACGAGCCGCGCCGCACCTTGACGGATGGCCGCCAGATTTATCCGGGCCACCGTGAGATCGTCAAAGATGGCGACCGCAAGGGCCAGCAGCAGGATTACGTCGTGCTTGCCGAAGAGGAGCGCGCGAAGGGCTTCGTGAGGCCTGTGCGGCGCTCCTACAAGCACCTGAAGTGCGGCGGGATCACCACGATGGGGCAGACACTCGCGGAGACTTACGCGCGCGACCCGAGCTTCTACAGCGGAACCTTCTGCTGTCATTGCGCCACGCATTTTCCAGTCGGCGCCGACGGCGAGTTCGTATGGCAGGGCACCGAAGAAAAGGTCGGCACCTGATGCGCGTCCGAAACACCAAAGGCGTCGTTGTTAAGGCCGACGAGAAGATGGAGGCCTTTTACGCCGATTGCCTCAACGCAATCGCGAAGATCGCTCGCGAGAAATACGGCGATCATCCGAAGGTCTTGCACATGATCGCGGCGATGAGCCGTGCGGTCGGAATGCTGCTGTGTGCTTGTTTTCCGAACGAACGCGACCAGGCGCGCGACATTGCCGACGCAAATATCGACTACGCCCTCGAACATTTCGCTAGCGGTGCACCGTCACCAATGACGAAGCAGTAATTGCGGCGGCGTTCGCGCCCCGCACTCCAGTTCCCAGTTGCTTTGCGTATCCGTCCTGCCCTCGCGTCCGCATCATTTCCGGGCGTGAGATTTTGCGTCTTGGAACACAGGGGAAGGCTCATGGAGCCGGAGTTCATGATGATCGATTTCCATCATCCGCCAGGGTGGCCAACCTCGCAGGCGGATGACGAAGGGCACGGGCGCGATGGCCTGTACCGGGTGCCCGTGCCCGACCTTTCCCCTTCGGACGCCCGCGGTGGTGGCCTTCCCGAAAGATCCCCGGAAAGTCCCGCCAGGCAGGACCGCGTGGCGTCCGATTCTGACCATCCTGTTCTCAGGCTTGCGAGGGCGTGCTGATGTTCGGCAGGTATTGGCGGAGGAGATCGGTCGACCAGAAAACTTGGTCCGAGGAAAACCGCAAGCATGGTTCGGTTTATTTCATCAAGGATGATGAGCGGGACATGGTCAAGATCGGCCACTCGTCCACGCCAGTTGACCGTATGCGCGCTCTTCAGGTCGGTAGCGCAGGACGTCTACGTCTGATCGGGATTATGGCTGCGCCTCGCGCCTTTGAGGCGACGCTGCACCAGGCCTTTCGAGAAGGTCACATGCGCGGCGAGTGGTTCTTCGATCGCGAGATCATCTCATTATTTTTGCACGATGTGACAAGCGGAATGCCGTTTTGCCGCACGGCATGGGAAATCGTCGAAACCAAGTCGATCTTCTCCGAATGGGATGACCAGAAAAAGCGCCACGTTACGCATCGCTTTGATCCCGGCACCGCGCGCTGGGAGTTGGTGGCGTGACGATTCTGGATAGCCGCGCACCCGGAACGTTTGCGGAGACCCTGCGGAGCGCACAAATGGAGGCGTCCGGCATGATCGAATTCCATCCGCTTGCCAACATTTTTCCGCTGATCGACGGCCAACATTTCGAGGAACTGGTCAAGGATATCCGCGAGCACGGCTTGCGCGAACCGATCGTTCTGCTGGAAGGCAAGATCCTCGACGGGCGTAACCGATATCGGGCCTGTGTCGCGGCCGGGTTGCTGCCCGAAAGCCTCGACAAGCTGACGGTTCCGCAACTCAAATACTTCAAACACCATGTGGCGGCCGGCAAGGAAACGCCGCCCCAGGCCGACTTGCTGGCGTTCGTGGTCTCGAAGAATCTGCATCGCCGGCAACTGACGGACGACCAGCGCCGCATGGTCGGCGCCCGCATGGTGAACCTGAAGGCGGGCCGCCCGGCCGATGACGATAAATCTTCGCAATTTGCGAACATTAGCCGGGATGATGCCGCCGCGCTGATGAAAACCGACGTCGCTGGCATCGACCGCGCTCGCTCTGTCATCGCTCACGCCGTCACAGAGGTGGTCGAGCTTGTCGACGAAGGCAAGGTGAGCGTAGCGGCCGCGGCCGAAATCGCGCAGCAGGCTCCGGAACGTCAGGCGGAAATCGTCGCCAGCCTGCCTCGCGATGAGAATGGCAAGCTGACGCCCGAAGCCAAGAAATCTTTGGCCCCGATCGTTAAGGAACTGCGGGCGGAAAGGCAGCTAGAGAAGAAAGAGAAGCGAGACAACCGCGAGGCCGAACTCGGCCGCAAACTGGCGGCGATGCCCGAGAAGAAATACGGCGTCGCAATCGAGGACTTTGAATGGGATCACAAGCCATGGTCGCGCGAGACCGGGATGGATCGCCACCCTTCGAACCATTATCCGACCGCCGCAGATGCCCACGCTCCCGAGGAAATCGTCGCGCGCACGGCCGAGCGCTTCAAGTGCCTCGCCGATACCTGCGTGCTCTATATGTGGACTACGATTCCGCATCAAGCGATCGCGCACAAAGTGCTCGAGTTGCGCGGGTTCAAGTACGTCAGCCAGCGCGTCTGGGATAAGGTGCGTCCGGGCGCCGGGCGCGGGCCTGGCTACTGGGTCACCGGCGAGCATGAGATCCTGCTGATCGGCGTGCGCGGCAAGGTGGTCGCTCCCGTCACGGCGCACTTCCCGAGCCGGTTCGAAGCCCCCGTCGGCGAGCACAGCGAAAAGCCGGATCAGCAGTACGAGCACGCCGAATTCCACTTCCCCAGCCTGCCCAAGATCGAGCTTAACGCCCGCCGTCGGCGCAACGGCTGGGAAGCATGGGGATTCGAAGCGCCGCCTGCGGAGGCTGCGGAATGAAGCAACCGAAGCTCCTCTCCTGGCTGGAAACCTGCCTCAATACCGGCATCGGTTTTGTCATCGCGATCGCAGCGCAAGCCCTGATCTTCCCGCTGTTCGGTTTCCATCCGCCGCTCTCTACCAATGTCTCGATTGCGCTGATCTTCACGGTAATCTCGATCGTGCGCGGCTACCTGATGCGGCGGCTGTTCGAGGCGCTGCATATCCGAAGGCCGTTGTCGCCGTTCATGCAGGCCTGCATCGCCGAACGGTATCGGCAAATCGAACAGGAGGGCTGGTCACCAGATCACGACGACGGACACTATACCGGCGAACTCGCCATGGCGGGATCATTCTATGCTCGGCATGCCGGCATGCCGGCCGGCGATCCGCCGCACGGCTGGCCCTGGTCCGCGCATTGGTGGAAGCCTGCCGGTTTCCGGCGCGACATCGTCAAGGCCTGCGCGCTGATCATTGCCGAAGGTGAGAAGTTCGATCGCCAGCGTAGGCCGCGCAAGGCGGGAATTCAGGCTGACGGCAACTTCATCCCTCAAACCATGCCGATGCCGGCGGGCGCAATTCCTCCGAGGAAGAAATGAGCCGCAACGACCCTACCGAGATACTCGTCGCGGTTCATCGCGACTATGCAAAGACCAACGGCGTCCTCGTCTCGATCAACGGCGAGGGCAACCGCGCCACCTGGATCGCCCGCAAGCTGATCTCCTCCTACCACCTGATCGGAACCTCGACCGGGGGGACTGACGAAAAGGGCAACCGCAAGCGCCTCCCTTTGGCGAACATGACCGTTCCGGAGTGGCTGGCGAAGGACCGGGGGTTTATTTGACGAAGCTCCGCCCCATCAAGCCGATGAGCTTCCCTGATCTGGCGCCTTCGCAGGCGCTGGGCGAGAAGCCCGTGCTGAAGTGGGTCGAGACGACCAGCCTATTGGTCGACGGAACGTATCAGCGCGATCTTTCGGAGCGATCTATTCGCCTGATCCGCCGCATGATCGAGGGCTTTGCCTGGAACAGGCTGAAACCGCCAATCGTCGTCAAGGCGGGGCCGGCGTCATTTCACATCGTTGACGGGCAGCACACGGCTATTGTGGCCGCCACGCTGAAGATTCCGCAGATACCCGTGTTCGTGGTGCAGGCCGATACGCTCGATGAGCGCGCCAGGGCTTTCGTCGGGCACAACAGCGACCGCATCGTCGTCTCTCCATTCGACATTTATCGGGCGCTGCTCGCCTCAGGCGATCCCGATGCGGTCGACGTCGATGCGGTCTGCAAGCGCGCCGGCGTGCGCATCCGCCTCATTTCGCCATCATCGGCGGTCGCAGAGGGCGACACCGCAGCGGTCGGATTGATCCGCGCCATGGTCAAGCGCCGCGGGCCGATGCTCGCACGCATGGTCCTGCAATGCCTTGTGAAGGCAAAGCGTGCGCCGATCACCGCCGCTGAAATTCTCGCCACTGAACGCATCGTTTGCGAGGACCGGCGTGGCGTCGATCTTGACGCCTTGACAGCCGTCATCCGGATCGAGGGCACCGACGGATTGAACAAGGCACACGCAAAAGCGCGTCAGAATCGGACGCCGCTGTGGCGCGAGCTCGCCAACCGATGGCTCCGCCACCTCGACGGGAGCATGGCGGCATGAACTTGCGGGACGAGTACGTGCAGGCGCTGGAAGCCGAGAACGAACAGCTGCGGGACAGGATTCTGGCTCTTGAAGAGGCAATGGGTGCGCGGCTGGAAGCGCCGCTTCAACTTGGTCTGACCGCGCAGGAATCCAAGGTGTTCGGCGCGCTGCTGAAGCGCGACCTTCTGACCAAAGAACAGGCGATGTTCGTGCTGTACGGCAACAAACCGGACGCCGACGAAACGGAGATCAAGATCGTCGACGTGTTCATCTGCAAAATGCGCAAGAAGCTGAAGCCTTACTCGATCGAGATCGAGACCGTCTGGGGGCGCGGCTACTCGATGCCCGCAGCGTCGAAAGAGTCTGCAAGCCGGCTGGCGCAAGATGCGAGGGCCGCATGACTATTCCCTCGCCCCGCAAGTTCATCGAGATCGTTCTCTGCTTCATCGTGGCGAGCGTCTTTCTCGCCTGCTTTGCCTTGGTGCTGTTCGTGATGATGGTGTTTGCGGCGGTGGAGAACGTGGTGGACCGCGTCCGGTTTTTCCGGAGGCGGGCGCGATGAAACCCGGCCTCTTCATAGACCCGCCCGCCACGCTGCTGCGCAAGCCTACCGCCGCGCCAGTCGTCACGCCGGAAGAGTGTATCGCGGTTGCCTTGACCTGCTCCCAGTGGAAGCCGGGCCGCATCGTGGACCCCAACGGGGACATCGTGAACCTGGTGCTGAAATCGCTGAAGCGGGAAGGGTGGAAGATCGTACCGATGGAAAGGAAAGATTTTGATGGCCGCTCGCAAGGGTAATGGCAAGAACATGGGCGCCGCCCAGGAGCTCAAGAGCATCGTTGAGCGCATCGTCGCGCTGCAGATCGAGAAGAAGGGCGCCATCAAGGAATACGATGAGGGCATCGACGACCTCTATGAGGAGGCGGAAGGCAAGGGCTACGACAAGAAGGCGCTCAAGATCGCGGTCCGCCGTCGTCACGAGTCGGCCGAGCAGCGCGCGCAGCGTCTCGAAACCGAAGCGATGGCCGATCTCTATGCGGCCGCCATCGGCGATCTTGCGGGCAAGCCGCTCGATGACCTGACGCGCCGGCGCATCGATGAACAGATGCGCCGCCAGCGCGGCGAGCCGGGCGAAGCGCCCGAGCAGAGCGCCCAGCAGGATCTTCCGGAGGAGGCGACGACGCCGGCCGAGCCGCCGGAGACGGCCGAGCAGGCGCACGAGAAGGGCCGGCAGGCTCGCAAGGATGGTGCGCGCATCGTCGACAACCCCTATCACTCCGCAAGCCCGCTCCGCGCAGCCTGGGACGAGGGCTGGTGCGAGGAGGACGGCAGCGACGGCATGGAGGTGCCCGCGGCGTGGAAGCGTGCCAAGCCCGAGGACGACAAGAAGCCTGACGACGACAAACCGCATGGCGATCAGCCGCCGGCGGCCGGTGACGACGGCGCGAGGCCGAGCGCATGAACCAGCCGCGCCGCCGACTGCGATTCAGGCCCGGCACCGCCGAGGTCATGGACGATGACGCCGATGCCTCGAACGGCGAAATCTCCATCGAGGTGCTGCGCCAGGCGCTCGGCGGCATGGCCGACGTCAAGATGCCGGGCGAGGCGGACGAGCCTATCTTGGCCCGTCCGGTTCGCGAGTCCGTGCTGGAATGGCTGGTCGAGCGGCGTGCGGTCAAGGAGTTGCAGGAAGTCGGCATCAAGCCGCGCTCGACCACGCTGCTGTACGGGCCGCCCGGCTGCGGCAAGACGACCTTGGCGCATCATTTCGCGGCCCGGCTCGGTTATCCCCTGATCACGCTGCAGATCGGGGCGGTACTGACGCGGTTCGTCAGTGGCACCGGCGAGAACCTCTACAAGTTCTTCAACGTCCTGCGCTCCTATCCCGAGCCGTGCGCCATCCTGCTCGATGAGCTCGACGCGATCGCCGCCAAGCGTGGCACGGTGACGGGCGGCGCGGCCGAGAAGGACGCCAATAGCGTTGTCAACATCCTCCTGATCGAGATCGAGCGGTTCGACGGCATCATGTTCGCCGCTACCAACCGGCAGGACGATCTTGACCCGGCGCTGTGGCGGCGGTTCGGCATGCAGATTGAGGTGGCGCTGCCGAGCGAGGATGAGCGTTTTGCCATCCTCAAGCGGTACGGATTGCCGTTCGAGTTCAGCGACGACTTTCTCGGCGTGCTGTGTGATCTCACGGCCGGCGCGGCGCCCTCGCTGCTCCGGCAGGTGATGGAGGCGTTCAAGCGTGCGCTGGTGCTGGGGCCGCGGCTTAAGCTGCCGGTCGCGGATCCTGCGGCGCTGCTCCAGCGCATCGCCGTCAGCGTGCGCCCGCATCAGGACTACACGCAACCGCCGCTTTGGCTCAACCCACAGACCGCCGCGCACCTCAATGGATTGCCGTGGCCCCCTCCTCTGCCGAGTAAGGGGAGGATGTGATGCGAGGCGGCCGACACGCGCCCTGGACCGATGCCGAGCGGCAAATGCTGCGCGACCAGCGCGCGAACGGCGCGTCGGTTGCGCAGCTTTCGGTGCCCGGCCGCACACAGAAAGCCTGCGTCGCGGAATACTATCGCAACCTGAAGCCGCAGAGCAGGCCGACATCGGCCCCAGGCCGACGCGCGCTCGCCGATTTACCCGGGATTGCGGCTGCACCCGCTGTCGCCGCTGAGTTGGCGAATCCAGTCCAGCGCCCGCGCTATGTCCACGACGCCGACCTCGATCTCCGCGCCCGCATCGCCGCGCAGGGCTTGACGGCCGGATGGTTTGGTGACCCGCGGCCCGGCCGCAGCGCCCTCGACCAGCGGGAGGCGAGGAAGTGACCGACAGCCTCTCGCATCTTCCGGTCAACCCGCTGCCGAACGTGCCGCGCCACGTCTACGGGCCGGATCACTTCGTCAAGGCGGACCCGAACAAGGGCCGCCCGTACAACCAGACCGAGCGGGCCTGTCCCTGTGGCGTCGTCAAGATCACCGTGTTCGGCCCGGAAGGCGCCTGGCGTGAATGGCGGCTTCCCGGCTCGCCCGACCAATACAGCGATGCCATGGGCACGCCGCCGTGCTCGTTGGGGGCGAAATGAAGAGACACCTTTCCACAATCGCAGCCTGCCATGTCGTGGCGATTGCGTCGCCTCGCGAGGGCGAGTCTTACTGCGTCCATCCCCGTTTTACGTCTTATCCACAGGTGCGAAGGTGAACGCGGAACGCCATCGATGGGCCGACAAGGTCGTCTTTCCCAACAAATCGGAGCGCGAGTGCCTGCATTGCGGGCTCGTCAAGGTCTCGCGCCGCGAGTTCGAAGGTGGTCGCGACGTCTACTGGACCGAATTCTGGCGCGGGCTCGATCGGATCGAGTGCGACGGCACGCCGGCGTGCGAGCCGGCCCGAGAGGTTGCGTCCGCATGATCATCCGCCGGCGCCATACCGCCAACTTCACCACGATCGGCAACGTGCTGTTCGAGGACGAACGGCTTGCGGCCGACGAGGTCGGCATCCTGGCCTATCTGCTGTCTCGCCCGCACGATTGGGAGGTCCGCCGCCCGGCGCTGATGCGCCGCTGGGGCATGGGCCGTGACGCCATCAAGCGCGTGGTGTCGAACCTCGTGCGGTTCGGCTGGTGCATCGCGCGCAAGGACAGGCTGCCGAACGGCACGTTCTACATGATCTATGAAATCCGGGATGAGCCCGGCCCTACACTGACGGATGAGCAAGTCCGGCAGGCTTTGTCGCTGGTGTCCAGCGAGGCCGTGTCCGACGAAAATCACGTCATTCCGGGCCCGGATATCGTTCCCGACCAGCCGCCTCAAAGCGGCGATCCACCTACGGGTTACCCGTCGCTGGCCGACCCGTCGCCGGGTAAGGCGGAGGTGGCCTATATAGATATACAAAACAAGGATTTACAAAGGACGGATTCTACCCAAAAACCTGAGAGAGAGGGCGCGCGCGCGAGGGAAAGACACGCCCTCAATCTGGCCGAGTTCAAGCGGCGATGGCCGACGAACGCAAGCGACGATCAGGCGAGGGTCGATGGTGCATGGTACGCGCTTTCGAATGAGGAGGGCGAGGCGGCTTTGGCTGGCATAGCGCCCTTCCTCGAGGAAATGCGCCGCAATCATCGGAAGCACCCGCCGGCCGGATTTACCTATCTCGGGCAGAAGCGCTGGACGCTGCTGGCAGCCTTGAAGCCGGAGGCCTCGCCCACCACGCTGCACGCTCCAGACAGCGCTGAAGCCAAAGCCGTCCGCGTGCTTCACGAGATCGTCGGCCGCAGTGAAGCGTTCTTCAAAATCTTCCGTGGCCGTGATGGTTCGGTCACCTTCCACACCCCGATCACGCCGCAGTTGGCCGCGCTTGCACAAGCTGGCGATCCGTCGTCTTGGCCGATCCTCGATCGGCAGCAGGCCGCTGCATGGGAGCAATTGCTGCGGCCGGTCTTCGACGATCGGATTGTGAGGCTGCGCCTTCGCGAAGGCTCGCGTGCGCCTTGGTATTGGCCGCCTCGCAAGGACGGCACGCTCTCGCCAACCGGCCCGCCCGGCCCAACTGATGAGGATCTCCAAACACTCGCAAACGAAGGCCAAAGGTGAGGGAAGCAATGCTGATGGGGAACATGGAGCAGGTCCGCGATGCGCTTCAGATCGGGCAGATCGTGGATTACCTGCCAGTGTCCGGGCCTGTGGCCGTGCCCATGCCTAAGTGCTGGTACATCCGCCGCACCGCGCCGAACCGGGAGTTCCGGGTGATGAAGCGATGCGAACAACTCGGGCTCTCCGCCTATCTGCCGACCCTGACGTCACGGCGGGAAATCCATCGCACCAAGGCTGGCTATGAGTGGATCGAGCGCCGCAATGCGGTCGGTCCCCTGATCACCGGCGCCATCCTGGTCCCGGACTTCGAGGTGGACAACCCGGCATGGAAAGCTGTGGACGGCCTGTTCGGAGTTCTCCGCTTTGGCGAGTTCGTGCCGACCCTGACACCCAAGCTGATGGCCGATATCCGCCGCATTGAGGCCATTGCCAGGACACCCAAGAGCAAAAGGCAGCACTATTTCGAGGTGGGCCAGTTGGTCAGGGTGATATCGGGACCGTTCAAGGACTTCAGTGCCCGTGTCGAAAGGCTGGACACTGGAGGCCGAATCATGGTTGGGATTGAAATCTTCTCGCGCATCACCCCCGCCATTCTGGAAGAGGGTGAGATCGAAGCGGTTTAAGCTGAGGCTGCGTAGGCGACTGTTCGTCGTCCCCTCAAGAGGGTGCCTTTGGTGCCAGCAGGCCAGGGCCTGCAGGTCGCTCCGAACGACGGCAGACAAAGCCTTCGGCGCAACGCTGCCCTCGATAATTTTTCCGGAGGGTGGCGAACCGGGAAGATTCCTCTTTTGGCAGTTCAGTGCTAAAATCTGCCAGCTTGCGGCAGTTGTTCAGATCGTGAACTCGCGGCCCCGGCATCGTCCGGGGCTTTTGCATGTCTAGGGTATGCGGCAGGGCCTCGCTTCTGTCGCTGCCCTTCCTGTGGGCGTTTCCTCCCTAGACTTGGGCCGCCTGCGGATGCGTCCCCCGCAGGCGGTGCCCTTTCCATGAGGAAGATCGGTTCGCTCATCTCCAACAGGTTCGACGCAAGAGCCATCAAGCCGGAGCCAAAGCGAGCGGACCCGTTCTACCTGACCCCTGAGTACCGGGCATGGCGAGAGACCGTGATCAGTCGGGCAGGCCGAAGGTGCGAGGACATCGATCAGCGCACCGGAAGCCGGTGCACCAAGGCAGAGCCCAGCCATCGGATGTTCGCCGATCATGTGATCGAGGTGAAAGACGGTGGCGCTCCCTATGATCCTGCCAACGGCAAATGCCTTTGCGGATCGCATCACACATTCAAGACCGCCCAAGCCCGGGCCGATCGATTGAGGCAGGGGGGGGTGGGTAAAAGTTAAATCGGCACCTGGGGCGCTAAC
>Ga0075472_10000160_pt1 | contig 26925 bp, 41 predicted proteins | sample DEB19_08_DNA_3_FD_77014 | JGI IMG/M metagenome (GOLD analysis project Ga0075472, IMG submission 77014) | Aqueous microbial communities from the Delaware River and Bay under freshwater to marine salinity gradient to study organic matter... | ecosystem: Environmental > Aquatic > Marine > Coastal ...
AACAAAGACTTTCTAAAAAAGAAAAAGAAATAAAAAGACTTAAATATAATGCTTATATGAAAGAGTATTTAAAGCAATATAGGTTGAAAAATAAGGGTAAATAGTAATCCACATATTACACTTTACAACTTATATAATAAGTATATACTTATAACACAGGGATAAAATCCTGGTAAATTTATGAAAAAAACAATTATAAAAATCATTATACAAATCACTATTATAATAATAGCAGTATCATCTACAGCTTTATATTATGAAAGTAAATTAGAGAAAGTTAGTAAAGAATCTTATTGGGCTGGCGTTCAAAATCAGTTCGAGGAAGAAAGATACCTAGATAGCAAAGAAAACTCAACTAAGGGGTCAAATTTGCCTTCACAAGAGGTATCTAAAAGCAAGTTACTTAATGACTTAGCTCAATTAGAAAGCTTAAATGGTAAGAAAAGAAAAGTTCTTGATACAAATAACAGATATTCACTTGGATTGTATCATTGGCAAGCTCACTCAGTTCAAGACGCTTACAAGAGATATTATGGTAAAAAGATATCACTTAAAGAAGCTATAAAGATAGCTGAAGATGATAAATTAGCAACTCAATTAACGCATGATGCAATATTTGTTAAAAAAGAGTTATATCATTGGAGAATTTCACTTTGTAAATTAGGTATGATTACTAAAGGTTGTCTTACTCAAGACCAAATTAATAAATTAGTATTAAAATAAAACATGACAAACACAATAATAACATTATCAATTACAGTATTAGCATTAATTTATGCTATATACAGATTATTAAAGGAAATAAAGAAAAAAAATAAAAGTTTAGAAAATAGAACAGAACAGACAAAATGGTTTAAAGAATTAAATGAAAATTTATCAAAAGGATTAGAATTTTCTTTAAATCAATCTCAATTAGAAAATTTAAAACTTAAACAAGAAATTGGACAATTAAAAAACAAACAGTCTTATCTATTAATAGAAATAGCTGAATTAAAAAAAGGTAAGCCTTTTATTTCTAGTGGAGCAAAAAGTGTACGCTCAAAACGTAAAAATTATCCAAATAAAAAATTAAAAGAAGGAGACATTAAATTTATAAAAACTTGGTATAAAAATGGTTATACACAACAACAATTAGCTGAAACTTTTGGAGTAAGTCGTCAGATGATTTCAAAAATTGTAAATAAAAAGTAATATGACAACAAATAAAGAAGAATGGGAAGAAAGAATTAAATTTGCAGAAACTCCATACGAGATAAAATTAGATGGAAAAACTATAGATAACTTAGATGTTCTAAAAGATTTCATCAAATCCCTACTCTCCACACAAGAGGAGAAGATAAGGAGAGAATACAAAGAAATCCACCCATTTATAGAATCGCACATAACTCACTGTAAAGAATGTTTATCTAAAAATTACTAAATAATCTATAAATAAATATGAAAACTTTAGAAACAAAATTAGCAATAACATTATTAATAACTTGTATTATAGCAATAGCATTAACACTTTTTATTAACAGACAACCAGAAAAAACAACTGTATTAAGTGTAGTAGAGAATAAACAGGAAGTTATAGAGAAAGGCTTTAAAAAGAAGGACTTCATTTGCACTCCTATTGAAGATATGACTTTCTGTTATCAACACTATACTCCAAAAGCAGGATTACAAGCAATGGGTGAATATCACTCAATAGACGACACTATCTTTGTAAGATTAACAGACAATACAGTTCATAACATAGGGCGATTATTCCATGAGATGGTGCATTATATCCTTTATGATGTTCTTGAGAAATTTACAGTTAAACAAATTTTAACAGTAAGAATCAATGAAGAAATTGCGTATAATTATCAAAGAAAATTTGAAAAAATGTTACAATTAATAATATAAATAAATATGAAAATAAAAACAGAAACATTAATATATATAAATATCTTTGTGGCAGGAATGTCATTTGGAGCAATGTTGTTTTTAATAGGTATAAAATAATCATGATAATAGAAAAATATGTAAAAGATTTTGGTAAATATGAAATAGTTGTTTATGTAGAAAAGACTGTAGATGGATATGTAAAAGGTGTAGAAAGTTATTGTAAAGATAAATTAATAGCAGGAATGTTTATAACAACTAAAACAAAAACTTTAGATGTATATCAATATTATGAAAATGGTTACAATTTAATTCCTAACCTGAGAGACCTTGGTAAATGGGAGGATTTTATAAGAAATTGGGATGATGAAATAAAACAAATTAGAAAAATTAATAAAAAAGGTACTAAAAAGATATTAGATTTATGATAGAAGAATTACAAAAAGGAATGTTACAAATAAAAGCTTGGGCTGAATATATTAAAAATAATCCATTAAATAAATAATATGCTAGAAACAAAAATAAAAGTAAATCCTGAATTAATATCAACTTTTATAGAAGTTATTCAATTTTTAGATGACCATAACAATGAACCAATAGAATTTACAATCTTGGAGGGTGAATTACAGTTAACAGAACCTACTGATAGTTATTCTGAAAAGTTCCTTAATATGGTAAGAATGCATAGCTTTAGATTAAATTGTAATTTTCACAAATTACTAGATTACTACGCAACCCAATTAAAAAGTAAAGGATTCGGAATTACCGAAGAGTTGGTTAGAGATGGAGCTCTTATAACGATTGCAAGAGGTTCGGAATTACCTAATAGCTCAACCAATGGAGATAAATATACAGAATTTTAATATGGAAAGACAAAAAGACAAAAGATTAGCTTGTTACATTGAAATATTATCATTATTAGATAGTGGTAATACACATGCTATTGAATTTAAATTATTAGAAGATGAAATGTCTTTAACACAGACATCAGACGACCAGAGTAAATCATTTACTGACATAATACATAATCACAGTAAAGAATTAAAGATTGATTTTAGTACTTTATTAGATTATGTGTTAGAGAAAGTAGAGAAAAGAGGATTTAGTGTAAGAGAATTTCATTTTAGTGGAGGAAGATTAATAACTATTAGTTAATATGACACAAATAAATAATTGGGAAAAACAGTTTAATAAAAAATTTGCTACAAAAGATGGTTCTGGAAGCAATTTAATACCTAGTCAAGCAAAACCAATAATTAAATTTATAGAAGAAATAATAACTCTAGCTAAAGCAGAAGGATACGATGAAGGATATAGGCAAGCAAATATAGATAAAGATGAAAAAAATTAAACTTACAAAAGAGCAGGAGGCAATAGTAGATGACGACGATTTTATAGAGTTATCTAAATATAAGTGGCTAGCAAGTTGGAATGTACGGGCAAAAGGATTTTATGCTTTCAGAAGTGTGCCCAAAGTCGATGGTAAAAGAAAAGCTGTGCTTATGCACCGCTATGTAATGGAATTACACGGACATGACTTGGTTGGTAAACAGGTAGACCATATAAACCATAATACTTTGGATAATAGAAAATCTAATTTGAGGGCGTGTACTAACTCAGAAAACCAAATGAACCGATTAAAAACTAAAAACAATAAAAGTGGTTTTAAGGGTGTTAGTCGGGAGAAAAAATCAAACAGTTGGCGAGCACAAATTACTATCAATCACAATAAAATCTATCTTGGTTGCTACAAGGATAAAGAAGATGCTTACAAAGCATATATTACCGCTTGTAAAAAATATCACGGAGATTTTAAAAATTACTAATTATATGACAAATGAAGAAATAAAGAAACTTACTGAAAAGATACGAGCTGAAGAGAGAAAGAGAATAGTGGAGATTATAAATAAACTAAAAGTTTCAGGTTCAGAAGATATTTTAAAGTATTTTGCAGAAAGTGTTAATGATTATGACACTGGAGCAGCACTTATGGTAGCAAGAACGGCTGATGTACATAATAAATTAATAGAAGATATTATTAACAAAATAAATTAATATGACAGAACATAAATCTACACAAGAAAGCTTTTATCAAGAAATAAATGAGATTATAGACTTAATGGAACAAGCAACAACTCCATTAAAACTAATAGAAATAAGTAGAAATAAAAATAAAATATGTCCTGTTGATAATTATGGAGTAAATATAGTTAATCAATTACAATCTACTAAGAATTATAATGAAGAAAAATTTGGTAGATTATTTCATTTCTTTTTAAGAAGAGCAGAAGAAAGAGACTTTGTTGTAGAGAAAGAACCTTACTTTGCTAATACTTTTGTAAGAATAACTAAAAGAGAATTATTAGAAGAATTAGATAGACAAGGTAAAGTAATAAGATATATTGAAGAAGACCCAGAAGTAATTTATAAAAGAACTAAAGCTTATTTAAAAGATCAATAATATGAAGAAAATTATATTACATCTTTGTGCAGACACAGGGAGTGATAGCTTTCCTTATTCTCAAGACCTTGATTATGAAGTAATAAGAATAGGAAGCGACATCGGAGTAGAAAATTATCATCCACCTGAAAATGTTTATGGAATATTTGCAAATCCTCCCTGTACTAATTTTTCTATTGTAAGAACTTCTGCTAAGATACCTAGAAATGAAGAAGAAGGATTAAGACTTGTTAGAGAGTGTCAAAGGATAATAAGTGAATGTAATCCTACTTTTTGGGTAATTGAAAATCCAGCAACAGGATTGCTTAAAAAGTATTTAGGAGAGCCTGACTATGTTTATCAACCCTGGGAATTTGGAAGCCCCTGGAGTAAAAAAACAGCCTTGTGGGGGAAGTTTAACAAACCTGAGAAGATTTATTCTAAGTGGGAAGATGTGCCTAATAAAATATCAGAGTTATATATAAGAGGTAAAAGAAATAAACCTAATATGGTATATCTACACAAATCAGCATATAAATTAATAAAAGAATTTCATAATTTACCAGTTCCAACAAGTGACATGGAATTTAGAAGTTTATGTAGTCAGAAATTTGCACAAGCATTTTATAATTTAAACAAATAATATGGAAACTAAACCTATACCTCACTATGAGAAAGTAATAGCTTCTTTCTTTAATGCTTTAAGTCAGATAGATGTAATGTCAGAAAGTGATGGATTAGAAAATGATTTATTAAATGAATTTACTGCAAAATATATGGATACATCACCTTATCTTTTAACTGAAAGAGATATTAGAATCTTTAATTTCTACTTTGAGATATTAGGATATTCTAATTCAGATAAGATACTTATATTAAAAGCTTTCTTACAGAAAGAGATTGTTGAAAGTGCTAAAAATACACAATAATGTGATATAATTCCTTTATGAAAGGCGGAAAATCGGAGTGCCGTCGGGCTATGTGCCAATGGAGGAGAGTTCCGTCCTCCCATGTAAAAAGGTAGAGGTTTATCCTCTGCTTTTTTTGATGGTAGTGAAGGCTTTTTCTAAAGACCAACCTCTTTTTAATCTATGATTAATTAAATTAGAAAATCCTCCTAGTCTTTTACTTACATCACTAGCACACTCTCCATTATAAATTATAGAAGTTCTTCTATTAGAACTTTGTTCTTTCTGTGTAGCCCATCTGCAATTCTCTTTACAATAATTTCCATTGTTATTAATACGGTCTAAAGATAGACCTTTTTTATAAGAAGGATACATATCTTGAAAAAAACTATTAAAATCTTTCCATTCATTACATACTCTTATCCCTCTATTATAATAATTCTTTGAATCTTTTTTATTTGGTGAGCATCTTTGTATCATATTTTGCCACACAAAATAAAAAGTAGATTTGCAAAAACCATGTTTTATTTTAGGACCAGTATCTAAACATCCACAAGATTTTGTATTTTTATTTAAAACATTAGATAATCTTACTTTTTTTGTATTTCCGCATTTACAATAAATAATACAAACTTTTTTACCTTGCTTATTCCTTTCATTATTAATTTCTTCTATTTTAATTATTCTATTTTCCATAATTTTATTAGATATTTTTATATTCTTATGGTATTATACTATATAAAAGGTAGTAACATAACACTATTATGTAGATAAGCCTAGCCAAAGGGAGATTATAATACTTTCTCGCAATGGGACTTAATGTGAAAATCATTAAGAAAGCCATGTATTAAATTCTGATCAATGCTCATAGTGTGAGTAGATTAGAATGGCTAATAAATTGAAATAGGTTATCTTAATAAGGTAGCCTATTTTTATTTAATTTATTTATTAAAGGTTTAACTTTAGTAAAATAAAATTGTTTTATTATTCCTAGAACTTTTCTATAATCTCTGTAAAGAAGAGCAAAAAGCTCTGTGAATAAGTGTTTGTAAGATGGGTAAATCATATTAATTAAAAATAAATACTTCTTCCTGTCCCTTCTGTTCCTTTATATTCCTTAAACATCTTTATTGTAATAAGTTGTTTTTCTCTAGGAAATTTTAAATCAATAAATGTTGGATTGATACAAGCTGTTCCAACATATTCCTTATTATCTATTAATAAAATATGTTTTGGGGGTACTGAAGTTCCTTCAATTATTATGTTAGTCATTGTAATTTAGATTATAAAGTCATCTTCTTTTTTTTCTGCTCTAATATCAGCTTCTTGAGTTGATTTAGCATAGAAGTAAGTAGCACTCATTAAAGCTATGTCTTTAAATAACATCCATGTAGTATTGAATACTGTATCAGGATAGTAGATTAAAGCATATATATTGATTCCTATTAAAGTACCAATTACCATTAATAAGGTAACTCTTGTAGCACTTGTAAGCATTGAAATTATTTGTTTCATATTATTTATTTAAGCAATCTCATTTAAGAAATTGCTTTATCACCATCAAAAATTCATCTAATCCATTTGGTTTCCCTGTCAGCCTATTTATTCCATTATATCTTTTTCTTATTTCATACCAATTACTTTGTTCAGCTAAAGGTATAAGACCATTTTCTTTAAAGAATAAACAGATGGCTTTAAATCCATATTCAGGAGTTAATAATAAATCAGGATTAGTAATCAAATCTACTCCCATTAAATTACCATATTTTAGATAATTGTATTTCCCGGTAAGCTGCGAAGGTCCCCTGCCAACAAATCTGGCTCCATCTCCTGGTATATCATTACCCAAGTCTTTTCTACCTCCATAATTCTTTTCTGCTTTTTCAGGTGTAATGTATTCTTTGATTGATGGGTTATAACTTCTGCCGATTTCTGTTCTTACCGTTCCAAGTGTTGCAGCCATTAGTAAAGGAGATATTTCAAAGTTAGTCAATGGTTGCTTACAACAAGGGCATACAGAAAGTATTTCAGAATAAGCTTTTTCTATACTATCCCATGCTTTTTCTGCATTAGCATAGTTAGGTTGATTTGTATAAAACGATAAAAATTTTTGTTTATTAAAGTTCATATATTAATACATATAGTATAATACAAAATACAATAACTCCTATCATTTGTAATCCTGTTGTTATTATTTCTGTCATGGTAATAATGTAAATTCTTCTGTTTTAAAAGTTCTTATTTGATTTTGTAATGGATTGATTTTATATTCAATTACTATTTCTATGTGATATTTATGTTCTTTACCTGTTGGAACTCTAAGAGGGAGTAATAAAGGAACTTCTACTTGTATTTCTCTACACCCTACAGGGAAGTTTCCAAGACTAGTACCACTTGTTGAAGTATTTGGTAAAGGATAAACAAATTTATTTACTAAACTTCTTTCTATTTTTACTGGTATGTATTCCCGATGCTTACAATAATGTGAAGTATAAACTAGATTTTCACCTATTCTATATTCTTTTTTTTCTAATGCAAAAGGCTGTATAGCATCAAAATAAGGAGGAGTATAGAATACTAAATAAGCAAAGTAAGCTAAAGAAGAGAAAAGAAAGGTAAAGGTTACATATATAAAGATGTTAGTGTGATGTTTCATATTAATTTTTTAATCCTATTAAAGCTGCTAATGCACCTAATACTCCAATAAGCATAAATGCTATTGTGTATCTGATTGCTTTTAAATAAGGCTCATTAGATGCTTTATAGACATTAAATTCTTCTTTTGTTACAAAGTTCTTTTCTAGTTTTGCTTTCATGTCTAGGATATCAGCCTGAATTATTTCTAATTTTGATATTATCTTTTGGTCTTCGATTACTCTTTCTATGTCTTTTTTAGTGTAATTATCTACCATATATTTTTAATTCATAAACATTAAGAAATTAGAGTTAGCTGTTGCACCTTCTGTTAAAACTAATCCACTTGCATCAGTTGTAATAAATGTACATACAGAATAACTTCCATCTGTAGTTTTAGTGTTACCTGAACCATTTACAGTTATTGTTCCCCAATCAGAAGTTAATAAACGAACTATTACAACACCTGAACCACCAGTTCCTCCATTACCACCTGAACCAGCACCATAACCACCACCTCCACCACCTCCACCTCTATTAGCAGTTCCATTAGAACCAGCAGAACCAGATGTAGAACCTGCACCACCTATACTTGAACCTCCTGTTCCAGCTGTACCTCCACTTTCACATCCTCCTCCTCCTCCTCCTGAATAAGCTAAAGAAGAACCTGTAATTGAATTAGAAGTTCCAGTACCTCCATTACCTCCAGCTGAACCTGAACCATTAGAACCAACTGCACCTGCTCCACCTCCTCCACCAGCACCGAATTTTGAAGCTCCTGCACCATTTCCTCCTATATTACCTTGACCACTTGTAGCAGTTCCTCCTGTTGCTGGAGTATATGAACCTCCCCCACCTGAACCACCATTACCTCCGTTCCTCTGTATATTTGCTCCACTATCAGAACCACCTCCACCACCACCAACAGCTGCTGTATCAGAAGCAAATTGTGAATTAGAACCAGCTGATCCTCTAAGAGATGTAGATGTAGAACCTGCACCACCACCTCCAACAGTTACAGCATATGTTCCCGCAGTAATAGTTCTAGCTGTTTGTGAGTAATACCCTCCAGCCCCACCCCCTCCTCCGTAGGTTTTACCTCCTCCTCCGCCGCCACCTATTGTTAAGACATCTGCTGTTGCCATATTAATTCACTTGTTTTTCTACCCAAGCGACCTTTTCTTCATCCCAATTATAAAATTTCCCATCCTCTGGGTAAGGGATAGGAGAATTCCAATTACAAGTTTCTTCATTTAAAGTCCAACTTGAAAATGGTTGTGGAGGTATAAAAGCATCTCTTTTTTGATCATAAGTGAAGCCTATCCCTGCATAATTCTTTCTAAGTGGAATACCACCTAAAATATGTTTTCCTCCTTGAGTATTATAAGATGTTTGAATCCAAGAACTAGGCTCACCAAAAGTACCAGTATTTACTTGCTCTTGGTCTATTACTAGAACTCTTTCTACTATATTATTTTTGTTTATTTGTGCAAAGTGTGCCATATATTTATTATTCCTATGCTTCAGTTGCCACAGCTACACAGTCCCACTTTGTGTCAGAGGAATTGTAGAAAAAGCCTAGATATGTAGTCTTGTTTACAGTTGTAGCAGTAGGAAGAGTCACACCAATAGCTCTGAAAATAGCATTATAGGTGAGTGATCGGCTAGTTCCATTATCTTTTATTCTAATTATAAGACTTCTGCCTTGTACAAGAGTTCCACCTGGAGCATTAAACAATAAAGCTCCTGCCTGTGCTGTAATAACAAAAATATCTAAGTTATCCATATTAAGAGAAGTGCCAGTATCTGTTGTATATGAAGAAGCAGATACTACGAGGGGAGTAGTTGTTTTAACTCTAATTCCTTCTACAGCTAAAGTTCCTGCTGCACTTCTTGAAAGAGTTGTATCTGAAGCGTTTCCTAATTCTATATTTCCTGAGGTAGTAACAGTTGTAAATGAACCTGTGGTTGGAGTTGTTGCACCTACTGTTCCGTTTATGTTAATAGAAGCCGTACCTGTTAGATTAGTAACTGTTCCTGATGAAGGAGTGCCTAAAGCTCCACCATTTACTACTGGAGAGCCTGCTGTGCCTACATTTACACCTAAAGCAGTTTCTACTCCTGTACCAAAAGAAATTGTACCTTGTTTTGCATTTAATTGAGTTTGAATTGCACTTGTTACCCCTTTTACATAACTTAATTCTGTAAGTGATGGATATGTTGCTACTGGAGCAGATATAATGTTTTTAGAAGCGTCTGTTATAACCATTTCAGAAGGTGTTAGATAATCTCCTTTCATTCCACCATAAAAAGTATTATTAGCTCCTCCTCCTGCACCATGTAATGAGGTTTGAGTTCCTGAATTACTTAGGATTGATAAACCTCCTGAACCACTAGCTTTTACATCTGCACCTACTAAATTACCTGCAGTAAAGGTGGTTATTGTACCATTAGTTGTAGCTCCTGATATACCTCCAAAAGCACCTGCATTGTTGTATTGTAGTTGAGTTGTTGAACCACCTGGAGTTCCACCACCACTAGCATCTATCATCTGTTGAACTACCTTTCTTGTAACGCCTCCACTTATAACTCTTCCGTCTTTTCCTACTGGTAAGTTTTTAATGTGTTTAGCATCTATTTGATTTTCTTCATTTACAGGTAGTGAATTTATTTTATCAACAATCTGCCCTCCATCATCTAAAACAGTTTCTTTATATTCGGGCAATTTAATTTGTGCTAATACTTCTTCTATTATTTTATCTTCATCAGCATCTTTACCATTCTCTGGTTTACTATCCATTACTTCTTTACACATTCTTTTTACCTCTTGAAAGTCTAACATTGCTTTATTAAGAGCCTCTGTAGTGTCAAATTTAGCCTCCTGTGCAATTGATTTAGTTTCTTCTAGGTATTTATCATGTTCTGTTTCTACCTTGCTTAAAAGTGATTCTACAGCTTGTCTTGTATTTTCATTTATTTCTTGAGTTTCCTTTTTATAAGTAGCTAAGATTGCTACAATACTCTCTAAAACTTGATTGATTTCTTCTGGTGAAATTAGTTTATCAACATTAAAAACTTGAGCCAGTTTTTTGAGTTGTTCTAAGTTGTTGTTATCCATATTGTAAGTATATTATGTTATAGGTATTTGTCTATTTTTTTAAGTTATGCACATTATTATTGAAGTAATTATATTTATATGTTATTATATTAAGCATGATAACAATAATTATAAGTGGTTTAATAATATTCATATTATTTGGTTTATTTCTTAGTCTTGCTGGTTTTGGTAAGTAAATCATCTATATAGTCTTCTAATGCTTTTTGTCTTACAGCATTAGTTTTACCTGCAAATCCTTTTACAGCTGAAACTGCAGTATCTACTAATCCAGATGCAGAGTTGGTTCCTTCTTTAACAAGATTTTGAAATCCTGTCTTAGGTGCAATATCATAATATTTATTTAATATATTATAAAGGTCTTGCATTTTAGCAGTGTCAGCAAGAGTCGAACCTTTTACTTTTGTAGCATTATCTAATGATTGTAAAACCATTCTAACTTGTGGATTTGAAGCCCCAGCACCAGTTAATCTTCTAGCAAGTAATCCCCCTGACAAATCAAGAATATCTTGTGCATTATTTGGGTCTAATGTTTTACTTAATTTTCTAAGGTCTGACATTGGTTGTACTAATTTCCTATATTCATTACTTAATGTTTTATACAATGGATTATTTGTTTCTAATACATCAGAAAGACCAGCACGGATAGCATTTAAAGCTTTATCTTGAGTATCAGTAATGTTTGCTAGAGAACGTTTTTTACCATCCAATACTTCAAATAATTCTTGTCTAAACATATGAGCTTGTTTTCCTGAACCACTATCTACAGCCTCTTTAAATGCTGTTTCAATAGCTTGTCTATCACCAGCTGTAAATGATGATTTTATTGTAGTGTTTCCAAAATCTAAAGTTCCATCTTCTGCTAATTTTAAACCTTTAAGTCCAGAAACTTTTTGTAATCTACCTAATACTGAATTTTGTACTGCTTCATTGTCAAGAATACCTAAATTGTCAGCTTCTTTTCCAAGTCTTTCACCTACAATTTTAGCTTGATTATTTAATGCTTTTAATTTTTGTGTTATTGGCTTGCCTACAATATTTATAGGGTCTACTTTACTTGTACCTGCTGAAAAAGATTTAACAGCATCTATAAGAGATTTAGATTCAACAGAATTAACCAATCCATCTAGTGATTTAACATCTACAAAATCAATTCCATTTCTAGCCGCCTTTTGAGCAGTTACTTTTGGTAATGTTTTAATTAGTTGTTCAGTAGCTTGCATTTCGCCAACATTAGTAGCAATATTTTTAGGTATTTGAGAAATACTTCTTGCAGAAGATTTTATTACTTCTTTAGTTCCTTCTTTTAAAGGTTTTACAGCATCCACAGTAGAATCAACAACATCACCTACAACTTTTATTGATTTTTTTGCACCTGTTGTTATTCCTGAACCTGCTAAGCTTGCAATTTTACTAGTAGGGATTAGACTTGCTATGTTTGCTACAGCTTCTAAATCTTTTGCTGCATCAGGATTAGATTGTTTCCAAGTAGAGTATTTTTCAAATCCTTGTTTTGCTAATTCAAGACCTTCTTGCCCTAAAGGTGTATCAATAATAGATTTACCAACATTACTTGCAACTTCTCCTAAAGCACCACCAGTTAAATCATTTACACCTGAAGCTACAGAAGTAATACCTTCTCCTATAATGTCATTAACTCCTCCTGCTAATTGTCCAGCTGTTCTTATTATTTTTGTTCCTGGTTGAGGAAATGCTGTTGGTCTTTGCACTTCTTCTACAATATTTTGACCTCTCTTGGATAAATCAGTTTTTACTCTGTCTAAAAATCCTGTTGGTTTAGGTTGTTCTACTGGCTTATCATTATATCCTTCTATTGTATAGCCTTTGTCAGCTAAACCTTGAAGGAAATCTTTACCTTCTTCTTTCTTAACTTTAAGACCATCAATCAAAGCTTGTGTTTTTTCTCTTGATAAAAATTTATTATTTTCTTGCATATATTAATTATAATTATAATTTCCTAAATCATTAATAGGCATATTAAGGATTTTTAAAGCTTCATCAACTTTACTTTTTGTACCTGCCATTGGAGTAAGACCAGTCTTTTTGGTGATAGATTTTTGTAAATTAGTTTTTATTGTTTTCAAATCTTCTTTAAATGCACTTTCTGAACCAGAAAAACCTTTGATTTCTTTTGTCTCTGGATCTGTTTCAATTCTTGCTGCTACTCTACTTGCTGCGCTTGCAACAGTATTTAATTCTGCCTCAGATAAAGCTCCAAAAGTAACACCCTTTGCTTTAGCATCGGCAAGAGATTGTAAAGTTTGGTTAGTAACAAGATTTTTAGCAATAGCTAGAGCATCTTCAGTTTCTCTTGTAATACCTCTGAAAATTCCACCTCTAAATAAACCAGAAATACTTTCTAAATTAGCTCCTCTTGGTTTTAACAAATCATCAATATTTTTAATTTGTTCATTTATTGATGAAATTTGAGAATCATCCATAGTAAAAACTCTTTTACCTCCTTGAGCTGATACAAGTTTTGCAAATTCATTCTTAATTTTTTCTGCAGTTTTTGAACTTCCGATTTTACTATAAATATCTCCTAGTTCTAATGCACCAGAATTAAATTGGTCTAAATATGCCTGTGCTACTGATTTCCCAGGTGCAGTACCAATAACACCTGAAATACCTCCTGTACCTCTAGCTTCTGCATTTGTTTTTGATATATCAGCTAATGTTTTTTGATATTGTGCTATTTTTATTTTAGTTCCCCAATAATCACCTGCATAAGTCCCTAGAATAGAAGCAGCTGTTGCTGGGTCTTTAGCTAGTTTTGCTCTTTCTACTAGAGAAGCAGGAGCGTTTTGTGAAGCAGCAGTAATTATTATATCAGATATATCTTTTTCATTTCTTCTTTTATCTGCAATTTGTTGTTCTTGAGCCTTTAATAGATTTTCTCTAGCAGTTTTAGCTTTCTCTTGAGAAGGTGTTAAATCAAATTTCTCTAAAGCTGTAAGATTGGTTAATTTAGCTTTTATATCAGCCTCTAATTGGTCGTATTTAGCGTTTACTATCTGATCTGCATAGTTCTTAGCTTTATCATAGTTAGATGAAGCAATAGCTGCTTGTTGTCCTAATGAAAGAGCTTTTAAAGCATTATCTCTTAATCTTGCTGATTCAATAGGTGCTACGCCTGCATTAGTTGCACCTCTACCTGCAAATTCATTTTGTATTTGTATAGGAATAGCTTGAGCTTCATTTCTAAGTCCTGTAGCTTGAGCATTTAAGTCTGATAGCTGGTTAAATAAAGTATTTACTCCTTTTTCTTCATAAGCTTTGTTAGTGTCAGCCGATTTCCCTCCTAATAAGGTTTGTATATTAGCTAAGTTAGAATAACCTGTTTTAGCATCTTGCAAATTAGTTTGTTCTGCTATATTAGCCTGATTAGCAATATCATTTAAAGCTTGATTAGTTTGACTTTGTAGGCTAGCAGAATTATCAGCAGGAGTAGTTAAAGGTATAGTTCCTTTCTCTTGCATTGATGAAGAAGTGATAGGTGTATTGTAGTTATTTAGATTCTTAGTACCTGCATTTTCTGCTGTTCCTAATGCTCCAGCAGTTAAAGGTGTTGTCTTTCCTGCTTTTATGTCTGCTTCACTCATTGTATAATTTGCTGTTACCATGTATTGTTTTAAGTATAATATTAAATTTAATAATTGTCTATTTTTTTTAAGCAGTTAAGCCTAAATTAGTTAAAGCTGACCTAATAGAATTAATAGCAGTTCGACTTTCTGCATCTTGTGTAGCTCCTCCACTAGGTGCAGAGATAGCAGACACTTGAACTATTGGAGTTGCACCATAGAATCCAAGCTTTTGAGATGAAGAAGTCCCTATTTTTGTACCTGTAGTAGAACCTAAGGGTATATTAGTTCCATCTGCAAAATTAAAAGATTGTTTAAAGGTTACATTTTTATTAAAGTAAATATCATTAGGGTAGTTATCTTTATAAAAAGCAGTTGAAAATAACAGTAATTGTTGTTTAAGTTCTAATATTTCAGCTTGTAATAAGTTTATTTGTTCTTGCATATTATCCTATAGTGTTATTAACTTCATATTCATATTCTAAAGATACTATTTCAGCACCTCCTGTAGATTTAATTTTAAATTGATATTCTGTACCAGGGAGTAAATTTTTACCAGTTGTTTCTCTGGTTGTTTGTGTAGCTATTTTACCATCTGTAGCCTCTGTTAATATCTCAACATAAGCTCCTCCATCTACTGAATATTCTACTGTTGCACTAGCTCCAGCAATTAATGGTGACATGGTTAAAGTAACACTTTTAAGTGTTTTCTTTTTACTTCTATCATATATATTCATAGAAGGATTTATGGTTGTAGTTAAATAAGATGTATCTGTATAAGAAGATGTTACTTTAGTTCTTCTCACATTTCCTGATGTGCCAGCCGTATCAAACATTGTAAAAAGATAATCACCTAATATATATAATCCTTTCAAAGTAGTGATAGAAGTACCATTGTTTAAGAATTTATCTTTAGATACTACTATTGATCCATCTTTCTTTTTTTCTACACAATATAAACTGGTTGCATAATCTCCTGAAAAATACACTTTGTTACCAATTCTTGATTTAAAGTTTTTAAGTGAGAAAGTAGAATCAACAATAAACTCTTGAACGGGAAAAACTTGATTGCCTGACAGATAACTAATAGTAAGTTTTTTAACCTTATTGGTTGTATAGAAAGTTCCTGATAAATAGTTAGCATCTGTTATAGACACTCCCACAAGTGTTCCTCCTAAATTTTCTAATATCATTAATGAACCTTCTCCCCAATCAATATTAGATTGAAAAGTGGTTTTTGAAGTGTCTCTATCCCACAAATAAACTCTTGAATTATTACCTGTTAAAGTTGGTGCTGTTGCTATTGCTAAGAAATTATCATAGTCTGCAAAATCAGAAATATATTGAGTTGTAGGAACTGTTACAGAAGTTATGTCAGCATAAGTAACATTATTAATTTTAGCCATGTTCTGACCCATTCCAAAGTATAAAATATCATCTTGAGGGTGAATTATTGGTTTAGGAATTAGCATATTTGCCCATGATGTAGCAAAATCCATAGCCCCCACAGTACTCCAACTACCATCATATTTTCTAACCACTCTACCTGTAGTCGCTATATAATAAGTAGCAGACCTATAAAAAACTAAACTATTTGGAAAGAAAACCCCTACACCACTATCTGATGTAAAAGCCGTCCATGTAGAAGCAATATTTGTTGCACTATCTTTGGCAAACAAATCATTTACTGTTGGTGAACCACTACCATTTCTACCTATAGCTATTAAATTACCATTACTATCTCTAACCATACTGGCAAATCTTTTGTCGGTAATATCTCCACTAGTTAAAGCCTCAGCTTCTGTCTCCCCAAAAGGGATTAATTTTGTTTTTTGCGATTGTGTGTCAAAACCACCTGCATCATAATAGGTATTAGTTCTAATACTTCTTACTTCTTTATCTAGTCCTGCTGAAAAATCGTTTAATATTACTTTCATATAATTATACTGCTATTAGGTATGTAGTACCAGTAGTTCCAGTAGTTCCAGCTGACCCTGCTGTTCCGTCAGTACCTGTACCATGTTTAGTTCCTAACTCACCACCTGAACCACCTGCACCACCAGCGACAGAAATAGTTCCTGAACCAGTTTTTGTGAAATAAAAGATTATTACTACTCCTCCGGTTCCACCTGCACCACCACCTCCTCCCGAACCCCCACCACCATTATTCCCTGTGCTAGCACCACCTGCACCACCATTACCACCAGCCCCACCTAGCGCTTGACAATAATCATTACCATTTACAGTAACTATTATTTTTGCTGCAATCCAAATTATACCCCCACATCCTCCAGAACCACCACCACCGCCACCACCACCACAATCTCCTGCGTTCCCACTTCTTCCCCCCCCACCTCCAGCACCCCCACCCCCTGATGCACTCCCAGTTAAACTAACTATGGTTGGTTGGTTGTCCATTAAATAATAACCAGAATAAATTGAGTTCATTTTATTAAAAACTGTACCTGATTGAGTTCCAGCAGTTCCTCCAGTTCCACCTGCACCAGGTCCAACCCCAGCTACTGCTGTTCCTCCAGTAGCTCCATTTCCTCCCGCTACACCGACAGAACCTAGAGATTTTGAGGCAGATGTTCCTGCTGTTCCGTTCCCTCCAGCACTACCAGATGCACCAGCAGCTCCAGTTCCACCTGCCACTCCTGCTAAAGTGTCTGGTAAAGACCCACCAGATTGAGCAACAGAACCACCTGAACCACCACTAGCAGTTGTTCCATTACTTGTTCCTGCGGTTCCAGCCGACCCCGCACCACCATTATTTATAATTTTTCCTGTGCCAACAAAAGTCAAAGTTCCTTTTACAAAGATTCTAAAACCATTTGGGTCAAGCGTATAAGTAGAATTAATTGTTAGGTCTTGAAAGAAAGCATCCCTTGTTAGCACATTATTTGTTATGGGTCCACTTGTAAACGAACCAGAATTTATAGTGACACTTCCATCACTTCCATCACCAAATAATCCCATTCCTAGACGAGGCAGTAAAACAGATGGATTTACTACTAAATCTGCTCCAGTTCCACCTGTTGTAGTTCCTGCATCTACTTCTGATTGTGTTGCTTCTTCAAAAATACCTGCTACTGTGGTAGAACCATTTGTTGTAACCGTCTCGGCTTCCCAATTAGGAACATTTCCATTCATTTTATAAATATAATTATCTGTACCTCTGGCTAGTCTTGTAAATGCTCCACTTGAATTTCTATAATAAGTATCACCCTCTGCATCACTACCTAAATTTATAATAGGGCTTGTTAAAGTCTTATTAGTCAAAGTTTGAGTTGCTGTTTTTCCTACTGCTTTGTCTGTAGAAGTTACTTCACTTAGTTTATAGTCATGTGATGTTGTAACAGCTGAACTATCTATCCCTACCTTAGCCTGTAATGCTTCAATAACAGCATCTTCTAAAGCGTGGTGAGTAACATGGTTAGGAGATGATAATTTATCATTTGCAGTGCCTCTTGTTGCGTCTAAATCATCTAAAGTTGTTGGATATGCCATATTTATATATTATTTTTAGTTTTATTATCAGGTGTTATGCTCGACTTTGTTTTGTTAGTAAATACCACTGTATCTGCCCATCCAAAGACCGTATCTGCCCAAGTAGCAACTAAATCTGCCCACTCAGCTCCAATACCTTTGGAAAGATTTATTGGAGATATATTAGTTTTTGTTTTATTTGTTACTGTCATATGCTAAAAATAGGGTTAGGAGTTATTATATTTGTATAATCTTTATTTCTACCAGCATAATAATTCTTTATTTTTGCTTCCATTTTTAACATCTCATTACCTAAACCAACAGCTTGTTTTAAACCATTAACTAAAGAATAGAAGTAAGCTGGTCTTATAACTAAATATTCATGGAACATATCTGGAATACCAGGTTTATCAGTAGTGTCAGTTGATTCAAAATAAACAGGAGTTCTTGATACATATAATTCACCTCCATTTGTAGAAGAATAATTAGGTGTTGGATAAAATATAATTCCATTAGATGTTACATCATGATATTGAGGAACACCAGTTATGTTTTGAAATTGAGATATATCAAATTCTGTTCTATCTATCTGCTCTGTTTCAAACCATAACCCATTAGCATCTTTTATTCTTGCTTTACCTAATTGTAATATTTGGTTTCCACTTTCGTCTAAATTAAAAGCGTAGTTGTCTTGGTTGGCTACTAAACTAAAATATACAATAGGATAATCTGTTTGGTTTGTATCATCCATTTGCCATTTTCCACAAGAAGAAATTGCTATACTCATAAAGTTAGCATAAGCATTGTTTATATCTCTAGTTTTTGTTGCTAAAGGATATGAAGAAGTTGTAGCCGACTGTGTAGAAGTATAATCTTCTAACATTTCAATCATACCTGCTCTTGTTGTTGTATTGGAGAATTGCATATTTTTTATTTAGGTTAATTAACCTATTATAGCTCACCAATTATGATGAGCTATATAGAGTAACTAGTCTGGAATTACTGCTGTTGCGTAAGCCCCGATAGCTGTTCTACCTTCTAACATCCAACCTATTGTGTTGTCAATTTTGGTAACTGTATAGATGTTTCCTGCTGTTAACAAAGCTTCTTTAGTTCCATCGCAATCTTCAGAGTTAATTTCCTCTGCTGATGATGCTGGTGTTCTAAGTTCACTGTTAGCTGCACTGCCTGCTATAATAGTTATCACATGACCACTTGGAACACTTGCTAATGAAGGTAATACTGTAAAGTCGTTAGCGTCTGTAGTATTAGCTGCCAATCTTACTGATTTTACACCAGGTGGAATTGAGTTTGCTAATGTTTGAGTTGCTGCTGGAGCTATAGTAATTGCTTCAAAAGTTAGTGCTTTTAGTTGTGGATTTAATCCGTTTACAATTGACATAATTTTGTTTATTTTTTATTAGTTAATAATGTTTAAACAAAGTATTATGCAACCAATATGTCGAATAGAATTGGTGCAACTTTAGCCCAAGCTTTAAATTTGAAATCAACACGAGAGTTAATACCAAGACCTGAAATTTGACCCCCTGAAACAACTGGATCTTCAATTTCATTAATCTTACCATAAGTAGATTTACAAATACCTAGATGTAAAACTTTCTTTACTCCACCAAACAAGTGACCTGCAGTCATCTTGTTAGATGAAAAATGATTTACTCCCATGTATAGGAATCCTTGGTTAGTTCCATCTTTTAAAGCACCGTCAGCTGTTGAGAATCCTTGAGCTTGAACATAAGACTCTAGTTTCTCAAAGTCTGCTGGTCTCCAAACGATAAATGCCCCATTTCTGTCCATCATAGTCTCACCATTAGCCTCTCTAACTTCTCTTTTAACACCTCTGATAATATCATCTATATTAGATTCAGAAACAGTAATGTTACCAGCTGCACCACCAATTGAAGCATTATCGAAGTCAGTATATTCTGCATGGTTAGCATACATAGCTGTCTCGATAGCTTCATTAAGAACTAATCCTTGATTATCAGCTAATTCCATCCAACCTGCAAAGGTCTTTTGAGCTAAGTCTGCACGGTCAATGTATTGAGCTGCAATCTTGTAAGTATTAATAGTTACAGTATCATCAGTAGTTGTAACTGCTTCTGGAGTATAAGCTGAGCCTCTAGTTCCTGTGTTAGCTGTTACGTCTGTTAGATAAGGGTTATGAATTACTTGTGTATCAGTATATTCAACTTTTGCGATTTCTTTCCATTTGTTATTTTCACTAAGTCTATCTTGTAGAGTAGTTAGATACTCATTCTTGTAAATTATTGCCATTTTTTTAAATTATTTATTAATTTTTATAAATGACAGGTAACTTATTTTATCCAAAAGGATTTACAGATGATGATGACTTCCATTTAGCCTTTACTACTTTTGAACGTAGTTCTCGGTCTTCTGGTAATTCTCCTTTTGCTAACCAGTAATCTACTGTGTCCTTCCCAGATTGAGAAGTTCTTTTAGAATTACTTGGTATTGCCTCTTGAGATTTTTTCATCTCTCGCATTTCGTTTAGTTCTGCTGTAAAATATTTACTTTCTAAAACTTGGTCTAGTGATTTGCCTGTATTAGACATAATCTCTTTTACTAATTTCATCTCGTCTATACTTTTTACACCATTTGCTACTAAAAATGCTTTTTGTCCGTAATCAAAGTCACCTGTCTTACTTGGAGCTTTTGAGGGGGTTTCAGTTTCAGACCTTGATAGCTTTTTTTCAGCTCTCTTTAATCTTCCTTCTAATTCTCTTGCTCTAGCCTGCCAATCTATAGAATCTTCTATTTGAGTTTCCTCATTGTTAGTTTCTATAACTTCTTCATCATTTGTTAAGTTGATTTCTTCGTTTTGTTCATTATTCATAATGATATGTTTTTATTCATTTTGTAGAGAAATGATAACTTATTATTCACTTTTAAGGTGTGATAACCATTTATAATTTAAGTATATTACTTTTTGAAAAACTGTCAATTAATCCCAGATAATTGTTAAATCAGCTGTTCCTCCTACAGTTGCATAAAGTCCTGTATTAAAACAAATAGGTTCTGGGAAAGTAACCACTTGAGAACCTGCTGGGAAAGTATAAGTGTTAGTTATTGCTGTTGTTGCTGCACTTGTATTATCCCAAAGTTTCAAAGTTCCTGAAGAATGAGAATTTACAATTACTCCTGAAACCTTACCAAAACCTGTTTTTATTAATGCACTTGCTGTTAAATTTGTATATTTCATATTATATTGCTTTATTTTCTGTATCTTCTAATTTTATTTCAACAGGTTTTATAGATTGTAGTCTTTTAAACCCTGACTCTAATAACATAACACCTTGTGCTAAACCTCTCAAATCTTGTCCTAATTCAGCATCACTTATAATTCCTTCGCCTCTTACCGTTTTCATAACCATTGCAAAGGCTGCGTTAGTCATTGAATTAGCTTCAATACCTTGTCTAAGAGTTCCATTTGAATAAATAGCAGAAAGTAATACTTTTCTTACTGCTTCTACCATGTTTTCATCTCCTATAAATTGAGATATTTTCGCTATTTCTAAATCTGTTAAGTTGTACATATTTTTATTGTGTTAATTCATCCCCCATTGGTAGGCTTTCTTGAGCTTCCTCTGGGGATGTTTGTGTTGTTGGTAATGTAGTAATTTGTGTAAAGTCTATTGGAGACATTCCTGATGATTCTAATAATTGATTGAATGCTTTACCTATACCAGGTACTTGTTGAAATGCTTGAGGATTACGCAATATTTCCCTAATTATATTAGTGATTTTGTCAGCTTCTTGAGCCATGTATTTTTGTTTACCTTTAATATTTATAAACACTTCCATTGGAATATCTGCTAGCTCTCCTTTAATAACTTCAAAGAATTTTCTACTACCACCTCTTTTAAATTGCTCTTTGTTGAGAGAAATAAGTTCTTCTCTAGTAGCTTCTGTTATTAATTCACCGTCAAGTATTTTTTCTATAAGTTGTTGTTCTGCTTTATTTCTTGAAATAACGTCTGATATTTCTTGCATCTCTTCTAGTGTTAATTCTTCTGAAAAAGTTTTACCTCCATTCATTTCATCTACTAAGAATTTTAATATCCAATCTCTGTACAATACATCTGCTACGAAAGTTGCTATTTTACCTTGTCTATATTCATGTATTCCTTGACCTTGTTGAACAACTAGATTTTGTAAAGCAAAAGGTGTTCCAGATACAGGGTTAGTTCCTAATTGGGCTTCACTTGCTGAACCTAAAATACGAGCTTGAGTTTGTAAAGTATTCTGTTCATTGGTAAAAGCTGTTAGATTCTGTAAAGGAGTTGATAACATTCTTGTATTACTTCCTTTACCTTCTTTTAGAATTGTATTTTCTGGTAAGTTAGACAGTTTTTGATTGCCTAGTTCATCATCGTCTGTAAGGAATAAGTTTAATGCTGAAGACAATAGTTTTTGTATTCTTTGAGCTGAATAATTCATCCATACTTGAGGTTCAAATAAAGTCTCTACTATTGATTTACCACAAGCTCTACCATGTATTTTTCTAATTACTAGAGATTTAAATACATCTCCTATATTCTTTTCTTTACCTTTGTATAAAGTAATTCCGTTTTTATTTCCGTCTTTAGATGTGTAATAACATACTATGTGCATTTGAGGTACATAATTAAAAGGGTCTCCATTTTCATTTATCCAAGTCTCAGGTAAATTTCCGTGTAATTCAAAAACTTCTATATATTTACCAGGAGTTTTTACAGTTCTATCATTTGCTTGCGATACACTTTTTTCAGTTTGAGACATCACTATTGCTTCTTCTATTGCTGTATCATCCCACTTTCCTTTAAATTTTAATAATTCTGCTACTGAATATTGATGTTTTAAACATATAGGACCAGACATTATATCTGTCTGATCACAAAATGCTATTTTTTGTAGAGGTATTACTTCTGGTCTTACATTATTTATATTTTTAACTAGAACTAAATCATAAATAACTGAACTTTCTACAATATCATCTATAAAAGTATCTAGTTCATTTTTTCTTGCCCATTGAGGGTGATATTTCTTTATTAAGAAGGATTTATAATTATCTTGTATAGAATTTACATAAGGAATTATATCTTTTACATCAAATCCTTCACTTCTAAAAGCTACATTTATAATTGGAGTTACAATATCATCATATCTCCTTAAACCATCATTTTTTCCTGAGTGATACCAACCATTAGCAACATTAGTACATCTCTCAATATGTTCTGACATATTCCAATCATAAGAGGTAGTAATAGGAACTCTAGCTGTTTTATAGTTAGTCTGTTCGCTTTGTATGTATTCGTAAACTGATTGATTCATATTATTTAAAGATTAATTTATTAAGGAATACTCTCAAGAAGGTAGTATTTCTAAAGAGTTGTCTGCCATTAAATCCATATACCATCTTTTCACAAACCTTACCATCTTTTTCAATAGTTAAAATAACTTTTGTTTTTAGAAAGTTAGGTTTGTTAGCTAATATAGCTTCTTGTAAATTGTCTGTCTCACACTCAAATATTTGGTCATTGAGTTTCATCTTTAGAGTGTATAAAGATTTTTTCTCTGTTTTTTTAGTGGTTGCTTTTGTCATCTTATGTAAGTATATTATTAATATGGAATCTGTCAATTTATTAGATTGCTATGTTTTCTTCTGGTTTAAATCCTCCCATTCCAATGGGATAGATTTTTCTAAAAGGAACTTTAGCATTATGTAATTGATAAGATAAACTATCTAAAATATCATCATTTTGACCATGAGGAAAAGTTCTCATTTCATCTATTAGTTCTGAATTATCACCTATTAAAAAGATACTTCTACTTTCCCATCTAGGAATTAATCCTCTTATTCTTTCTGATTTTGCTGTTCCTTTGTGTTTAAGTGGAGTAATAGTAAAGAATATTTGTTGCTTTCTCATTTCATCTTCTAAGAAGGGATTTATAGCCATAGTAAAAGCTACTTCTTCCATTCCTATAAATTGAGGTCTATAAGTTTTGTGTATATAGAATAAATGGTCTATCAGGTCTTTAGAATTAAATTTCATTCGGTATGTTTTTAAATACCATTTATTCTCCTTACTTACAAAATTAATAGTTATTCCTGTATAGTCTGCACTTGCTTTTTCTGATATAGCTGGGTCTATTGTTACATAACATGAAGTATCTTTATTCCTTACTTCTTCCATTTCTACATGTTGTATAAAATCTTTTTTAAATTCGCTCATTGCATCATCTACGGGTTGATTCATAAATTCATAAGAGAATACATAACTTCCAAATTGTCTTTGCATACTTTCAATACTTTTCTTTCCAGTTAGTTTATTCTCTGCGTCTGTAAGGCAATATTTGCTATCCCAGCTGGGTTTTCCATCAATTATAATAGGTATATTCCTTAATCTAATCATTGTGTCTTTTTTAGACCTATTTATTAAGAATTGTACATTTCCATGTTCTGATAGATAATTAGCTAAATAAAGTATTAGACCATTCTCTGCTAGCCCTCCCATTGCTTCTGTTATATGATCTCTTATTTGTTTTGTATGTGCTACTGATTCTTTAGTTCTGTTGTTTTCAAAGTCATCTAAGAGTAAGAAATCAGGTCTTTTGTTTAAGTGTAATCTACCTCTTACTGATTCGCCAGTTGAGTGAGCTTCAACTCTTATTCCGTTCTCTGTAATAAAGTTATTTATTCTGTTTTGTTTTACATCTTCTATACCTCTTGCTTTACTAAATAGTAATCCAAAATCTGCTCTTAGTCTTGTATTATTAGTTAGTTCATAAGCTATATCAAATAATATTCTTTCAGCATTCTCTTTATCAAATGAATCAATGTTAATATATTCTCTTCTTTTATAACAAATTAACCATATTAAATATAGTTTAGCAGTAGATGTTTTAGCTCCTTCTCTAAAGGTAATCCAAATTAATTCTCTTATTTTACAATCAGTTAGTTCTTCACAATCTTTTATAAAGTCTTTTTGATAATCTGCTAGAGAATATTTAAAGTAATGTTGAAAGTAGTATAGAGAGAATAGACCAAATGAGAGTGAAGCTAAATATACTCTTTCTTCTTTATTTCCTTCAATCATTTTTAATAATGCTTGTTCTGTCATTATTTTATAAGGTTTTTTAATGCTTCTTTTTCTTCTTCTGTTATTGTTACAACTGATACTTCATTTTTTACTTCTGCTTTATCAACTGGTTTAAATCCTGCTCTGTCCATAATATCTTTACTTGCTCCTAATGCTACAGGTAGATTTTCTGACTGTTCCATTAGTTGTTCTATTCTAGTTGCTGCCTTTTCTGCTATGTTTTCTAAATATTGTTGTACCTTTGCGTTTCTTAGCAACCTAGAAGCTTTATTTGCTGCTACATTATCATTTGCAACATCAAATACTTCAAGTACTGCTTGAGTTCCATTACCTGTTTCTAAATATTCTTTTGCAAATTGTTTATGTAGTGGATTCATAAGATTGTAAGATTCCTATTAGAATATTATATTTTCTTTCCTTTAGGAGTTGTTATTGTTGTTCCTATTTTAGCTTTCATATTAATTTCTTTTACTTAATAAAAAAACAAATACAATAGGTATTGATACCATGAGAGCAAGACCTGCAATTACTAAACTAGATTTTATAAGGAATAAATATATTGATATTATAGTTTCTAACATAGTGTTATAAGTATATACTTTTATGGTTGTTTGTCAATGTGTATAAGTGTTAGTAAAATAAGACAAATTCATTATAGTTTCCTGCTAAGTTGTTGTCTCTTTTTTCCCAATATAGATTAATCTTTTTAGAGTGTAAGAGTTTTTTGCCTTCACTTGCTAATGTTTTTAAATCAGGTCTAGCTTTAGGATTTCCACTTCTTATCCATGCTAAGGTATTCATTGAATCAGTTATTATTTCATCTCCTTCTTCTGCATCTTTTAAAGCTTCTACAACTCCTAAAAGTTCAGTTTCGTTGTTTGTTATTAGCTTTTTATTTCCTCTTTCTGTTACCAAGTGCTTACCATTAAGAAAAACTGTAAAGCCTCCTCCTTCTGATTTACCATTTACACCTATAACAAATCCATCTGTGTGATAACAGTTTTTTCCAGTTGTTGGATAAAAGTAGTTTGCTGTTCCTAATTTTGGAAGTTTTGCTCTTTCTATTTTCCTTTTTAATCTTTTCTGTTGTTTTATTGTTAGTACTTCTGTTTTGTTATTAAACAAATCTATCTTTATCATGTATATTAAGCTTATTAAATTAACTTTCCTTTTGGAGGGTTTGAGGAGGAACAATTTGTATATATTATTATATATTTTAAGTGTATAAGTAAGCAATAACAAAAACACTTCGGATTAGTATCTCTACTGTCCTTGTCTGAATGAGTTCTTGCTAGTTTCTTGTTAGTACCCAGTCAAGCCACCTCAAATCAGATTATTGTTATTGTCTTTGATGTGTACACATCTCAGATACTTTCCTCCCGGATGGGAATCGTCGGTTGCAATATTCTAGCCACGTTTTAAGTCCCGCTAGACCCTTTGCTTAGAGTTTGTACGACTGTAAATTACACTGTAATTAACTCAAAGCTTTTACACCTTGAGTTCATCGCAGTAATCCAAGTATATTCTATTTAAAGAATTTGTCAAACAATTTTATAATAAAAGTTATACACATATTTACTTTGAAATATTTTATTTAGTATTATACTTAAATAGACGGAGGTTCGACTCCTCCGTCAATATTTTTTTAATTCAATTCTCACATTCTTTAATTTCAATTAGCACAACAAAACGACAACTTTCATTGTTGTGTTCTCTAGAGAATATTAATAATAAAATAATTCAGGTT
>Ga0075472_10000162_pt1 | contig 26899 bp, 41 predicted proteins | sample DEB19_08_DNA_3_FD_77014 | JGI IMG/M metagenome (GOLD analysis project Ga0075472, IMG submission 77014) | Aqueous microbial communities from the Delaware River and Bay under freshwater to marine salinity gradient to study organic matter... | ecosystem: Environmental > Aquatic > Marine > Coastal ...
AACCGCCGCATCCGTCAGCGGCTGTCCGACCAGCTCACACGTCACCAGCACCGCTTGCCCGACCTCATGGATTCCCTTTCGCCGCCCCCTTTCGCTCTAGGCTGGCCATCACACGCTCATACTGGCCCCGCACGTTGTCCCGCTGCTCCGCTGATTTCGCTTCCGTCGTCGTCGCCTTCACGCCCGTGGCCCATTGCGTCCGCAACCCTTCCGCGTCTTGCACCAGCAGATTCGGCGGATGCCGAGCCGCCACATACAGCGGCTTGTTGTGCGCGAGGAAAAACTCCGCAACGGACGGAGCCTCATCCGCGCCCAACCGATCCACCAGCTGGCAGAGCTGCGCGTTCGTCTTGGAATTCCGAACCGGCTCCACCCCGTACCGCCTCCGATACGCTCCCGCGTATGCCTCCCACGTCGACGCACTTTTCACCAGGGGGCGGGGCAGCGTTTTCAGCTGCCCGCCACTCTTCTCTTTCTTCTCTTCTCTTTCTTCTTCCGATATCTGATTCTGACTTCTGATTCTGACTTCTGATTCTGATTCTGATTCTGACTTCTGATTCTCCCTGTTACGATCTGGTACAGGCGCGTTACTCACCTTGTTACTGCGATGACGCGACACACGCAACCGTACAGACTTACGGTGTTTTTCCTCTTTCGCCATCCTGCGAGAACGAACCGTTACAGTTGCGTTACCATTATTTACAATGTCGCAAATTGTAAATTGCTGTAGCTCATCGAGCACCGTTACAAGCAGGGTTACGTCACACCGCAGCAACCGTGCCCACTGGTCCTGAGTCAGCGTCATCGAGCCTCGTGAGTCAGCTCGCCAGAGCAGGCAAATCAGGTCCATCCAGAGACCGCGAGCGGCAGGAGAGAGCGGTTGCGTATCGAGCAAATAGTCAGCTGGATAAAATTGCATCCACGGTAGCTTCGCCATCGTTACCCCATCACCAGCGCCTTTCCCGCATCCGTCACCTGAAACTGAATCATCGTGGCCGTATAGGTGGCGCTCCTCTCCAGCAAGCCCTTCGCCAGCAGCCGCGCACAGAGCGGATAGGTCTCCGCTTTTGGGCTTACACTGTAGTGATTGCGATAGCTGATCCGCGCCCGATCGAGCCCCAGCGCGTGCCGTAAGAGATCGCGCTCCTCGTCCGTGAGCGTCACCGTTGTATTCATGCCGTCACCCCTTTGCGCCGTCCTGCCCTGTTCAACCGTTTCCCCACCAGCGAGCCGGTATAGTCCTGTTCGCCCTTGCAGGGATTGCACAAGCGATGATCCGGCCCGGTGCTGTGCATCCAGGACTCGCAGCCCAGGCAGCGCCGGAGCGTCGTCTGTTGCGACTTGAGCGCGAGGGCGATCTTCTCGCGGATCGCTTCGGCCTTTTCGTAATGATCACCACCCATTCGCATCCTCACCGCATCTGCATCAGCCAATAATTCAACTGCAACGCCGCCAGCCAATACCCCACATTTTTCCACTGACCCTGATAGGCATACGCACAGCCCGCCGCCAGGTTGAGCCCCATCGAGACCACTAGAATCCAATCGCCCAACCTCACGACGCCAACCGTTTCAAACCACGTTGCGCCAGTTTCGCATTCACCGACAAGATCCCCGCCCGCAAGGCCCGCATACGTCGATGTCGCTCAGTCATCCGCCGGCCATTGCACTGCCGACAACGCTTCACCCACGGCTTGCTCACCGGCAAGCCACAATCGAAACAGCCGCCCCTCATCGAATCCCCAGCTGCGTCAGCCGCCGCAAGAGCGCCCGCGCTTTCATGGCCCCCCCCCCGACGCGAGCCGCGACTTCTTCCCCGACGGATTGCCCGGACGTGTCGCCCAGGGTCCGATGGCGCTCGGCTTTTTGTTGATCAGCTCCGGACTCGTAAAAGAGCAGTCGTCCTTCGCCATCAGCGCACCACCACCTGAGACGGCACCGGAGTCGGTGTGGACGCCCCACGCAGCGCATAGCCGAACAGCAGCACGGCCAGGACCACGATCCAGAGCACCGCCGAATACAGCAGCCCGTTCCACACCCCTCTCGATGGAGATAACTTCTCACACACGCCCCCCATGAGCCGCTCCCGTTGCGCGGGAGTAAAACCAGCCTCTTTCTGCGTCATCCCTGGATGCACCGCCGTTTTCAGGCGCTCCCGATGCGCCTTCATTTCCACCCGCACATTCGGCTCCGGTCTCGTCATCGTGCTGGTCATCATCACACCCCTCCTTGATTCTGGTTGTGAAGAAACTGTTCCAGAAACGCCGCCCGCCGCATCGAAATCTGATCCAACGACTCCATTACCCCCTGCATCTGCACATCCTCCAGCCGCGTGAAACTCAAGTAGGAATAGACGTTGTAAATCGCAATTTGCAGATCCCGCCATTCCGCAAACGTGCCGAGCTGGTTGCGCTGCTCCTCCGTGAGCTTCATCGTGCACCACCCTGGTGCAATGTGGTGCGCCGCTCATAGCGAGCAAACGGCAGCGAGGCATTCAGACGCTGAAGCTCTACCGTCGCCTCCCGCATCGCCGCCCGACGGCCCTGCAGATAGCCGATCCCCATCAACACCGTGCCCACCGCAACGGCCACGATCCCCACCACCAGCCAATAGATCATCGGATAGCCAGCCATCAGGCCCCGACCTTTCTGATCTGCTCGGCCTTCGACAGCAGCGAGCCCATCAAGATCTCTTGCGACAGCCCGACAATCGTCCGCAGCACCGGCTGCGCGAGCGACCAGGCCCAGGCGACGCGCTGCGTCTCATCCGGCACCGCCGCGAGCAGCTCCCCGCAGGCCCGCGTCCATCCCGCCCACTCATCCGCCTGCCACGGCTTCACTGTCGCCGCCTGGCGCTCCAGATCCATCCGCAGCTCAGCCAGACAATCGTGCTCGCGCAGTCGCTTGGTCATGCCGCCACCCCTTTCCCGATATGCCGCTCTTTTCGTTTCAGCTCATTAACCACGGCTGTCCGCATGAACTGACTAAACGTAGAGTCCTCTTCAGCCGCCACCCGCTCAATCCGCTTGATGAGGGAAGCGGACATCCGCACGCCTTTCATAATTCGCTGAGCTGTCATACGCCGTCTCCCTTTCTCGTTCTCGGTCCTCATGGGAAGCGTTGTACAACAGCCGCTAAACAGTTGTCAAGCATGAAAGGGAAATTACCTTTTCTACCGCTTGACCAATAGTTAAACAATGTTATACGGTAGGGATGCCGAGAACTCTGAAGGCTGAAAGGAGGTGAGCATGGTGGCACATACCTCAGAAACGCAGATCGGCGTCAGAATGACGATGAAAGAGCGAAAAGCGATTGAGGAAGCGGCCAAGAAGTCAGGCTGGTCAGTTTCGCAACAGATCCGCTATGAGCTGTTTAAGCCGCGAGGGCTATGGCAGGAGGTCACACCTTACCTGCCTGGATCGGATGCCCCCGGTCGTAAGACCGCGTGATCCAGGCCTGTGTCGTGGGGCGTAGTCAGTTTTGGAGAGGGTACTGTGAAGAAGCGGGAAAGCCAGAGAGTCAAAGATCATGCCTCAACCCTCCGGCCTATATTTTTGGTCGGGGCGAAAGGATTTGAACCTTCGACCCCTGCGTCCCGAACGCGGACGACTCAAGCCGCGGCTTCAATTAACCGATAGCAAGAGTATTTATTCCCTAGGGAGGCTTTATGACTGTCGGCGAATTGTTAGCCCTCTATCTCCACCATCATCTCGCCGGGAAAATCTCGGCCCCCTATTATGATCGACTGATCCGCCAGGTGTTTCCACCGCTCGCTGCGTTTGAACTCGACGCGCTGCCGAAGCTCGTCCTGCTCGACTGGTGGAAAGAGCTGTCGAACCGTCCCGGTCATGCCAACAAGTCCATCGGGCTGCTTCGCGCCGCGCACCGCTGGGCGACCGGCCTCGATCTGATCCAGACACCGTGCCCGGCGAACGGCATCATGAAGCGTCCAGAGCGCACCCGGAGCACCACCACGAGCCCGGATGAATGGGCGAAGCTGCTGCCCTACCTCGAAGATCTGCGCCTGAAACATCGCGTCTATTTTTGGGCGCTCTACCTGCTCGGCTCACGGCCCGGCGAAGTGCGCACGATGAAACCCGAGCAGCTCTTCATCGATCGCACACTTGCCGTCTGGGTCAAACCGACCAGCAAGAATGGCCGGCCGCATGTCGTCCCGTTACCTGATCAGCTGGTGCCGTTGTTGCGCTTGCTCATCCGGGCGAATCCACCGGAGGCTCAATGGTTGTTCTGGGGAGAAACGCCGGATGTCGTCTGGTGCCGCACGTCGGCGCAGAAATTGTGGGAAGGGCTGCGAGCGAAAGCTGGACTCTCGCACTTGTGGCTGAACGATCTGCGCCGGTCCACCGCCAGCGACCTCTTGAATCAAGGCGAGAGCCTCGGTATTGTCCAGGGCGCATTGAACCACCGGAGCCTCAGCCAGACCGCGAAATATGCCTATCTCGCCGTCACCCCGTTGGCCCATGCGCTCCAAGAGCGAGCTGATACCATCGTCAAGGCGATTTAACCCAAGGAGATTATCATGAGACCCATCACCCGCATCATGATCAGCGGCGCGATGCTCACCATGCTGTCAGGCTGCATCGACATCACCACGCATGTACAGCCAGATCAGCCAGGCATCAAACCTGTTATTTCGGGCCGTGACTGCGTGCCCATCGTGGCAGGCCTCGGCTTCGGCACCAATCGCGTCGAAGTTGCCATGCTGCATGCCGGTCCAGAGGGACATGAAAACAATCGAAATGAGCCAGATCAGCAGATCACGAAGATCCACTCAATTGCGTTAGAGGAAAGCGTCGTGCTCGTGTTTGGAAAGCGCTGCGTCGTCGTCACAGGCGAGCCGTGATCCGCTCACCCGGCCGGCATCTGCACCGTCGGCACCCTGGCGAGCCACCCGGCCCACTCTTTCAGATCCCGCTGCTCAGCTTCGCGCAACATCGCCGCGGCCGCGGCCTGCTCTGCCCGAGCCCGCAGGATGCACCCGTCGAGCCGTTCCCCGCAATTCATGCACTTCCACCACCAGGGGCCTCGATCATAGACAAATTCCCGCAGCAAGCAGCCCTGGCAGCGATCACAGGTCATCTCACTGTGCCTCGCGATAGCAAGCATTGAGATCCCCAATGATGCGGTTCATGCACGCCTGTGTGACCGTCACGGCATCCGTGCGCAACACCCCATGTCCATCATAGGCCTGCTGCACATCCCCTCTATTGCACGGGGGGAGTCCCGCCGCGCAGCCGGTCAACGCCAGCGACAAGCTCATCCAGAGAACGGTCTGTAAGCGCATCCGCTTTTACCTTTCGTTCGGCGCGTCGGCCTTCCAAGATATTCAGAATCGCAGGAATGGCGGCAAATAATGCCGTGATGGCCCCTAAAAACAGCTCCACGTTACTCTCCCTGTACGGGAATACCCTGTGGAGGATTGACCGGTTGCGCCACAGGTTGCGGATCCTGTGCGTTGGTCTTGTTAAAATCTTTCGCCAGCGCGATGCCGACGCCCGTGACAATCCCCCCGGCGAATTTGATCCATCCGGCCGTATCGCTCGGTAAGCCCTGCTCGACCACCGCTTGCTGCGCCACGGTCAATACAATCACCACATAGCCCACCAGCGTCGTCATCCAGCTTGATCCCAGCATGATTCCCTCCCTATTTGTAGGTATCCCGCCCCCGTAAATCCATCAGCACTTCCATCTGCCGATCCTGCTTTTCATTGATGGCGACGAGATTGTCCTCGATCCGCTCCATCCGTTGCAGCTTCGCCACTTCCTGCGCTTGCAGCACCGCGATGTGTGAGGAATGCGCCGTCACGCGCTCATGCACGCTGTCGATCCGGTCATGCACCTTGCCCAGCTTGCCACTGAACCAGCCGAACATTGAGACCATTCCACCCAGTACGCCCATGACGACCCCGCTGGCCGCATCAGCCCAGTCCCACTTTGCCGGATCGTTCATCCTGCGCTCCCTGTCGCTGTGGACACAGAAAGAGATTGTGATGATAGCCCTGATCATGGCGATACCAGGCCCCGCACCGACGACACCTGAACGCGCTCACGCCGTTGACGGTTCGCCGCTGGCTCGTTCCGCCAATTCGATCACCAGCTGGAGCGCCTCGTAATTCCATGCCAGATACAGCCATCCGTTTGCCTCATTGCCTGCAAGATGCTCCAGGCCACGGTCATGCAGATAAGCCCGCTGCGCCGGGCGAATCGCCAGCCACCGGGCAGGGAGATACTGATACTCACGCCGGTCCACATGCACCGCATTGCCGGAATAGAATCCATAGGACGCCATCGGCAGCCGGAGCACTTCCATCACAAGCTCGCGATAGCGCACGCCAGGACAGCACCAATCGACCGCCGTCGGCTTCCCCGGATGCGCCAGGCGAATGATGCTGATCGGGCTGTCGAGCCGCCGCCGGAGCTGCTCTAACAAGAACAGCGTTTCATAATCCCCCTGCGTCCAGTCGAGCGGCCGCCCGGCGAGATCGCGCTCACCGTCACGGAAGAAGGTCAGGCTCGCCAATTGGGCAGGCGTCATGGCAGTGGCGCTCGTATGGCTAAATGAAATTCATCGACCGTCGTCAATTGATCAGGCTGCCCAGACTGAAGGCGCACCTCTCCACGCAGGACACCCGCCGCCGACAAATCGGTCGTGAGAAATTGATACTCAGCTTCGCCGGGGCGGATCGTTTGATTCAGCGCCGTCATGCCCCGTTCCTCCGTGACAGCTCCATTGAGTGAATAGCGCAGCTTGATCGTTTTCCCCGTGAGATCGATCGTCTCATGCGTCTGCTTGTCCGTAATGGTGACATGCAATTTACTGCCGCCATCCCCTGCTACCAACTCACAATTCGCCATGTCTCGCCTCAATCGTTACAGGTGAATATCCCGGTCGAGTTCCGGCGTCAGCCGCACTCGCTCCAGCAGCTCTTGAGAGACATCGACGGTGCGAGACGGAGCCAGACTCACCTGGAGCCCTACTCGAACCACAATGAGCGCCGGTAAGGTGCCATCGACCGATAGCGGAATGCGCGATTGTGTGGGCCAGGTCTTAGCCGTCCAGGTGGCCGCGACATACTGATAGAGCCGCCGCGCATGCCAGGGCGGATTGTTGACCACCGGAGGCACCAAGCTCGGCGCATGGGCCGCGAGGCGGACGATCGACGTCTCGCTATCCCAGCTTCGAATGATCGTGTCGAGCTGCGGACGGCGAAGCGTACCAGGCGGCACATCAACTGAGGCCTGAACGCCCTGTGGCGCTCGTTGTGCCATCCAGGATGGCGACTCCCAGAGATGGACGATGCGACGATCGACAGCCCGACCGATCGGCGGAACATCCGGAACGCTCCCCGGCTGAATGACGCGATAGCACGGCCCCACGATCCAGCTCAGAGGCTCCCACATCAGCTCCGGCTGACTCTTTCGCGACCGATGGCTGAATGGCGGATCATTGACGGCGACAGATGACGGTTGCACCAGCGGACGCAGCGATGGGGTGGACCAGTTCGGAGCCAGAGATTGCGCAATAGCCCCACCCGCTTGCACGGTGCGACCAGCCACCCGCACGGGCGGATTGTCCACCGCTTGAGTAGACGGCTGGATCAGCTTCGGTCGTTGCTGGGCCGACCAGTTCGGCGACTCCCAGGACAAGACCAACGTGAGCGTTTGATCGAGACGCCCCGGATGCAGCGCGGGCAACTCAGCCGGCGCACTGACCAACCGTGAGCCCCACACCGCCGCTAAGGGCCGAGGCTCCCAGGTCAGTCCGATCAGCTCAACGTCTGGACGTCGACCGAATGGAGGATCGTTGACGATCACACTCGACGGCTGCACCAGCGGCTTGATATCCGGGGCCGACCAGTCCGGCGTGACGGATTGCGCAATCGCGCAGGCGGCTTGCACCGTCCTCCCCGCGTGCTGCGGAGGCGGGTTATCACTTGCGACCGCCTGGCCTTCCGTGGTGAGCACACTGGCCCAGAGCGGGGCGCAGACCGGCGGTTGATACCAGGTCAGAACCGAGGCATGAGACCGGCTTGAGAATGGCGGATCATTGACAGCGGCGGAAACGGATTCCTGATCAAGCGACACACGCGGCCAGACCATCCAGGTCTCTGAGTTCCACAGGAGTTCCGGTTGCGGCTTACGCCCGCGCCGGCTGAACGGCGGATCGTCCTGCACGACAACCGCTGGCTGGACTAGCGTCGGCCGCTTCTGCGTCGACCAGTCCGCAAGCGGCGAGAGATATTCGGTGCGAATCTCGCGGGAATTATACGGAGGATCGTTGACGTTCAGGATTGACGCCGGGACAGGCGGCCTGTCCTGCGAGGACCAGCTCGGTTGTTCCCACAACAGTTCCGGCTGCACCTCGCGTACTCGGCTACTGAACGGAGGATCATTGACGACAGGCGGGATCGTCCCCTGTGGCAGTTTCCGATTCCATTGCGGAGCCGGTGGCCCAGGCTCCCATTGCGAGACAATCGACGCCTGGACATCCACGGAGCGCGACGCATGGCTCGCAGGCGGATTGTCCACCGGAACCGGCTGAAAGAGCGCGGCGGCGAAGAACGGCGCTGCCGTGACGATTGTCCAGGCGGCCCCAATCGAGGCCACCGTCTCCGCAAACATTGGCCCTTTCACAGGCACCGGTTCCGGCGTCAACGTGTTGCTAAATTCAATCCAAGGGCGATAGGTCGTGGTGGTTGTTGTTTCATCGACCGGCAAGTCGCCGCTGGAAGCCGTGCCGCCAAATCGAAGCGACGAGTTATGGCCCTGCACGCCCGTCGTGGCCGTCGGTGTTCCGCCCACGCCGATTTCAACGACGAGCCGGTCGCCAGCGGCGCACGCATAGGAACTCAGCGCAGTTGAGGGGAAGGTTCGATTCGCGAGCGCAGTGCCGATTTCGGAAGACGTGGCTCGCGTGATCGCGAGCAGTGTGGCGCGTGTGGTCGAGCCGTCATTGCTACAGACGAGAATTTTGAGCGTGATGAAAAGATTATTTGCCGCATTCGCTTCAAGGCACTGGAACTGCGCCGTGACGTTGCCGCTGATCGTCTGCGCATCGAGCGGATCGCTGACATATTGCCGATGGCAGGCATCGCCATTGACGAGATGATCGGCCGCATCAGGAGTATAGGCCGTGGTCGCAAGGGCAGATCCGTCAGGCTGCCACAATAAGGCTCGGGTGACACCGCTATTAACGTGCTCCCAGTCCGTCCCACTTGGTGCAGGAGGCGTAACAGGTGCAACACGCGAATCTGGAAGATACAACCGAGTGGCCACCGTGCCCCCATACCACAGGGTAGGGCGGCCCTATCGCCACCCCACCCCATCACACGCTTAGACTTCGCGGTAGTTAACGCCGAATGACCAGTTGGTCAGTGTGGCGGCGGCCACCGGCAAATACAGCCCGAATCCTGACGCGGAGCCCGCAGGCATCACAATCGTCTCTCCAGGCGTCGGCACCCACAGCCAGCCGTTCAACACGTTGAAGGCGTCGTCAAAGATCGCCGTCTTGCCGCCCGCACCTTCTGCGGAGGCGTTGATGCCAGACGTACCCGCCGCACCGGCAGTTCCGCCGGTGATGACCGAGGCTGCACTCGCCCGCTTCAGCTTGGCAGGCGTCGCCGAGGTGAGCGTGGGAAACGCGGTGACTTGCGTTTCGAGCTGCACCCGTTGCTGGGCGCTGGTGGCATTGGCTGACTGGCCAATCCAGCACCGCAGGATTTCGAGGTTGACGTTCGGGGCCGCTGCTGGATTGATAAATGCCAGCGTCACGGCCTGGTTCGCGAGCGTGATTCCGCCCCCTCCAACTGAATACTCGTTCATAGCACCCTCCCTTGGTTAAAGAAACGACCGTCCAGACCAGACCTTCCAGCCCTGACGAGTGAAAATTCGGATCTTTCCATTCCGTCGCTCGATCCGACTAGCGAACTCCCCTGTCTCGATCCCATTGCGCAGCACATTGAAGGCGAACTCTCCATTCGGCGCATCGCTCATCCGGGCAAAACTTTCTCCGAGCGCCCAATGCGCCCCGCGCTCATCGACAATAAGCAGCGCCGGAGGAGTGGAGACATAACTATCAGTGATGTGTTGTTGTGGGCCTTGTGGGACCATATACGAGAGAATCCGACTCATACGTAGATCATTCCTTTCATTTGTCGGCCAACAACAACCGGGCTTGGTGGATCGGGTGGAGGCCCTCCTCCGGCGGGAGAAAACGCCATCGCGGAGGTCAGATCGTTGGCATACGATTCCGTTTCCGTGAACGTAACGGCGGTTGGCCCCACGCCAGAGGTCGTCTTATATTCCCCGTTCCCGATGGTGCCTGCTGGCCCTGCCGTGAACCCCGTTCCGACTGTAGGCGGGGTAATCTGACCGAGGTCGGCCCCGACACCCACAAGAATCCCGTTGGCTGCCGTGGTAATGGCGGTGCTGGTCACGGCATCGGCTCCGGTACCTGGCGTGGTTTGCGGGTTAATGATCTTATCGACCATCGTTCCCGCATCGCTCAACTCAAACACGAACAACTCAATCGAGACTGCGGCGCCCGATTTCGTGGCCGTGACGGTGTGCGATCCGGCAGTCGCATTCATCAAATACCCGTGCGCCATACGCCCGTCGCCGTTGGCCGTCGGGTTATTGTGCAGGGTGAACGCCCCATCGACGCTGCTAGAAATCGACGTGAGGGTTTCCGTCAACGAGGGCCAGACCGCCACCGCGTAGAGCGTGCTGCCTGCGGCCACCCCTGCGAGGGTGACGGCGGCTGTGGCTGAACTAAACTCGATCTGCTTATTGCTCTGGACATGCGCGGATGCCATCAGTGCGCCTCCACCACGTAGACCCCGGCGGGCACCGAAGGCGGCGTGGTATCACTGCCCCCTTGGAGCGGGTGTGGGTACGTATAGGCCGTATAGGTCGTGCTGACTCCATTACAGGTTGAGGGCATTGACGCACTGCCGCACCAGTCCCGATTCTGCACAATGTAGTTCGCGTTGCCGGTCGGATCAGGCCCGTTGAAATCAAAGTTGTTGTTGGCAGACCCGTTCATCGTGTTGCCCCAAAAGAGGGCCGGTCTGGTCGTTTGCGGATCGTTTCCGTCAAACCCGAACTGATCGCGGCAGGGATAGCCGTTCTGTGCGCCGGTTCCTGGTCCATCCATCGTGATACAGCCGTTCGCCGTCCCCGTGCAGCCCCCAGGTGGGGTCGTGCTGCCGCCGTAGAACTTGCCGCTGGTGTTACTACACAGCACGTCCCACGGGTCGCTATCGACCTGGCCGGTGCGATACAGCGCCACTACAATAGGGTTGCCCATGTAGAACCCGTTCGTGTCGAACGTATTGTTCGCCACGATACCCGTCCCACCGCGAATGCCGATGAACACGAATTGACTGGAATCGTAGGTCATCTCGAAGGTGTTGTTGTAGACTTCCCATTTGCGACAGGACCGAAGTGCCGGGACAATCGCATCGTGCATCTCAAAGTAGGAGTTCTGGACCGTGTTGTAGCGGAACACGAGCCGTCCGCCACCATCACAGTCCGTGGTCGGATTGCTGACTTGGAGCGTGGAATGAGCAAACGTATTGTCCTCGATATACACGGCATCGCTGCCGCCGAGGTCGAGCGCCCGTAGGTACTCGCCATTGCCGCCATCCCCTGACACGCGCATGTGGATTTGAATGGCCCCAGGATCGGTAAAGGTATTATGGTCGATCAGCCCCTTTTGGTAGCCTGGTCCTGTTGGTGCAATCCAGATCAGCCGGTTTTCGCACCGCCCCGCGCCAGGTGACACGGTATTGAAATGGATATGGTCAATGCGCCAGGCTTTTGATTCGGTGAGGACGTTGACACACGCCGTCCCCGCGAACGTCATGGCCGTGAGTCGCCAGGTCGTGCCATCGGCCCCGCTCATGTCGAAGCCGTTGTTGGTGATGTTCGTCACGCCGATCCCAGCCCCTTGAATCGTGATGCCCTTTGACGTCGACACGGCACTGGTCCAGGTGCAACTCCCGGATGGAATCGTGACCGTATCGCCGTCAGACGCGAGCCCGATGGCCGTCGTGACATTGGCATTGGAGCAGGACGCCGCCGCGTAGGTCGCCGCATCGGCCGCGCCGGATAAGCCCACTAGGAGCAGAAGCAACACCATACTCACGAGATAGAGGAATCGCCCCTTCGACTGTCCAGGACTCACCGGCGACGCGGGCGTCTTGGACACTTCGTCACTCAACGCGCTTTCGTTCCCCGTCGTGTCATAGGCTGAGACGGCAAAATAGTGGGTGTGATAATCGTCGAGTCCCATAAAACTCCTGGTGATCGTCGGCGCCAGCACCACAAACGATTCGTAATAGATCCCCGACTGCACGCCGTGATAGACGTGATATCCGGCGAGATCAGGATCCGTATTGGCGGTCCATCCGACCAGTGCATCCATCAGGCGCACTCCGACCAGTTGGAGCGTGGGGTATTGCGATAGCTCGCCCCACGCTTCACGTAGACGATTCCGTCGGCGGCCTGCGCCAGCACGAGTCCACAGCGCAAGCAGCGATGGGCCGCCACTTCGTGCTGCACCCAGTTCTCTATGACCTCGATCGGGAACGCCATCGTGTGTCACCAGCCCCAATAACAGCGCATTCGCTTCAACCAGCCCCTTACGGAGTGACAGTTGTCACGCTTAGGCCCGTCGGAGCCACCGGAGGGTTCACGTTCACCACCGCCTCCGCCGTGTTCGAAAAGAGCGATTCATTGTTCGAGGTATCGAACGCGGTCATTTTGTAACAATACGTCCCGTCAGCAGCGACGACGTTGCTGCCCGTCACCACTTTGGCAAACGTCTGCACGGTGGCAAACGCCCCAGGATTCGTGCAGGCCCCAGGCGCTCGATAGAGCTTGTAGCCCGCCAGGTCGCTTTCCGTGTTGGCGTTCCAGGCGAGATTCACCGTGGCGGCCATCGCAAAAGACTGGATACCGGTAAGCGCCAATACACTCAGGATGCTGAGACATTGCTTGAAGCGCATGCGATCCTCCTTGATTGAATCATCGTTACAGTCCCTTCAGAATCGTGAGAATTTCCTGCCGCGCTGTCGCCAGCGGCACGTTGAGCCGGCCGGCCGTCCAGATCGCCACCGCCTTGACCAGTTTCTCGGCATTGAATTGCCCGAGCGCCCGCGTATCCACCTGCGCCGCGTCATAGTCGCTCATCTCCTGCGCCGTGGCCGGTCGAATTCCTCCCGCTCCGTCATAGCGTTCAAGCCGCGGATTCGGGTTGCGCGGCAAATCCACCACCGCCTGTCCGGCGGATGCGATCTGCTCGCACGGGCCCCCGTTGAGGAATTCATTCGTCGCGAGGATGTAGATCCATTTGAACATCGGCCTCACCAGGTAAATCGTGACGTGTAGAGATTGACCGTGCCGCCTGACGTGGCAAACGTCAGCCCTTGATACTCAAGTGGAAGATCGCCAAGTGCATGCCCTTCGCCTGCTCCAAAATAGTCGCGCAGAGCGCCGATCAGTTCATCCGACGCAATGTAAGTTAGATCCGTGACCGCTATCCCTCCAACCGCCATGACCGCTGCGCTGCTGTTGTACCCCTGCAATTGCAGCAGCACGGGCGCAGGCGGCACAAACGCGGCGAGATCGACCAGTGTCGCCGTCGTCGAGGTCAACGCTCCGATCTGCCAGTCATCGTCATAGCCGCAGAACACCTGCCGATCCCGCGCCCAGCTGTGCTTCAGGTTCGAACTGCCGTTGTTGTAGACGAAACTCAGCTTCGCTTTTTGCGTGTAGCCGGTCGGGAGCGTCACCGCGACATCATTGCGCGTGATGTAGGCCTTGAACAGAAAGTCATCATCAGTATCTGCCGTCCAGGTCGCGCCGTCATAGGCCGCCTTCGAACCGTTAGCATAGGCCGCCGTCGTGGTGTCCGCCCGCCAGCCCATATGATTCGCGCCGCTGACCGTAAAGTCGCCCTGTAAGACCAGATGATATTGCGTGGCCGCCGAGAGCGAGACCGGAGTGCGGAACGGGATCCGCACCCAGCCGGCCGTCGTCGTTAAGCGGCTGATGTCATACTTGTCCGAGGTCGCCAGCGGCGTATTGCTCGGCACCCCGCCGCTATTCGCCTCCACCGTGAACCAGTAATTCCCCGTCGGCGTCCCGACCTTCACCAGCTTGACGTCAACAAATTCCAGCAGTCCGGCCGTATCGACTTTGAAGCCCTGCGCGAGCTTCGTGCGGGCCGTGGCATCACGGATGAGATGCTGCCCATCTTCCCCGGCGCTCGAATCTTCATCGAGGAAGTAGTCTTTCTCTCGATGCAGGACGCCTTTCTTATTGGTGCCGCCGTCAGAAATCGCATAGAGCGAGTACCAGGTCGAGGCCGCTTCCGATCCCGTATCGAGGCCGTTGACTCCGCTGGCCGACAGATCGACGGCGATATTCGACCAGCTCTTGATCTCCTGGCCGTCATCCATCACGATCGCATCGGCGCTGAAGAGCACTTGCGACAGGGCCTTGTCATTATCCGGATGCGTCTGCACGCGCAGCCCGCGAAAACTCTGTGAGAGGGAATTCGTAAAGAGGCCGTCCCACATGGCCTTGGTGATGCCCAGGACCATCTTGTAGGTCTTGCCGCCGACATTCTTGACGCTGGCCGAGGTACTCTCTGCCGCCCTGGTGACTGTCAACGTATCGCCGACGCGATTCGTCACCGTGACGATCTCGCGGTTCGGATCGTCTGCCGGATCGCTGTAGGTCGAGGCGTCCCACCAGGTCAGCGGATAGGAAAATGTCGAGGGCAGCCGCGACCCGTGGCCGGCCGTGAGCACGATCGACGTCGCCGCCGCGTCATACCCGGTGCTGACCGTCACTTTGCCGAAATTGGTGACCGGAGTTCCCATTACCAACGCACCTCCACAAGCCCATCACTGCCCGAGATTCCGCTCGAGACTGGACTGCCAGCCCCGCACGCGCCTCCGGTCTTGCCCCCGCCGACACTTACTGCATCCCCGATGCCGGATCCTGGCGGGCCATCGATGCCCGTTGTGGCGGTATTCCATGCGGCATAGGCACCAGTCCCTGCAGATCCCCCATTGCCTTGACATAGCACGACGCCGCTCAAGCTCATCTGCGAGAGTGTGCCACTGGTGCCATTTGAGGCTGTGACCGATGTGCTAATGCCGGAGCCTGACGCGGACGCGCCGCCGATGCCCATGGCGCCGACGAGCAGGTCATAGACCTGTCCCTCTTCCACATCGAGCATCGTCGTCGCCCGACCGGAATCGCCCCCGCGCCCACCTGGCGCAGCATGCACGGGATGCGTGCCGCTAAAAGTATACTCATGATAGGCCCCACCACCCCCGCCGCCACTCGCCCCATAGCAGGTCACTTCGATCTGTGTGACGCCAGCCGGCACGGTCCAGGTCGTTGAGCCAGGCGTGTTGAACGTCTGGAGATTATTCGCGAGCGAGCCCGGCACCTGCACCGTCACTTTCGCGCCCTTCACAATCCCCAGCCAGGATTCATAGGCTCGCTGCTGCAGGCTGGAGGTCGTCAATTCCAGATCATGAAAGAGCAACGTGCCCGCCTTCTCACGGATTGAGACTCGCTGAATCGCGAATGTACCCGTGAGGCCAAACGTCGGCAGATCCACCGTCGCCACTTGCCCGGCGCGAAACCCATAGCCCCGCACCTGACAGCGCACCGTCGTGCGCGGCGTGCCCGACGTCGCCAACCGCAACCGGGCATAGCTAATCCCGAGCAGGGCGATCTCTGCACCGTCATTGCTGGTCGGATGCGTGATTTCTTCGACTTCTTCATAAATCCCGCTCCCGCCTTCAATCGCCTGGCGGGCGGCAATCTGATCCTCATTCCGGCGCTCCTGCGTGGTCGTTAGCGCGTCCTGGCTCTTGACGGCGGGCGTGCCGGTGACGAGGACTTTCTGCACGTTGCGATAGGTCTCCCGATCGCTTGAGGAAGTCGTCCCCTCCAGCAGCACATTCGCCTCACTGAGCACCAGCGGAGCCGCCGCCACCAGCGTGCTGCGCATCTGAATCGACCCGTCGAAGTCCAGATAGAACGTCTGCCCCGTCGCCGCCCCCATATCGCGCAGGATGTCCAGCGCTTTACCATGGCGGGAATCGACCAGAGGCAATGTCGCCCGGCTTTCGATGGTACCGATCGAGAGCTCCTCATCGGCCAATTCGTTATCGAGCAGGGAGTCCAGCACGTTCGGGATCGGCACATTGGTAAAGTTGCGTGACACTTTGCGGCGGATCAGCGTGTGCGTCTTATCGAGGCAATCGACGGCATACTCCACGGTCGAGAGGTCCGGCGAACTCTTATCGATATGGTCCATCGTCCCGGCAAAGATCAGCTGGGAGTGATAGAAGATCCGCACGTTGTCGCCCACCACCGGCGGCGAGTCCGGGTTGACCATGATAAAAGCGGCCGTGACCGGCTGGCCAAGCGTGTCTTGAATCCGCAGGCTGTCCATCTTGATCGAGGCCCGCGCATCGACGCCGTTGATCTCCGTCAGAATCGGCCGCAGGCTCGTCGGATCGACGATCGCCCCAGGGTCTTGCATGACAGACCCGAGACTGACACCGGCGCAGGTGGCGGCTCCGAATTGCATCAGTAGGCCCCCATGGTGCGCAACGCCCCTGGCTGCTCATCACTGACGGCCATCGCGATCTCGCGCTTGTTCAGGTAGACATGGGTATGGATCGGCGCAGCGGCACCTCCACCCATTCCGATCGCCTCCCGCATGAACGCCGCCCCGCGCCCATTCAGGGGAATAATCGCTTCCTGTCCATGCAGCGTCGCTGGTGTGCCGGAACCGAAATCGCCGATGCCGCCGTCTTTGAATCCGAGGTTTCCCGTGGCGGCGAGGGCCACAGCAATCGCCGCCACGCCCAACAGAATCGCCCCGGCGTAGGGAATGCCGAACACCGTGGCAGTGAGCGCTTCCGCAATGGCGCTCAAGACGCCCATGACAAACGCACCAACCGCCGTGAGCGTCCCCACGAGCGCAGCCGAGATCGCAGCAAACCCCGTCGCCACGGTGGCATAGGCCCCCACAATGGCGGCCGACGCCCCGGTCCAGATCGACACACTCGCCGCCGCCGCCGCGGTATCACTCGCCACGACCGCCGCATTCGTGGACGTTTTGAGTCCGAGCTTCGTGGCTTCCGTTGCCGTCAGAATTCCGATATCCACAGATGCTTGCAATGCCCATTGAGCCGCGAGCTGTACGCCGGTATTGAGCGCCCCCTGAAGAATCGCCACTTGTGTAGATTGCCAGGCCGCCTCGATAAAGTTGCCGCCCTTCACCACCGCGTTCGCAAGGCCGCCCGTCCAGGTCGTAATGATCTGACCAACAGAGAAGGCATTGCTCGCCACAATCGATTGCATCTGCTGCTCAAAGAAGGTTGGGAATTGTTGCGCGACGCCGCGCCGCTTCGTATCGGCCTCCAGATCGAGCTGCACGACGCGCTGATAATAGGTGCTCCAGGTGAGATTCCCATGGGCCAGCTGGCTATCCAGAGTGGCCATCGAGGACGCGACACTCGCGTCGATCGCCTCAAAGGCATATTGCCTTGCGGTATCGACCTCGCCAAATACCGAGCCGAGTTGCCGGTATTTCGCCGCCGCATTGTCGGCATAGGCCTGTTCTGTGGAGGATTGCACCGCGAGCGCGTCCGCCGTTTCACGCACGAGGGCAAGTCTGGTGCGCGATTCATCCAGCACCTGCTGCGCCGCACTGGAATTATGGATCGCGAGCAGACTCGCTTCCTGAAAATTCAACTGCGGGAATAGACTCATCAACTGCTTGACGGCCTCCAGATGCGCATCAAACGCCTTATAGGCTCCATCCGGCACTTTCTGAAACTGGAGCGCATTCACTGCATCCGCCTGCTCAAGTCCTTGAGCAAACTTCAGATTTCGCTCGGCAATGGCTGCGTCATGCAACTTATCGATTCCAACTTGTAGCTCCGCATTGATCTTCTCCATGATTGACTTCCGGCGCTCGGTCCAGATCATCAAGTCACGAGATTTAATAGCGGCCCGCTCGATCGCATCGACGTGCCCCTGCAATTCAGCTTGTACCTGCTGCATGATCTGCAACTTGTCCTCATCCGACATCCCGCTTGGCGGTCCCGGGGGAGGCATCTTGGAGGCCTGCACAGCCGCCATGGCCGCCGCCACACCCGGCATATACGAGAAGATGATCGGATGATCTTTCTGAATTTGCTCCAGGGCTGCGCTATAGTTTCGCGTGATATTGGTGAGCTTCGCGATCGATTCAGTCATGGAATTGATGCCAGACTCGACCGTCGAGGCAAACGTGGCAGAGAGCTGCAATTTGAGCCCCTGCAATGACAAACCCAGGCGATCCGAGGCATCATCGACAGCCGTCAAGGCCCGCACTTGATCGGTACTGAGAATCAGGCCAAAGCGTTCAGCCGCCCGGCGTGATTCATCGAAGGCCGCCGCGCCCCGATTCAACATCGGGATCATCTCAAGCCCGGATTTCCCAAAGAGCGTGATGGCGATCCGGGCCTTCTCCGGGCCATCCGGCAAAGTTTTGAACTTGTCCGCCACGGCCCGGATGACGGAATCCGTCGTCCCCAGTGAGGTGATCGCAATCCCCATCTGCTCGAACGTGGCCGACGCCGCGCTCGCCGGATCGCGAGCCTCGACCATATATTTCGAGAGTGTTTTGATGCCGGTCGTGAGGGTCTCGGCCTGGAATCCGTTCTCGGCCATGATTACGGACCAGCCCTGAATCGTATTCATGGCGATGCCGGTCTTTTGGCTCAGCTGATCAATCGCCTCGATCTGCTTGCCCGCGCTGGTGGTCATGAGGACCGCTGCCGTCGCCGCCGCCGCGAATCCACCCGCCAAGACGCCGGCCGCCGTCGCGCCGCCCTTGGCGAGCCCTTCGAACGCTTCCAGCGCCCGATTGACCCCACCCCCGAGCGACTGCCCGGCCACCGACGAGGACTTCGTGAAGCGATCGACCGACGTTTGCGCCTGGTCGAGTCCCTTCAGGAGTCCGTTCGAGTCTGCGAGGAGTTCGAGAATCAGCCTATTCACAGCGCCCCCGTCCGGATGCCTTCTGCTGCTCTGCCATCATCTGAAACGCCTGCACCGTCTGCGCACCCACATCGACCGGCTCGTCCGCCTCACCCTGCACCAGCGTGCGCGGCATGAAATCTTCCGGCGTCAGCGCCTTCTGACTCTTCTTCGTCCGGTTCACGTTCGCCAGCGTGCTGGCGATCAGTCCGGCCTGCCAGTACCCCGCCGGCGGACCAAACGGCTCCACCTGATAGTAGGCCTGCCATTCCACAAACTGCTTCGCCGACATACGGGCCAGCAGCCTGTCCGGGCTCGGTTCCCCCAGACTCAGAGCGAGGCGGAAGGCGAATCGCCGCTCTGGGCTGCGTCGGAGTTTTTTACCAACTCCTCCATCTCTTTCGGCCCACGCCCGGACAGCCGCAACGCCACCCCCGCGAGGAGCTCCAACGCCGCCGAGCTTTTCGTGCCGAGCTTCACTACGTCGCTCTCCGTAAAGAGCAGCTGCCGCTGGCGATCGATCAGCGTGCGTTGCACCAGCTTGGCCGTGGCATTCTCCAGCTTCGCCCGCCGGGATCCGCCCTTGATCTCACTGACTGACATTTCGTAGGCGTTCCACCCGGCGGCGGTGAAGCCAGAGACCAACACCTTACGGCCGCCCCATTGGGGCACCGTGACTTCCTCGATCTGCACGTCATCCATGCCGAGGATGTCGTCTTTACTCAACAACTCGTCTGCCATGATGCCCTTCCTATGCGACCTTGATCGGCGCGAACTTCACGGCCGCGTTGCTGCCCTGGTAGTACAGATTGCCGTCTGACTGGAGCCAGCCATCGGCCTGATTGATGAGGAACATCGCCACATCGCCAGCTGCGAGGCTGTAGGCCGTGATGTCGCCGGTGCGGTTGCGGGAGTCCGCCACGCTGCTGATCGTGATGGTATAGGGCGAGGCCCCGCTGTTCTGCGCGACGAGTAGAATCGTCCCGGAGAGCGGGGTCTGATTGAAATTCACCGTATCGGCCGCCGTGAGCGTCATGTCGAGCGAATCGGCCGCCGGTTGGAGTGTGGGATAGGGGCCTTTCGGCACTTGCACGGCGATGGTTGTACGGGCCATGGAATCCTCCTTCTAGTCGTGTCACAAATCAGGCACCCCCGCTCATCGGGGACGCCTCACACTTAGCTAAATGTTGGTGCCCCGGTGCAGCGGATGCTGATCTTCTGCGTGATGGCGTCATCGACCGGAAACTCGAACGGCATCGACTTCACATAGCCTGAGAAGCTGATCGTCTGAATCGCGCCCGGCAAAACGATCTGCCAGTTGCGCTTGGTCCGGTTGATGAAATCCGTGCGGAGCCCGATATGCGTGACATCGCTCGGCACATAGTTCGTTTCGAATTCGACGCTCCCGGCATCGATCAAGGTCAAGATGAATTCCTTGTAGGCCCCTGATGCCGCTGAGCTGTGCGTGGTGACTTCGGCTTCATCTGTTTCCATCGATGGTCCGCTGATCGAGCGGACTTCCCCCACGGTGCTGAAGGTCTCCGGTGAGCCTCCGTCCCCGCGTTTTAAGAGCGTGCCATATCCAGAAATTGCTGCGGTTGCCATAGCCGTCCTCCTCGTTCGTTAAAATGCTAGCGCCCGGCGTTGATGTCGACAGGTCCATCGCTGGACGGCCTGCGCCACCCCTTTCACGGCGGTGGTATTGTCGTCAGTGGTCAGTTCCGTCAGCTGGAGATGCGAGACTTCATGCTTGAGCCGCTCGCGCACCAGCACCATCGCCTCGTACACATCCTCGATGGCCGCGTCTAGCTTGGCGCGTAAGTCGGTCGTGTCGCGCACATAGAGCACCAGCACTACCGACAAAAGGCTTTCGAGCTTCTCGACGGTTTGCCCGGTCAGAGTTTCATCCGTGACGACGACGCAATAGGTGATGTCGCGTTTGATTTCATCTGCGCTCAAGAAATTGGTCGACAGATCGAACGCCTTCACGCGAGCCTGCTCGGCCCCCTTCAGCGCCCCCAGCCCGGACAACACCGCATCCCGGACCGTCGTGCGTGTGCTGGTCAGTGGCGTGCTCACTTGCCCACCTCTGCCAACACTTGATCAAACTCCTCACGCGCCACCGCCTCCATCGCCCGCTGTCCCGGTCCAACGACCGGCCGTGGCCGGAGATGCCCGCGCCCATGCGCGAGTGTCGCGCCGCCTTCAAAGATGTTCAGCAGTCGCGGCAGCGGCGTCACTTGTCCTTTGATCTCAGCGGCGCGCACCGTCACTTTCGTCTGCATCTTCCTGGCTTGCCGACGCAGAAAGCCTGTGCGCACACCGAACTCACTGGCAATCTGCTGCCTGGCCTCTTTCCGCCCGACGTTCAGCACCCGGCGCATGGCCTTGCGGATCTTCTGCACGGCGGCTTTCCCCGCCTTCGCATAGTTCAGCAGCCCGACGCCATAGGTCCGCATCCGGATCGCCATCAGGCCACCCCCGTACGCAGACTGTACTTATTGATGATCGGCGCGAGATTGATCCCGCCCCAATCCAGATTGACGTACTGCACATTCCCATCAGCAACCGATCGAGACCGGACGCCAACGAGATTATTAGCCCCCTTCTCCCGGCAGGCCCACACCAGCTCGATCGCCGCCTGCTCCAAATCCGTCGGGATCGTGGCATAGCCGCCGACGTAGGTGATCTTGATATTACGGAGCCCCTGTTGAAACGTGAGGCCGTCCAGCACGATCAATCCCGCATCGGCATCGGCCACCACATAGGATGACTCGGCCAGTAACGTACTGGCCCCATAGACCCGCAAGGGATCGTCATAAAGACTCGTGACGCTAACGATAGGCGGCCGCGCCACCAGCAGCTGTGAGCGCCAGCGAGGGGCCGAATGCTCGACAGTCGAGAGACTGCCGGATCCGGCCCCGTGGTAATACTCCGTCACAGTCGTCTGCTCGAAGGTGCGCCCTCACTGCTGCTCCAGGAACGCCTGCACAGCCGGAATCAGCCGCTCCAGCTCGGCATCGTGCTCCTGGTTGTCGCCTTCGATATTCCGGAAGGCTTTGCAGTTAGGGACCGTCGTGAGCGCCATGCGATTCGTCCTCGTCGCCCGTTAATCCAACAAGGCTGACGGCGGGGTCGCCTGCTGATACCGAGCGCTGCCCAGGATATAGGCGACGCCGTAGAAATCGGCATTTGCCCCCGGCGAGGCCACAGCGATCGACACGCTGGTGAATCCGCCCGCCAAGTCCAGCATGCGGTCATCGATATGGATGACGTACATCTTGTTCGCGGTGTCGAGGTTGAAGGTGTTACTGGTCGCCGCCTTCTTCGCCAGCGTGCCGCTGGTGGTGAGGTCGTCCCAGTAATCCGTGAACGCCAGGGCCTTGTTGCTCGTCCCCGCCACGGCGGTCGCTTGTTCGACGGTGACAGCGGCCGTACCGGCTGCCCACGCGCCCGTGATGATGACGATGGTCAGCTGGTCATAGTTTTTCAACGAGACCCACTTTTTGGTGGCCGCCGCTCCGCTATAACTCTTCGGCTCGCAGGCCCAGATCAATTTCTGCCGTTCGACGATATGGTTGTACATGAGTCAGTTCCCCCTTTCGGCCATTCCGGCCAGGCGTTAGCGTGTCTCGGTGCAGACGTATGGGCTCAAGGTGTTGCTGCCCTTGAACGGAGTGAGCGGCGCATGCCAGATCGGCTGCCCATCGTTCCGCATGGTGAAGCGGAATGTCTGCTCATCGTTCAGGAATCGCACGTGCATGCTGCTCGCCGCTTGCACGCCGCCCTTGTCAATCACGATGTACTGGCTCGGATCCATCAACACCACATCGCCCTTGGTGCCGAGGGTCTGGCAGTATTCCACCGGAATGACCGGCCGGCCGAACAAGGTGGCGTAAGGTTGCCCGGCGATGCTGCCCGCCGCGAGATAGACCGGCATGCCGCCGACGTTTTCCGTCCCGGCAACGTTCTTGATCTTCACGTTCATCTGATAGAGCTGCGGCTCGACGTCCTGGTTGATGTACCAGACGGCATTCGCCCGGGAGCGTGCCCACATGCGCGACCACATTTTCATGGCGTTTTCCGCGACGAAGGTGGTCGAAGCCTGGCTGCCTTCCTTGGTGATGGTCACGAGCGCGTTGCTGGCCATCACGCCGAGCATTTGCCCGACGCCGGTGCCGCTCATGATTTCGTTCTCGATCGTGAAATTGAATTCTTCGCTAAAGGCCTGCGTCATGACGGCTTCGAGCGCGGTGCTGTCTTGCAACAGCTCATCCGTCGCGTAGCAGAGCCCGGTCAGCTTCTTGAGGGCCAACTCCATGGCGCGGAATTTCGGCTTCTTCGAGGTAAAGGCATCGGCCTCGTTGGTCCGATAGACCTGCACGCCGCCCCAGCGTGAGCCGGTGGCGCGGCTGGTTTCGTCGACACCGAGCATCTTCAATCCGTTGCTGTTCGCCCCGATGGGGATCCGGCGCACCCGGCTCAGAATCGCGCCCATTTCATAGGAGCGATTGAAGATCTCGGCCGCGAAGTCCTGCTGGACCAAAAACCCGCCGTCGGACGGCACCAGCTCGGACATACCTGAGGCGGCACGCGCTTCAGATCCGGTCACGGCGAGGCGTGAATCCACTCCGCGTCCCATCCCGGCCCGGACGATGGCTTCGAGCTGCTCGCCAAAGCTACGGAACTCTTTCACCGGATTGATGGCGCGGCCTTCCTGGTAGGAGCCGTCGGCCTTGCGCACGACACAGCGCACGTCGTCCTGCGTGACCGACCGGGCCGCCGGCCGTTCGTCGTCCTCTGGGGACGGACGGCTCACGATCCGCTGCGGACGCGCCAGCGCCGCTTCGCGCTGCTCCATGCGTTCCTTCACTTCGAGCATCGATTGCCGCGCATCCATGCGCTGCTCGATCTTGTTGATCTCCCCCAGCTCATCGGCTGAGAGATTCCGGTTTTCGAGATCGGCCCGGTCCACGATATTGCGAACCTTGCCGTGATCCTCGTTCTGCTCCCGTTTTAAGGCGGCCAATTCAAGACTCATGTGCGTGCTCCCTCCGTTTAGACTGTGGCGTACTTCATAAATCGCTGGCGAATGTCTCTGAATGCGCGTTGCCGCTCGTCGGAGTGGGATTGGCCCGGCTCCGTCTGTGCGTCTGACGACTCGTCACCGGAGTGGGATTGGCCCGGCTCCAGCACGCTGGTCCGCACATTGTCCAGCGCCAAGGCAATCGCCTCGCGCTCTTCCGTCCCAATGCTCCCCTGCTGCATCTTCCACAACACGGCATCCATGAGGGCCCGGACATGCACCTCGGTCTGGGGATAGGCGGGAAACGTCACGGGGCTCACATCAAACAACTGCACCGACAGCAGTTCGCGCACCGGCAAACCGTCCTGCCCCGCCGGCAGCCAGTTGTCCTTGACGACGCGAAACCCGAAGGACATCTGCGTCACATCGCCGCGCTTGATGCTCTCCATGAGATCCCGCGCCCATTGCGTGTCGGGCGGGAAAATCCGCGTTGAGAGTCCCTTGTCATCTTCCTGCACCTGGAGCGTCCGTGCGGATTTCCGGCCCAGGACATAGTTCGGATCGTGATTCCAGAGGGCGCGAATGTCGGCCTCCTTGATCGTCTTGCGGAAGGCTCCCTTACGGATGACCTCACGAAAGCCCATCAAGGGCTGACTCAGCGAGTCGAACACGGCGGCATAGCCCCGAATGGCCTGCTGCTGGCCCTCGCCATCAAGCCGCAACTCGGCCATGTCCAGCATCCGGCGCTCGATTTTCGTTCCGAGGTTCATGTGGGGATCTCCTGCAGGGTTGACGAAGAATCTGCGACCTGAGACGGCTGCTCCTGTCCGACCACGCCGATATTCATCGGCTGCCAGTAGTCCTGGCCTTGGCCGCCCGGCAACGGATTCATGTCTTCCAGTTCGCGAATGTCATCGGCATTGAGCCAGCCGTTCTGTTTCGCGACCTGGTAGGCCTCGTAGCGCGTCTTAATATCGCCGCGCAGCAGCCCATCGACGTTGAACTTGATAAAATGCGTGACGCGATCCTGCGCCGACAGGAGTTCGATCTTGAGACGCTGCTCGAACCGGACCAGCCAAGGCCGCAAGCTGTAGACGACGAATTCAATCCCCTGCTGCTCGATATTGCTGAACGTCGCCCGCTCCAGATCCCGCAAGAAATGCGGCGGCAGATTGAACAGCCGGGCGATCTCCGTGACGCTGAACTTGCGCGACTCCAAAAACTGCGCATCGTCGGGATTGATCCCGATCTGCTGCCACTTCATGCCCTCTTCGAGAATCATCATGCGGTGCGCGTTCGTGAGCCCTTGATGCTCCTGCTCGATTGAGGTACGCAGCCGCTTATAGGCGGGATCCGAGAGCTTGCCGGGATGCTCGAGCACGCCGCCAGGACGGGTATCGTTGCGAAAGAGCCGGGCCCCGTAGTCCTGCGCCGCAATGGCGAGGCCGACGGCGTTCCGCGCCAGGGCAATCGGCGAGAATCCGGTGATGCCGTTCGACCCCATCCCGCGCAGATGGAGAATCCGATCTGGTCCCAGTCGGACTTCGCCCCCGCCCGGAATGCTGATGCGATAGGAGAGCGGCGCGTTCGTATTCTGCCGCTCGACGCGCACCCGATCCGGATGGATCGGCCAGAGCGCGATGAGACGGCCCGCTTGGTCGTATTGCTTTTCTGAAAAATGATTCCCGCGCAACAGCAGATGGCACATGGCCGTCTCGCGCCATTCCATTGCGGTCTGCTCGGGGTTTGGTTGTTCGTGAATGAGCGAATAGAGCGGATGCGTCAGGGCTTTTTCCTTGCCCTGCTCCGTCTCGCGCATGACATGGCCGGGCAAACTCCCGACGGTTTCGCTTAAAATGCGGACAGCCGCATAGACGGCCACGCAGGAGAGTGCGGTTTGATCATTGACGTCCACGCCGCTCGCCGTGGGATAGCCGCCGACAGCCCGATCCATGACCTGATCCAGATCTTGAACGGTCATCCGTTTCTGCGGAGCCAAAAAGCGCTGGAGGAATCCCATCAGCGTCGTCCTCGCATCGCCACAATGCCCAAACTGAGCAGCCCCAGACCAAACACGATGAGCGCGTCAGCAATGTCGTATTTCAGCGCCACCCCCAGCACTACGCAGCCAAACCCGACGGCTATGACACCATCTAGGGCATCCAGACTGCGCCACATCGTCGGAAGAGCCATTGCGCGTCGCTCCAGAAAGACTGTTCAAGGGTGACGCAAGAGGAAGTAGCAGGATCGAGAATGGAGGAATAGGTATGTTTGTCGTGAGGTGTCGCGGGATGTCGTCTTTGTCGCACTAAATTACAGGTAGCGTTTCAATTCTTCTGTTTTCACCCGACGCTGACCACCGGGCGTAAAGGATGGTGTGAATTTTCCAGCATCGAGATAGCGCTGCACCGTGCGCGGCGTGACTTCTAATAAGTGCGCTGCTTCTTCAATACGCAGCTTGTTTTTCCGTAGCAGTTCGTTCGCATCAGGCATCGGTCCGCTCTCCCGTGTCCGGCGTGTCGTCATTCAATGGCCCCCCTAGTGTGCGCAGCCCTCGGGACTCATACACCGAGGCGGTCGTGGTGTGTCGCATCGCCCGATCGAGCGCCAGCAGGATGCCGATGATGCCATCGATCTTTCCCTGGCTGCTCGCCTTGTCGGGCTTCAAATTGCCAGCCGGATCTTCGCGCACGGCGACGTTGTTCGCCATCCACTTCAGCACCGGATGGCCGCCGTGATGCAGATGTTTTTCGAGTAATCGCCGCTCAAATTCCTTGCAAGGGCCA
>Ga0075472_10000165_pt1 | contig 26895 bp, 34 predicted proteins | sample DEB19_08_DNA_3_FD_77014 | JGI IMG/M metagenome (GOLD analysis project Ga0075472, IMG submission 77014) | Aqueous microbial communities from the Delaware River and Bay under freshwater to marine salinity gradient to study organic matter... | ecosystem: Environmental > Aquatic > Marine > Coastal ...
ACCTGGCTTAGAAATTAATGCTAATGGTCTTATAAGAGGGTACGCAGAACCTCCATTCATTGATGTTAACTTGCCAACTGTTATTACTACTATTAGTGCAACTACTGCTTCTAACAATGCAATAACTTGTCTTAGCACTACCGGATTTAGAATAGGTAGACCAGTAATATTTACAGGTACAAGTTTTGGTGGGTTGACTGCAAATGAAACATATTATATACAATCTATTATCGATGAAAGTAAGTTTACAGTCTCTAATACTATTGGCGGTCCTGTTGTTCCACTCTTTGATAATGTTGGTTCAATGACTGCAACACTAACTACGATTTCTATTGGTCAACCTACAATCAAAACATATAGTTTTACCTTGAAGTTAGAAAGTCCATTAGGTGGTGACATACGTTCTTACTATATTACTGTAGTAAATCAAAACACTCCTATTAGTCAAGGTGGTCCAGGTAGCCCACCCAACAATAGAATACCTACAGTGTATAACACAAGACCTCAAACATTTAATATTACACAAGACCAACAAGATTATGGATACTATGTACTGCCACCAGATGGTAATGGATATACATATACACCATTGGAATATGCGTATATAGGTCAATTGGATAGTGATAACTATTTCAGTTTTAGAATTTTAGGACATGACTTTGATAGTAATCCATTAGAATATATCTTTGCTGATTTACCATTAGGATTAACAGGTAATTCGGGTACAGGTTGGATAACAGGTACACCTGTTATTGCGCCTGATAATATCAGTGAATACACATTTAGTGTAGCCGCTAGAAAAGCAAGTAATCCATCTATATCAACTCCGTATTTTAGATTCTCATTTAGATTATCTAATGATGTTATTGGCAGAGTAGAATGGATAACACCTAGCGACTTAGGACAAATATATAACGGAACAATTAGTAATAAGAGCGTTGTTGCAACATCTGATCTAAGTTTATCTTATAGATTAGTATCAGGCACACTACCACCAAATCTTACATTATTAAGCAACGGTGAAATTACAGGTGTAACTGCATATCAGCCAACTAGTACATTCTTAAATCCAAATGAGTCAACTACATTTACATTTACTATACAGGCATACTCACCTGAGTTTTCAATTGTAAATGCATCTAGGACTTTCACATTAACTGTTACACAAGAATTTAATCAACCAACTGATACATTATACATTAAATGTGCACCTAGCATACCGGACAGACTACTTTTGTCTACACTGTTAAACAATGATACATTGATACCAACTGAGTATTTGTACAGACCAAATGATCCTTATTTTGGAAAAGCACAAGACGTAACATATGTACATGCATATGGAATATATGCAAGTAACTTTGATGAATATGTTGCATCAGTAACAAAAAATCACTATTGGAGAAATATCACATTAGGAGAATTAGCAACTGCGGTCGCTAAAAACGAACAAGGTGAAGTTATTTACGAAGTTGTTTATAGTAAAGTTATTGATAATCTTATCAATCCAAAAGGTCAAAGTGTAAGCGAAGAAATATATTGGCCACGTTTCATTGATTTGAACCAAGGCCCATGGTACACTAGTATAACCGACATATATACAAGTTATGAAACATATCAAGGTGTGCCTACATTCTATACGAGTTTGACTCCAGGATATGCTAGAATACTTTATCCAAACAGTTTACCAAATATGAGAAATCGTGTTGGTCAAGTATTGGGTCAAGAATACAATTTTAGATTGTTACCACTATGGATGACCAGTCAACAAGCAGATGGTAACACCTTAGGATTCACTCCTAGTTGGGTAATTTGCTATACTAAACCTGGGTTCTCAAGTATTGTAAAAAACAATATAGAAACTAATTGGAAGAATGTGTTAGGGAACGTTAACAAGTTGAATACTATAAATTTCCAAATTGATAGATTTAGTGTTGATAAGAGCATTACGTACAACTATGACAAGAACGTTAGCCCACCCGCGTGGACAGGATTACCTAGTGCAAGCCCTGTACCTGATCCATTGGATAGCAAAGATTTTTATGTTTTATTCCCACGAAAAACTATTTTACCGGATGAAACGCAGTACTAAATACTATACGGAATTGAATTATGAGTACAATTAACACTAATGGAATAAACGTAAATTATCCCGTACCTGGAATTAATAATAGTTCGCAGGGCTTTAGGGATAACTTTGCATCAATAAAATCTAATCTTAATACAGCCGCCTCGGAAATAACTGACTTACAGAATAAAGCAGTTTTAAAGGCTGCATTGGACAATGGTACTTTAAATAACGATATGGCAGGGGCATTGATAAGTAATGCCACAACAAGAACATTCAGAGCCAGTACTTATAATTTAGGAAATGCACTAAGTGGAACAGTATTAGTAGACGTAAGTTTGGGCGATGTACAATACGGTAATATAGCAGGTAATGTAACATTACAGTTTGGTGGATGGGCTCCAATAAACACAGAGAGTTCAGTCATATTAAAATTAGGAATCAGCAATGCCAACGCCGTTGTATCTTTCCCTGCTGAAGTAGTATCATCAAACAATAACTTTGGTGTAACATTACTTGAAAATTATGATCCTCTTTCTAATGTTGCAACTATTACGGCACCATATGGTGTCACGCAATTAAATTATCAATTAAAAACATTAGATTGCGGTAACACAATATCTATCACCCCTTTAAATAGACCATATCAAACAACACAAATCCAAACTAGAACACCACCTACTACAGGTTACTTAGGTGATGTTAACGGTGATGTAGCAGTAGGCGAGAGTATAGGACAGGTCACAGTAACTAATACTGCAAACGTACCGACAGTTCTTACTGCAAATGCGGCCCAATTTACAGGTTCTATAACAGCAAACGTATTAAATGTGACAGCAGTAGCATCTGGTACAATTCAAGCAAACATGTTACTGTTTGGCACTGGAGTAAATGCTAATACTTATATTACTAGTTTTGACACTGGTTCAGGTGGAGTAGGTAACTATATTGTAAGCCCAACACAAACTGTAGCATCTACTACAATATATGCTAAAACAGGTATAACTGGAAATGTATTGACCGTAGGTGTTCAAACATCAGGTACAGTTCAAGCAGGTATGAGATTATCTGGTACAGGTGTGACAGCCAATACTTTTATATTAGAAAATATATCAGGTACAGGTAGTGGATCAACATGGCGTGTTAGCGAGGATCAATTCACAGGCAACACTACAACTACAATCAACGGTAACATTGACAAGATAACATCCAACTCAACTTCTGGTTTCTATTTGGACATGCCTGTTGTGTTCACTGGTAACGTGTTTGGCGGTGTAACTGCTGGTACAACTTACTATGTTAAAGACGTAATAGATAGCAACACGTTTAGTATTACGGCGACTCCAGGTGGAAGTGGATCAACATTTACATTGTCTAATGCGTCAGGTACAATGAATGCTATGCCTATTACATATGTATATGTATGCACTGATGACTATAACGGTAACGTTGTAGGTCCAAAGAGTGTAGGCAATACTTACACTGTAGTCAACAGAATAATGGTAGACAACACTACTGGATTAGTAGAAAACAGTCCAATCACATTCTCAGGTAATGTTATTGGTGGATTGACCGCAGGTACAGTGTACTACATCAAACAAGTTATTGATGTAAGTTCTGTTAACGGTAACATCACCATAAGTCAAACTCGCACAAACGGTATTGCAGGCCCCGAATTTGAGTTATCAACTGCAAATAGTTCAGGCAACAGTTGTGTTGCATATAGCATTGTTGGTACTGACATTTGGAAACGAATCCAATTATCACCATGGTAAAATAATGGAACATCCTTTCATTAGCGACTTATCAGATAAAAACTTAGAAGAATTACAAGAAAAAATTGGCGACTTGACAAAGAAGTTAAACTTTGCCTATCGCATGGGTAACGGGCCTATGATCCATCAGATAAATATGGTAATAGAAAGTTACAAATCAGCCTACAACAAAAAAATGGATGAGTTGATGAAAAAACAAAACATCCATGCGCAGGTTAATATTCAAAAAGAAAAATGAGTACAAGAATAGAAAAAGATTTTTATTTCCAATGCGCTACGCATTTTGAAGGTAAGTTTTATATTAATTTCTATGAAATAACGGCATCCATGATAGTTGAGACTGAATCCATACGTGAGCAAAATGTAGCGATGGAACGAGTTGAATATTTTTTAAGTAATGTACTAGAGAATAGCATTTTTGTACATCAATCAGAAACAAACGTTATTGAACAATACGAGCAAGCAGGAATAAAAGTTTGCACGACACCTGAAGAACCATATGATCAAATAGTATCAATGATAATATTATTAAAGTTAAACGCTATAATGGAAGGTAGGCTATCAATTACCGACATGATAATGGGTTCTAAGTTAAGCAACGGTGTTAGGTTCAGTGTAGTACCCGAATTAGCAGAGAACATATTTCACGGTAATCATTGGTGGAATGAACCATGCACAATAATGAAAGACACTACTAAAACTCCAAAACGTAGAGAAAAGATAGTTAAACTCTTTAATGATGAATGGACTGAAATAGGGCTTACTTGGAAAGATAAGTCTAAGAATTCGGACAAAGTGGTACTATTAGAACCCGAAAAGTAAAAATTTATGTTGACAACCTTACTATATTCATGTATTATGCTAGTACATGATAACAGATAAATTTGGTCAACAAGTATATTCAGAGCAGGATCTATGTGATTTTTATTTTAAAAATCCTGATCTTCAATTACATTCAGTTTTGGTTGAAACCCCCATTACGTTTAGCCGCGACCTAGATTTAGAAAATATCCCAAACCTTATACACTATCAATTAGAAAATATAACTGTAGACCAATTTGACGATAAGTGTAGGAACAATTGGTTCATGCCAAAAGAATATATGGACATGGACATTGCCCAATTTGTATTAGAGCAATGTACTACAGACGCAGAATTGCAACGTGCAGGCAAAGAACTATTGATGTTCCAAGAGCGTGATATGTTCATATTACTTAAGTACCTTAAGTATTTGGTAGACACAATGAGACAAAACAACATAGTTTGGGGCGTAGGTCGAGGGAGTAGTGTAGCAAGTTTTGTATTGTTTTTGCTAGGGGTACACCGTATAAATAGTTTGTATTATGACCTCTCAATAGAAGAGTTCCTAAAATAAGGAGAAAAGTATGGCAAAATATAGAACAGCATTGGGCAGAACAGTAGATATGACTGTACTAGCCGCTAAAAACGAAAAGGTAAGAGCAGTAGGAAATATGAAGGTAAATGCACGTGGTGACACTATTGATAGTCATGGGCGTGTAATTACCCCAGTAACTCAAAAGGTTGGTGAAGCATACGCAAATACAGTTAAGAATAAAACAGCACAACCAAAATCTAGAGCCGCACAACCACCAACACAACCCAGAGTTACCAGACCCGTTGTAAAAGAAGAATTAACAGAGCATGAGCGTGAATTAGAAGAAAGTTTTGATGATGATTTAGAAATTGAACAAATTAAAGCAAAGGAACTAAAGAAATAAATGATAGAGAAAACTAAAGCGTTTGCGGGGCACAAAATTAAACGTTTGACCCCATTGAATGATACTGTAATTGTTTCTGATATGCAGTTCGATGAAAGAATTACACATGGTGGTATTGTATTGTTAAATGACGATATGAAGTCAGCAGGTATCAGACCTCGATGGGCAAAAGTATATGCTGTAGGCCCTAAGCAAAAAGATATACAAGTAGGACAATATATATTAATTTCACACGGTCGCTGGACTAGAGGCATTAAAATTGTTGACGAATCCGGTGAGAAAGTTATCCGTAAAGTAGACACAAATGACGTATTAATGGTAAGTGACGAACCAGTATATGATGAAACATTAAGCGATAAGGTATAAAATGGCAACTTGGAAAGTAGAACCAACATTTAAGAAATCAGTTATTGAACGCAACTATCTGACAAAGGATGGTAACACTGTCATGGTAGAAACGGGCTGGCGTTGGGGGGAATTTCTAGTCTATACAGACGATGATAATCCCCCCAACATTGAGTCCGGTGTTGATATCTATGATTGTGATTATGAAACTGAATTAGTAGAAACGTTTGACGGCTGTTGGGAAGATGTTGATTATGACGATTGTGATGATGAAACACGTGAATGGCTAGAAGAGTTCTTTGAAGAGAATAGTTGGCTAGACTTAGAAGAACATGGTTGGTCACAAGACGAATGTGAAATGATTATTGATTGTGATTTGAAGATTACAAAAGTCAATGATGATGGTACTGAAGGTGAAGAAATCATTACAGGTGATGCTGAAGAAACAACAGAAGCAACTAAGATTGCGCCCGGCTCAACATGGCCATTTGCTAATGCTTCAGAACCAGTAGAGTATGCAACTTTTAAATGTACTAACTGTGATTTTGAAACTGAAGAAATCGATGTGTTAGTAGAAAATCCCAATGATGATGATAAGGGTGCTTTCTTGTGCCCAGTGTGTGATAGTAAAGTTGAAATGTAAGGAAACAGTATGAAATGGTTTGATAAGTGGTTCAGAAATAAGTGCATTCAAGCATGGAATGAAAGAAATGAAATTGGGGAAGATTCACCTATACCGATAACCAAGGCTGGTCTTGTTCGTGGTGGAGGTCAAAGTATTGACAGCCCGGGAATGAATTTTACAGTGTATCGTGCAAGCGGTGGTCATGTCATTGAGACTAGAACATATGATAGGCATAAAGACCGTAACAACCACGGACTTCATATCATCACAGATGATAAGGATATAGGTGATGAGATTGGTAAGATTATTACTTTTGAACAATTAAGGAGTTAAACATGTTTTATACAGAAAGCATCGGCACAACATATAAAAGTGCAAGTGAGATAAACACTGCTATGGCAGGTGTTTATAAGAATATGAGTTTGGCTGTACTAGTCAGTATGGCAGTAAGTTATATGGTTGGTACTAGCCCTGAACTTATGCAATTCTTTTTTACAGGATTCATGAAGTGGGTAACTATCTTTTTACCGTTAGTAGCAATTATCGGTGTTTCAGTATTATTGAATGCTAGTCCAACAAAGGGTATGGCATTAGCATGTTTGCATGGCTTTGCCGCATTAATGGGTTTGAGTTTTGCTACTATATTTGTAGTATACCAAATGGGTAGCATCTTTACAGCGTTTATGAGTGCTGCCGTATTATTTGGAGTGATGAGTTTTTATGGATACTTTACGAAGAAAGATTTGGATAGCGTTGGTAAGTTTATGTTTGTTGGGCTCATTGCTATTATCATTGCCAGTATTATCAATATTTTTATTGGTAGTAGCCTATTTGCTATGGTTATCAGCGCCCTCGCAATCATCATCTTCCTTGGACTTACAGCCTATGACACGCAGAAAATTCGTGAAGAAGTTACCTATGATCATTCTGGGATAGCAGAGATCCGAGGGGCATTGACATTATACCTAGATTTCATTAATATATTCTTGTCGTTACTACAACTATTTGGTGGCAAAAAAGAATGATGAACAAACTTTGGGTAGAGAAGTATCGTCCTAACACAGTAGATGAATATGTGTTTGTTGACGATAGACAACGTGAACAAGTATCTAGTTGGGTTAAAGATGGGAGCATCCCGCATCTATTGCTCAGTGGTGAACCAGGCACAGGCAAGACAACTCTTGCTAAAGTACTGATTCACGAATTGGGTGTCGAAGATTTTGACGTACTAGAAATTAATGCTTCACGTGAAAATGGTATTGATAACTTACGTGATAAGATTAATGGCTTTGTACAAACAATGCCCTTTGGTAAGTTTAAAGTCGTATTGTTAGACGAGGCTGATTATCTAACACAACCTGCGCAGGCAGCATTGCGTAATGATATGGAAGCATATCATATGACTGTGCGTTATATATTGACTTGCAACTATCAGCATAAGATTATTCCTGCATTAAAGAGTCGATGCCATCAGTTCCATATTGCTAAAACTGATTTGACAGAGTTTACTGCACGTGCGGCAACTGTTCTTGTTACTGAGAACGTAGAGTTTGAATTAGAGACATTGGATACATATGTACGTGCTACATATCCTGATCTACGTAAATGTTTGAATCAACTTCAAGTAAACAGTAACACAGGTAAACTTGTACCGCCTCATGCTGAGGGATTGAGTGAAGATGAACTATTGTTATCTGCTACCGAGTTATTTAAGCAAGGTAAAATCTTAGAAGGTCGTCAGCAACTTATGCAATTTATTGCGCTGTATCCTACACGTATTGAAGATTGTTATAAATGGATGTATGATAATCTTGATCTTTGGGGTAAGACTAATCAAACACGTGACGCAGCCATTATTCATATTCGTAATGGTCTTGCAAACTTGCCATTAGTTGGTATACCCGAAATCTGTTTGGCTGCTACTTTAGTTGAACTCACTTCATAATCATATAAATAAGCGACTATGCGTTACTTAATGATTACATTTTTTAGACAGCCGGGTGGCCAAATTAATGAAGAAGTTAAAGCAGCCAAACGTGTTAGAAATTCAGATAGTTCATCATGCAATATTATTGTTGATTACGGAACCAAACAAATTGTAAAGTGTGTGGTTGAAGGTAAAGTGCATGATACTGATTTTGATAGAATGAATCAGTATTATAAAAAGATTTACCCTAAACTAATAGAACAACTTGAAAAAGAAGGGCCTATTCAGGTCAAGGCTAGAGAAACAAAGTAAACGGGGCCTAAGCCCCGTTTTTTATGAGTACAATTTTAGTACGTGTTCTATAATCTTATGTCTCCTTATATCAGTAATATCAAACTCGCAACCAATCATACCCGGTACTTTATTTTTAGATAATTTAGAAGTTAGGTCAAGTAGGCCGTTTTCTGGGGTCCTTCTATCAGTTTGTTCTACGTCCCCTGTAATGATAATCTTACTGCCTACGCCTATTCTAGTCATCAACATTTTTAGTTGAGTAGGTGTTGCGTTTTGCGCCTCATCTAAAATAATCCAACTATGTTTAAAGTTACGTCCTCTACAGAACGCTAGTGGAGTTATTTCAATTACTTGCTCATTAAGCATATATTCAATTTCTTTTGTACTATAGTACTCCTTTAGTATGTCTATAAGTGGTCTTACCCACGGTTCCATTTTTTCATTCAAACCACCTGGTAAGAATCCATGCTTTTCATCATCAACCGCTACAGCAGGTCTGGTCAAGATAATACGGTCACAGCGTTTTTCACGCATAGCCCGAATAGCAGCCAACATAGCAAGATAAGTCTTTCCCGTACCCGCAGGTCCTGATACTATTACGATATCTTTTTCCGTGTCGTTGAGAGCGAGAATGTATTTTTCTTGGTTAACTGATTGCGGAATCAGTTCTATGGGCCGTCTTGTTTTGGCCTGCTTTTGTGCTTGGTTGAAATCTATTGTTTTAGATTCTTTCATGTAGAATGTTTGACTTTCATCGAATTGTTGATAGTGTGTATGTCTGTTGTCCTTATTTCTGAGTGCGCCAGTCTTTCTTTTACTCAAGTCAATCTCTCCTATTTTACTTGATATGAGGATGACATATCCTCATACGTATTTACGGGGTGTTCTATCTTAGCATGTAGATACATTAAGAATAATAATATCAGATAAATATTAGACTAAGCTCGGATTTTTAACTTTCTAGCATAGCCCCTAAAAAGATAAATACTAATATGAAAAAAGTCGCAGATAATTTTTTTAATGATATTGATTTCGTCAGTATCACCGATACCATAAAGGGTATCATGACCAGCGATGGGTCAATGTCTACTATACTAGATTTCGAGCGTGTATTAGACGAAGCAGACTTATATGCTTTTAAGAATTGGCTAGTAGGGGAACTAGTACAGGGTCCAGACGTTGGGCGCTATAGCGTAACTTGCGTATTCATGTGGCCTTATAAACTAATGCCCGATCCAAGAGGTGCTAAAAGACTAATGAAGATTGGGTGCAAACTTAAATTTGCTAAGTCTAAAGTTAAAGTTCCTATTCAAATACAAGATTATGAAGATTTTGTGCCGGGTACACGTTACCCTAAGGCTGTAGAAAAGAAAGTTTGGTTTGTAGAAATTGAGATTCCATTAGAATTAATGGATGATATTAAAGAAGGTTCTATTGATTTGGCCGACGCTACTATTGACCTTGAAGAAATTGAGAATGCATATGATGAGGACCTAGATAAAGAGGGTACTCAGGAGCAAGATCAAGAATCAGCACCTGACCAAGATATGAATATGGGGGCAGGTGCTCCACCTCCAGTAGCCTAAGGAATATTATGAACAGAATACTTACAGAAGGCTTAGACTATGAAGATATGCAGGGACAGGTAGAACCTAAAGTCACTGTAGACGAGTACGCCGCTAAAATGGGTAAAGACAAAGATATCGTAACTGTTACCTTTGTTGTTAATTCTAAACTTGCCGGCGATGATTTGGTTAGTTGGTTTGAGCGCGGCTACGATTTTGTATTAGATGCAAGCGTAAGCGAAGGTGAGATTGAACCAAACAAATACTTAGTATTTGTAGAAATGAATCGTAGACTTGCAGTACCAGAAAGAATTATTGAATTACTAGAAGATTTACAAACGCTAACCGGATTAAAATTAAAAGATTGGACTGTAGAAGTTGATGATGAAACATATGATGCTGATATAGATATATTAAAGCAAGTCATCATACTGAATCCAAATGAATATAAGATAGAAGAAGAACAAGAAGAAGAATTAAACGAAATGCGTACTATTGCAAACCTTAGTACAAAGAAAATACATTCTGACAACGAGTATATAACAAAAATAAAAACCATGGCGGGGATGTAAGATGGAGCGTACAGTTTTAACAAAGCGTTACGAAGAAGAGGAAATGATGGTCGTCGGTCGCAACGATGAACATTATACGTCAATGGTTGATGACAAGGAGTTTTACGGACAAATGCAACAACGAAACGAACAAGCCAACCAAATGTTAAACCTCACACAGGCAGGTAACAATGCCGCACAGAACGCTGAGGTATTAGTTAAAAATACAAACGAAGATTGGATTAATAAAAAGTGGCGCCCTAGCATGGGTTGGATGTATATGGCCGTTTGTATTTGTGACTTCATTATTTTCCCAGTTCTTTGGTCATTATTACAAGCAATTAGTAAGGGTCAAGTAACAGCACAATGGCAACCAGTAACACTTATGGGTGCTGGATTATTCCATATCTCTATGGGTGCAATTCTAGGTATCGCAGTATACGGTAGAACAAAAGAGAAGTTGGCAGACGTACCTAATAATGGTGCTCCTGCAGGTTCACCCGGAATGTCACTACCAGGCTTGAACTCACTCAAGTAAGTATGCTATAATATTGAATGGATCATTATCAGACATTGGGCGTTAGCAGAAATGCTACGCCCGATGAAATTAAAAAAGCCTATCGTAAACTAGCAAGTCAACATCATCCTGATAAAGGTGGAGATACCCACAAGTTTCAGGATATCCAAACTGCCTACGATACATTAAGCGATCCACAAAAGAAACAACAATACGATAACCCTAATCCTTTTGGAAACAGTGGGCAAGAATTCCCCGGTGGCTTTAGTTTTAATTTTGGTGGAGACAACATCAATGACATATTCAGTCAGATGTTTGGTGGCAGACCAAACCCCTTTCAAAATCAAGGTAGACAAGTATATAGAACTAAAGTAACTGTGCCATTAGAAGATGCATATACTGGCGCTAATCATACATTAAAATTACATACACACGAAGGACTTAAGGTAATAAGCATTGATGTACCTAAAGGCGTAGCAAGTGGTGCCCAACTTAGATATGAGAACGTATTAGTATCGGGTAGTTTGATTGTTGAATTCGTAGTCATGCCCCATTTAAAATACGATAGGCGTGGACAAGATTTATATAGTAATCAACCCATATCTGTATTAGATTTAATTGTTGGCACTAAGGTGCAATTTACTACATTAGGTGGAAAGACATTGGATGTTACTGTAAGACCAAACACTCAACCATATATGCAACTGCGCATACCAAAAGAAGGTATGCCCAATGATCAAGGAGGGTACGGAGACCAAATACTATTGATTAAACCCTTCATTCCTGATAATATATCAAATGATATCATTGAGAGTATCAATAAGTTCAAAGCAAAATAAATACGTAAAAGGAAATAAACATTGAATAACTCACCTGAAATTGAAAACATTATTGAGCAGGCGATAGCCAATGCTAAAGATCGTAAACATCAGTATGTTACTATTGAACATTTATTGTTGGCATTGGTTACACATCCTCCCTTCAAGAAATGTTTGAACACTTTTAATGTTGATACTGATTTAATGGTTTCAGAGATAGAAGCATATCTTAATGGGTTACATGCTATTGAGAGTAAAGACCCTGATGTTATGCCGCGCAAGACAAATAGCCTTGAGCGTACTATGAATCGCAGTGTGACACAAGTACTATTCACTGGTCGTAGACAAGTTCTTACTATTGATTTGTATTTGAGTATCGCCGCAGAAGGTAATAGCCACGCACATTATTTCTTACTGAAATATGGTGTTAACAAACAAGACTTTGTTCCGCACTGGCAGAAAACTTATAAGGGTAGTGATTATGGTAATAAACTTACTGATAATCAAGCCGATGAAATCCTTGAAGAACACACAATTAATCTGACTCAACTTGCACGACAAGGTAAGTTGGAGCCTGTCATCGGTCGCCATAAAGAGATTGACGATATCATTAACGTATTGGCTAAACGATTTAAGAGTAACGTATTGATGGTTGGTGTTCCAGGCGTTGGTAAAACTGCTATTGCAGAAGGTATCGCATTAGCAATTGTAAACAATGAAGTTCCTGAGTTCCTTGAGGATCATGAACTATACAGTCTTGAGATTGGTAGTTTGCTTGCAGGCAGTCGCTATCGTGGTGACTTTGAAGAAAAGGTAAAGCACGTTATTGATGCATTGAATACTAAGAAGAGAGCGATTCTGTTCATTGACGAAGCACACACTATGCAGAATGCAGGTAGTGGTAGCAATGGCAGTGTTGACTTTGCTAATATGATTAAGCCTGCAATTACTAAAGGCACACTTAAAGTTATCGCAAGTACAACATGGGAAGAGTTCTACGAAAGTTTTGAGAAGGATCGTGCATTGATGCGCAGATTCTATCGTGTTAGCATTGATGAGCCTACAGAAGAAACTACAATTCGTATTCTCAGTGGATTGGCTGCAAGACTTAATGACTTCCACAAAGTTAATATTACTGATGAGGCAATCAAAGCCGCTGTAGAAAATGCAGGTCGTTATATCAATGACCGTAAGAATCCTGACAAGAGCATTGACTTGCTTGATGCAGCCTGTGCTAAACAGAAAGTGTTGGGTAACGAAGATGCAATCATTACTAAGCAATTAGTACATGACCAAGTTGAGAAGTTTACTGGTGTACCTGCTGACAAATTGAACAGCGATAATTTTGATAGGATTCAAAACCTTGATATCAATGTTAAGAGTAAGTTGTACGGACAAGATGAAACTGTTGAAAAGGTTCTTGAGCGTGTTTACGTTTCATTTGCCGGTATTGGTAATGAAACTAAGCCAACAGCAAGTTTCTTATTCTTGGGTCCTACTGGTACTGGTAAAACAGAACTTGCTAAACTATTAAGTAAAAACCTCGACATGCCATTACTCAAGTATGACATGAGTGAGTACAGTGAAAAACATAGTGTTAGTAGTTTGATTGGTCCTCCTCCTGGTTATGTTGGCTTCGGTGATAGTCAAGTGCAAGGTGGACGTTTGATTAGTGACCTAAGTAAGAACCCACATGCCATCATGTTGTTTGATGAAGTTGAAAAGGCTCACCCCGATATCTTCAATATCTTCCTACAAATGCTTGATGAAGGTACTATCACCGGTAGTAATGGTAAGAAGGTCAGTTGTAAGAATACTATCATTATCATGACTAGTAATTTGGGTAGTAGCGATAATGAGCGTAACAATATTGGCTTCGGTGACATGGAAAAGAGTGGCGAGGATGATCGTGCATTGAAAGAATTCTTCAAGCCTGAATTTAGAAATCGTCTTGACCTTGTATGCAAGTTTAATAAACTTGATATGTTATCTATTAAGAAGATTGTTATTAAATTTACAGATGAACTTAAGAAGAGTTTGCTAGATAAGCATAACATCACTCTTAACCTTAGTGAACCGGTAGTTGAGTATTTGGCTGATAAGGGCTATGATAAGAAAATGGGTGCTAGACCCCTAGCACGTAAGATTGATGAAATGATTCGTGTTCCACTATCTAAAAAGATTTTGTTTGAACGTATCAACAGTGCTAATGTAATGGCTGTACTAAATGAAAATCAAGAAATTGATTTTAGTGTTTCACAAAAAGTAACTGCAATGGTGGGAGAAGATGGAATCATTCAAGTTGAACCTGGAAGACCGTGATAAACTGTTCTTTAATAAGTACAAATACCGAGCATCCTGTACTTTATTAGGTGTAAGATTTACGTATTATTGCACTACTCTTAAAGAATTCCAAAAGAAAATAGAAAGACGTAAACAAGATCCATGGCATTATGGAAGACAGTATTCCAATGAAGAGTTGGACCTAAACGCTATTGAGTTCTTTATTCGTTGGCGCAACACATACAAAAAAGATACAATCATACGTATTGAATATGATACCTTTGCAGTATTTTCTAATGACCTAGAATTGCTAAAAACATTGGAAGAAATTGATTCCTATGATATTGAATACACTCAAGCAAACGTTATTGCTCCCGGGGTAAAATTCTTTAAAAATAAGCCCAACTATGATTATAGAATATACCTTAAGGGCATTAGACTTGACAGTGATAAGGTTGACCAAATATCTTCATTTGTAGACAGTTACAAAGACCGAGATAGTGTCAAAATCTCAGGTGCTTTAGTAAATGCAGTGCGAAATGGCAGAATAGCGGCTAGCCGCTGGATGCATAATAGTTACTATATAGATTATAAAGATGAAAGTATGCTAACTTTATTGAGACTGGTATTTCCCGGGGTACTTTCATCCAAAATCTACAAATTAGAATCTGAACAGAATAAGCATAAATACTCTGAGAAAATGGAGTATTTAGATGGCGAAAATAGTTGAAGATGTTCTAGTAGTAAAATTCAGTAAAATTGTCAAGGATAACGAGGATAACAAAGAAGTTATTGCTAGCCGTGACATTCAGCAAGCACTAGAACAAGTAGCCCAAGAACTTGTGGGTGATGGTGTAATTGTAGAGGTTATGGGGGCAGAATAATGTCTCAGACAACTACGCTGATATTATTATCACAAACTACATATCTGAATCCCGGTAACGGTGCACCTTATACCGTTACGGGAAATAGTCAGCCTGCAGCCGCTTATTATTTAGGTAATCAAGACCTACAAACTGTTAATATTAGTTTAACTAATTGTACGGGAAACATTGTTATTGAAGCCAGTCTAGCAACTGACCCAACGAATAATGATTGGTTTGATGTATATCAGTTAGAAGCAAACGCTAATGCGACACCAAATAGTGCTCCTCAAATCGCAAGTAACGCTAGAATGTATACCAATGTTGAAGGTAACTTTGTTTATTTAAGAGCAAAGGTAGAGGATTTTCAGGGTGGTGTAGTTAATTACGTAAAGTTGACTTATTAAAATGACTACAGAACTTTTTAGAAAATATATTGATATTATTAACGAGTCTGCTAATTTAAGTGTAGAACAATTAGCCACCATTAGCGATGAAGCCTTAGACAAAGCATACGGATATGGTCGTAGCAGTCCAGGCAATACGTTTGGTTGGCAGGCTAATCTTAAATCAGCAGAGTTTGCTAAGAAAGCCATTGAGTCCGGTATCACAGATATCGATCAAATTGCAGATGCAATACATAAGGGTTGGAATGTTACTGCTAAAGCATTTGTTCAGAACCCGGAACAATTTGATGACACAGAAAAACTCAAAGCAGCCGGCAAACTTGAAGCAAAACTAGCACAACGTGAAAAATTAATGAATATTAATTATGCTCAACTACCTGATGATGAGCAGGAAAAAGATCGTGTAGTTGCTAGAGTATTATTACAGGCGTTGGCAGGTAACAAATGAAACAAATAGTTGTTATGCCCGGTGGGTTTCATCCATTTCATGCAGGTCATTATGCATTATATAAAAGTGCATTAGAAGCCTTCCCACAAGCAGATGTATATGTGGCAGCAACTAACGATACTAAAACAAGACCTTTCCCCTTTTCAATTAAAGAGAAACTAGCAAAACTTGCAGGTGTTGAATCTGGACGTTTTGTTCAAGTGAAAAGTCCATTTAAAGCAGAAGAGATTACAAGCAAATATAATCCTGAAGAAGATGTACTAATATTTGTACGTAGTGAAAAGGACAAAACAGAACAACCTAAACCAGGTGGTACTAAGAAAGATGGTAGCCCTGCATACTTTCAACCATGGACAGGCAAGAATCTACAACCATTTAGTAAGCATGCTTACATTGCATACTTACCAACAGTAGAATTTGGTCCTGGTATCAAGAGTGCTACAGAAATACGCAACGCATGGCCTAATCTTAACGATAGACAAAAGACTGCAATGGTTATGAGTCTATATCCATCTACACAAAAGAATCCTAAACTAGCAAAGACCGTTGTTAAAATGCTAGACATAGGCATGAGCGGCGAGTTAGAGGAAACTACTGAAGAAACAATTGTTTCCGAAAGTACTGATTATCTTCCAGAAAAATAATTTCATCACCTGTTTCCTCAGTAAATATGTTTATACTTTGAGAGGAACACATGGCCCGCAAAAAATCAGAAAAGACTGTACCAGTTGAAAAGGTACAAGAAATCGCCGCAGAACAAGGAGTAGGTACTCCTGCTAACCCAGTTATAACTGATAAGCCCACAAATCAACAGGGACAAATTCAAGTAAACGTAGACTATTTAAGAACCACACGTGTGCATATTGCTATGCCATGCTATGGTGGTATGTTAACTGAATCTACGTTTATGTCATTTATTAAGTGGGCAAACACAGCCCGTCAGTTGGGCATTGATTGGACATTAGAAACAATGGTCAACGAAAGTTTGATCAGCCGCGCACGTAACACACTTACTGCCAAATTCTTAGACATGCCAGAAGCAACACACTTATTCTTTGTTGACGCTGACATTGGTTGGGAACCTTGGCACTTGTTAGTATTGTTGAATCGTGATAAGGATGTTATCGGTGGATTATATCCTATGAAGACTATGCCAATCAAGTGGGTAGTTAACGGCTTTGAAGGTGCTGAAGAAGGACCAGACGGACTACAGGAAGTAAGTAAAGCAGGAACAGGTTTCTTGTTGATGAAGAAGCATGTATTCCAAAAGTTGAATAGTCATCCTGCTGTAAAGCAGTATAAAAATGATATCGGACTTGATCCAAAGTATGATCAACACCTAAAGACATATTTTGATACAGCAGTTCGTCAGAATCGTTACTACAGTGAAGATTGGACCTTCTGTGAAAACTGGCGTGATCTTGGTGGTAAGATTTACGTTGATAAACGTGTATTACTACGTCATAGTGGCAGTTATGTTTTCTGTATGGAAAATCAGCAGTACTTGATGGACAACATTGGTCCAATGTATGTGCAAGAACAAGAGAAAAAGAAGGCTGCAGGTCAGTAACAAGAAAGCCCCGAAAGGGGCTTTTTTATTGTATAAAGTTTTTCTTATTTAATAAGACCTGTTGATTGTAATCAACTATATCTTTTACTCTACTATTGAAATCAATAACCTCTTCATTGGACAGTGAGGATAATCGTTTGATTTCTTTAACAATCATAAGTAGGCGTTCAGTCTCATCTACAACCGAATCATAACTTTCATCAATTATGCCATCAAACGTTTTGTAGCCTTTACTTCTTAAATGTTTTAGTATATTGTATGTTCCTGACACAATGAACGGATGCTTATAAGCGATTGGTTTATAAATCTTTTCTGTAATAAATGTTGGATTGTTATTAAAGAAATACGTTTCAGAAACTACACTGAAATACGATGTAGTATAATAAGGTTCTAGACCAAAATTCTGTGGTAATCCATATGCTAAATTAAACTCCATAATTTGATTAGTATCTACTATCAGTGGTAGCATGGCGTTTATCTCATTATCATAGTTCAATCTATCTGCTAGTTTAGGAAATGTGTTTCGCATAAGTTCATGTACATTTTCCTTAACTTGCAATGCAGGAGCATACTTGTGGTAATCTTCTATGGTAGGGCAACTTATATGTCCATCCTTAAACAAATCGTATTCATATAGTAAGTGCAGTAATGCTACACGGTGATCTCTAAGCATTCTATTCAAGCATATAAATTTCTTTTTATACTCAGTAGGTTTAACATGGTCAGTAAATTTATAACTCTTTATCTGTCTCTGCGCTAACTTTTCAAAGTGATCATATGATTCAGTGTGTATATGTTCTGTGTATTTTTCTTTAACATAATCACCTAAATCTGTAGAACTAGATATCAGCAATATCTGAGATTTTGGTAGATTTAAGTTATTTGCTATTTCATATGTTACATCGACCATGCCATAGTGTGCTTCAGAAGAGCAGTCAATACATAACATAATCTCTCTATTCTGTATAGATTTGATTATAGACTCCCCTAAAATGTCTGCTATAGACACTTGATATAAGCCCTTATACTGGGCACATTTTATTATGAATACCTTGTTATTCTTACAAATCGCTGAGTTTTTACTCTCATAAAGATAGTTTAAAACGGATTGTCTAAGTTCCTCTACCCTACAACCTCCCCTTAGCGGATCAAATTCTATGTTGGGTATTTTATCTAAGTTAATTATCATGTTTTTATTTATAAGTCATATTACCGTAATTCAGATAAATACTACATTAGTACGGATCTAGACCATGAAAATCGAAAACATTATAAATGAGACAACCGCAGGGGCAACTGCATCAGGTTCAGTGGCAGCGGTGGCAAAGCCAATGGGCGAAACACAAAAGCGAGGCAAAATGGGACCAAAAGTCTCTGGTTTAGAACCAGCAGGCAAGGTCATGTTTGGCAAAGCAAAGAAGAAAGGCCCATATACAAATAGCATTAGCGAAAGTGCTATTAAAGAAGATGAACTATCTGAAGAGGATATGTTCTTAATGAGAGCCGAAAAGCCTAAGGTTTTTGGATTTATTCCTAAAGGCCAAAGTCGTGTAGACCACGAAGTTGAAATGGCACGTAGTGATTTAATACAAGCCATGAAAAATGCTAAAACAGTCTATGGATTAATTAAAGACCGTAGCGAAGATGAAGGTCTTGAGGGTTGGGTACAAGAAAAGATTATTAAGGCAGCAGATTATCTAAACACTATCGCAGAATACCTAGAAGGTAAGAAGATGCAAGAAATGCAGGGTGGCGTCGTAGCCGCAGGTGGTGTTGGAGAAGGCATGGGATCAGGTTCTGTAGGTTATGACAATGCTAAAGCAATTGCATATGCAGCCAAAGATGGCACAAGTGCTGATGTTAAGTTAGGTGATGACACAGTAACATTAGAATATCCTGAAGCACGTTTTGCATATGGTGTTTATAAGCAAGCCGTTAAAGACGGTCGTGTAGATGAAATCATTAAAGTATTCTCAGACCCTATCAAGTTCCACAAGATGATGAAGAAGATGGGCGATATGCTTTATCGTGACCGTAGTAAAGAAATGGCACAGGCTGCGGCACAACGTATTGGTCAACCAGGTATGATGGAAGGTGCTAAGGTTGATCGCATGGTACAACACATTAAGAAGTCTGAAATGAAAGCAGGCAAGAGTGCTGACAAAGCAGAAGATATTGCTTGGGCTACTGCAAACAAACGTGGTTACTTAGACAATAAGAATAAAAAGAAGAAGGATTAATTATGAGTTCTATCATCAAAGGTATAATGTCTGAGTTGAGCCACTCAAATAAATTTGATGAGGGCGCTAGGCTAAGCGACTCTTATTATATTCCTAGAATTATTGCCGGCGACTTTCCTAAAAATTCTGAAATAACAGTAAGTACCAAAAAACGAGAATCTAAAACAGGTAAAACCGTTAGAGATTTTGGACTAAAAATTAACCCTGGATTCTTGCAGACAAAACTTTTTTATAAATTAGAAGATATTAAAACAGTAATTGATTTAGGTGATGATGTTAGAAACAGAGGACAATCAACCGCCGGTACTTTAGGGAGAGCAGCGGTCGGCGGCCTGACATTTGGAGTAGGAGGCGCGGTAGTAGGTGGCTTAACTGGAAAAAATGAGTTTGATGAATACGGGGTCTACGGGCTTGTTTTTAACGACGGTAAGAGGGCAAAAATTAAATTTCATAAAGATTCTATGTTAGGGGAGCAACTTAGTAACTTTCTTAATAAAAAAGTGGATTTGGGTTTCGGTGAGGTGCCTCAAAATAAGAGTAAAAAATCAAATAATGAACCACCAAAACAACCCCAACAAACAATTAAAAAGACTACCAATACTGCCGATACAAACATTGCGCCAATCTCACCTACACCTGCAACATCTGCTACCCAAACACCAATAGCCGCAAATACTACAGTATCCTCACCAAATGTTAATACTGAACTACAAAAAAGATTGGCAGCACGTAAAGCAGGAAAGCCAGTGTACTCAGGTGGACTTGAAGAGGGTGAAGATAGACAAGCAGAATTAGAAATGGCATTACAAAAAGCCAGACAGATAACTAAACAAATCAAGTATGATGATACTGCTACAGATATTATTGTACAAATTCAAATGCTTGCAGAAAAGTTCAATATTGATAAAGATTCACTTGAATCAGCAATTGATGATGTATATAATGCAAAGAATCAATTAGAATCAGCAGTATATGGATTAGATGAAGTATTTGAAGAGGCACTGCAACAATCACGTTGGGACGATGACGAAATGCTAGATGAGAATCTACGCAAGTGGTTCAAAGAGAAGTGGGTTCGCTTTGGTCCTGATGGTAAGATTCGTGGTGCTTGTGCTAGAGGTGATGATAGTGAAGGTAAGCCAAAGTGTTTGCCACAAAGTAAAGCACATAGTCTAGGCAAGAAGGGTCGTGCAAGTGCTGCCGCACGTAAGCGTAGAGAAGATCCTAATCCAGAGCGTAGTGGCAAGGCTATCAATGTCAATACTAAGAAAAAGTCAAACGAAGCAGAGTTAGACGAAGCCTGTTGGAAAGGTTACCACAAAGAAGGTAACAAGAAAATGTTTGGCAAAACATATCCTAACTGTGTAAAAAATACTAACGAAGAACAAGAATTAGATGAAATCAACCGTAGAGGCTTTTTAAAAGGTTTGGGCGCAGCCGCACTAGGTGCTGCTGGAATGAAGGCACAAGCACAGACTGATCAAGAGCAAGATTTGGGAGATGGATTTGTTTTAGTGACAATACCTTTTAGAGGCCACACACTCAAGGCAGTATTGGACAAACAAACTAATACATATTACACCACTAACCGTAGAGCAGACGGTACAGGTGCTATTATTCGTAGCATGGCTCCTTATATTATGGTACGTGGTGATCAAGCATCCACTGCTATGAACGTCGGACCTGCTACTTTGGCTGCGATGAAAAAAGCTGGTCTAGAAACAATGCAAGAAGGTGTGGCGGAAGAACAACTAGACGAAAAGTGTTGGGACACACATAAGCAAGTTGGTATGAAAAGTAAGGGCGGTAAAATGGTTCCTAACTGTGTGCCAAAAGAAAGCGTTGAAGAGGGTCATCAGCAATGTCCCGAATGCGGTGGCGCAATGTACGAAGCAGAAATGATGAATGAAAAGAAAGATGCTTGCTACTATAAAGTAAAGAGTCGTTATAAGGTATGGCCAAGTGCTTATGCTAGTGGCGCACTAGTTAAGTGCCGCAAGAAGGGTGCAAGTAACTGGGGCACTGGTGGTAAGAAAAACGAAGATACTGCATATGCAGGTGGTATGGGACAAGGTGGCAATGCTGGACAAAGTTATCGTAAGTATAAAGTAAAACCATCAGGTATAGCACAGGGTATTAGTGAGACAGAAGCAGTCAATCGTAACGACGGTGACGGTTGGCATTGGTATGACATAAAACCAGCAGGGAAATAATATGTTAAAAATAGTAACAGGTTTGGCTGTAGTAGGTCAAAAGAAACAAACACTAACAGATGCTAAACCTAAAAAAGGTAATATGGTAACTAATGCAAAGCCAATTGATCCTAAGGTAGATCCTAGTGTTAAAATTAAAAAGGTATATCTTAAGTGAGAGCCAGTGAGTTTATTATAGAAAATAAGGGTTTACCAATGCCCGGTACTTACGAACAAGAATACAATATGTTCAAAAGTAAAGGGCCTAGACGTATTACTGCTATGACCAATGAAGAACAGATTGAAGAAAAATGGTCTAAGAAATATAAAAATAGTATAAATTGTAATAATCCAAAAGGTTTTAGTCAACGTGCCCATTGTCAGGGAAGAAAGAAGAAATGACACATTTACAAGATGTAAATATGACATACTTTCAACATATGCGTAGGGCATTGACTATAGCAGGAATATTAATTGTACACAGTGTTTTTCCAAACGTTTGGAAAACAAAAGCAACAGAATTATTATGTAGAGGATAACATGCTAGCAGAAGCATTAAAAACATTATTATCAACAAGTTATGCGTTTGTAATTAAAGCGCAACACTTTCATTGGAACGTTGAGGGTCCTAACTTCCCGCAATACCATAAATTCTTCGGTGACATTTATGAAGAAGTATACGGTAATGCTATAGACCAAACAGCAGAATATATTAGAACACTAGATAGTTACACACCTGGTAGCATGCGTAGATTTAGTGAACTATCAGTGATAGAAGAACAGCCTATGATTCCACGTGCTGAACTCATGTTACAAGAACTAGAAGTAGATAATCAAAAAGTTCTTGAATTACTTAACAACTGTTTTGAACATGCTGAGGCAGAAAACAAGCAAGGTATCGCTAATTTTATTGCAGAGCGTTTAGATGCACATGAAAAGCATGGTTGGATGTTACGTAGCACACTTAAAAAAGCCAGAGCATGACAATACTAAGAGAAGCAACACACGATAAGCATCGTGAAGTAGAAGCACTGCCTATGATTCAGGCTATAATGAAGGGTCCTACTTTTGACCAATATGTCTCATATCTATATGAATTAAAAGAAATTTATAGAGTGATAGAGTTGGCTGCGAGAGGTGCAGATATTCTTAAAGATTTACCTGGCATAGAACGCTATGATGCTATAACCGAAGATTTAAATGATTTAAACAATAACTATACAAGAGAGTTGATGCCCGGCACTAAAAAGTATATAGATCATATATGGGCAACAGCGTATCATAATCCACATTTATTATTAGCACATGTCTATGTAAGACATATGGGCGATTTATATGGTGGTAAGTTAATGGCTAGAGTAGTCCCGGGTGCAGGCAGAGCATATAAATTTGAAGATAGACCCGGTATCATCAAAGCATTCAATGAGAAACTAACAATGGATTTGGCTGATGAGGCCAATCTAGCATTTGACTATTTCATACAGATTTTTGACGAGTTGTATAAGAGTCAAAACTAATAAATATATGTATGAGAGCCAGCGAATTTACCAGTAAATTAAATGAGAGCATGCTGATTACAGATGTTCCCAATGAGGATTGGCTGGCTGGAAAAGTTGAATACGCAAAAAGCAGAGGTCGTGATAGTTATGGTGTACCATATATGGGATCAACAACTGGTATTGTAAGACCTGAACCTAAACTACCTGTGAGTCTTTTAAAAAGACTACCTGGCATGCGCGGTGAACAACGCAATGTCAGAGAAAAAGACTTAGAAGCCATAATGAAAATAATGAAAGACACAGGTAAACTTCCATTAAGGCAAAATGGTCAAGAATATGCACCCTTCGTTATGGTGGCCTATAATGGCGAAGCCTGGGTCAATGAAGGTAATCATCGTATCATGGCTGCGGCTGCATTAGGATGGGACGAATTACCAGTAGAGTTAAAGTATTTTGATGGTGGTGAACGTGTTAAATCAGGTCCATTATACCCAGATAAGATAGGCTTAACACATCCTAAACCCGGCTCTACTGTTGTAATTAATGAAGTAGATGTAGACGAAGCAGAATCAGGAACTCCTGAGGCAAAGAAAATCACACAACAACTTAAGGATGCTGGGTATAAACAATTAGGTAGTGGTGCCGACGCAACCGTGTGGAGTAAGGATGAGGGGCAAGTGATAAAGGTCATTATGCCTGATAGTAAAGATATTACACAAGCCGCATATGTATTTAAAAAGTTCTATGAGTTTTGCACACAACATAAAGACTTAGCATGCTTACCAAAATTTATACCGATACAAGGTAGAGACTATGTAGAATTTAAATTAGGTAATAAGAATTACATACAGGTTAGTATGGAGCAACTGTATCCTATTAAAGAAGATAGTTTTGCACAGGGTATAGTTTGGTTCTTTAGTGATTATGTATCCAATGGTGTTAAGTGGGACAAAGTTGATGATTTGTTAGGATACCCGCAAACATGGTATGAGTTCCATACTAATAAGGCAAATCAGTTTGCAGAAAAATGGCAAAATTTATCAATGATAAAAGGTAATGAAAGAAAACATTCAGAGATGCAACTACTATACACAGTAATGGAATTGTTATATAGAACAGGTAAGATTAATAAAATGTTTTGGGACTTGCATACTGACAATGCTATGCAACGTAAAGATGGTACTATAGTTATCATTGATCCATGGTTTGAAAGATATGAGGGAACATTATGAAAATTAGCGAGTTATTAAGAGAAGGCAAATTTGATCCTGACTTTGACGATCAGGAAGAAGTTCCTGCTGATCCAGACAAAGATAAGGTACCACACTTAGTCATGCAACTTAGAAAAGCATTTGACGTAGATGGTAATTATCCTATACTCTTTAGAGACAATACTAAAGCAAAATTGTCTATGGATGAGATTGTAGGATTCTTAAAAACATATATGAGTCTTAAACCATTAGAAAGAGAACAGATGCAAGATATGGCTGCTAATAGTAAAAAAGATTTCATGCAGTCTATAACTAGTTTTAAGAAAACTATGGCACCTGTGCAGAAAATAAAAGGTGATAGATACATGTCACACTTTGCAGGAGATTTAGACAAATGAAACACTTTATTATAGCATTAATTGCAACATTAGGATTGATATTACCTGCATATGCACAAAAAACACCACAGGGTGTTATGTACGATGTTACACTAGTACGTGTAACTGACGGTGATACAGTAGTATTCAAGGCTAGTTTTTTACCAGCACCACTAAAGCCAGAACTAGCATTACGTGTGTTTGGTGTTGATACTCCTGAAAAAGGATTTCGTGCAAAATGTCCTAGCGAAGCACAACGAGGTGAGGCTGCATCAGCATTCACTAAGAAAGCAGTAGCCAATTCAAAAACACATCAAGTTTATCTAATGGACTGGGATAAGTTTGGTGGAAGAGTTTTAGGTGATCTATTACTTGATGGTCAAAGTCTAAGACAAATGTTAATAGCCAATGGCTACGCTAGAGAATATTTTGGCGAAGCAAAACAAAGTTGGTGTAACTAAGAACATACCCTAGGACCGTTAGGGTTATGTGCCCGGCTGCTGGGCTACCGAAGGATTCGCTACCCCGTAGGTAAAAGTGAGCATTCATTTCTTGTTCCATATCCAATAAATATTAATTAAACTAAAAGTATTTTTAGTTTACAGCAACAGGGAACAATAAAAATGATAAAAAAGATCCTTGTGTTGGCTATAGTTACTGCCTTTATGGGCAGTGTGCCAGCATATTCACAAACTACAAACACTAGTACGCAAAGTACAACCGGTGGAACAACTACAAGTACAACAACTCCTATCAACCAAGGAGGTTACACAAGCACCTCTTTAGTTGATACGAACAGCACTAGCAACAGTACCAGTAGTGTTAACACTACAAATATGACTACTACTAACAATAATAGTACTAGTATGAGTACAGTTAATAGTACCAATAATAACAACAATACTAGCACTAGTACCAATGTCAATACCAACAATAATATTCAAAGTGGTACTGTCACTAATATTAACCAAAATACTAATAATGGTACTATGACATATAATAACAATAATGTTAATAGTGGTACTGTAACTTATAACAATAATAACAATAATGTCAATACTGGTACTATGACATATAATAACAATAATGTTAATAGTGGTACTATGACATATAATAACAATAACAATACGACAAGCACTAACACTAACAATAACGTGATGAGCGGAACCGTTACGTATAATAACAATAATGTTTCTACTAACACTAACCACAATATCAATAGTGGTACTCAAACATTTAATAATAACAACGTAAGTACAAGTAATAGTAGAGCCGAAGTTATTAACAGCGGCACACAAACATTTAACAACAATAATGTGAGTAGTTCTAACAATACTAATAATAACGTGAACACTAATGTTAATACTGGAGACATGACAAATCGTAATATCAATACAACTACATCAAATAACGTAAACACAAATAACAACACTAGCAGTAATACTAACGTTAATATTCAGCAAGGTGAGATGACTAACCGCAATATCAATGAAACAACTGTTACGCAGAAAGTCATTCAACCACCACCAACAGCAATCGCTCCGCCTATGATGAGTGTGGGTAGCGATCTTTGCGTAACAG